>CEUA01234421.1_pt1 | contig 53444 bp, 53 predicted proteins | sample 361541 | NCBI WGS metagenome assembly CEUA01 (sample SAMEA2623079, study PRJEB7988) | marine metagenome | isolation source: saline water (ENVO:00002010), including
ACGGTGGAATGATTTTGTATGTAACAAATAAATTATGGATATTTTTTTTATAATATTAATATTTCTACTATTAATTTTTTCACCCCTTATTCTTGGTAGTGCTTTTTTAGGATGGCAAAAAGGAATAAGAGTTATACATAAAGAATCTGGAATAAAGAAAAGCTGTTATGTAGGTTACTCTTGGACATATTTTTTCTTTGGTTTTTTTGTTCCTATCTTTAGAGGTGAAATATCCATAGGTATTTTTCATCTGATTTTTAGTATTGTAACCTTTGGATTATTCCAGCTTGTAATGCCTTTTCTTTATAATAAACAAGCCTCAGTTAGACTTTTATTAAATGGCTGGGAATTAAATGATACTGCAGAAAAAAATTTACTTGCAAGCACTAAAATAGGAATATCTAAGGACAAATAGAATATGATTAGCCGAATACGAACTATAACTGATACAGTAACTGCTAGTAGATTTATTATTTAATTCGCACACTCGTAGGGTTCGATTTCTAATTCGGGGTGCCATTGCCAGGTCCAGATCGCAGTCACAGGCTCAGTAAATGTTTCTGGATCATTGACAGTGATGGTGTAGGCAAGTTCGGTACCCTCCTCATTACTAAGAGAGAATCGTTCAAGTATTTCTGAGGCCTCACTTTGAGGAACACCGGTACGATCGAAAAATGGCCAATCTATACGTGAAGTTCGCACCACTAGATCATCGTTTTCCCAGTGTCCAACTGAGTAGCCAAGCTCACTAAGTGGCTGCTCTGCGACATCTCCTGTTTCACCCATGTGAACAACACGAACGACATCAAAATATTCTGCACGGATAACAATATCTCCATTTTGTTCAGTAAAATCAATAGGATGAGGGCCTCTACCAAGCATTGCAAATGGCATTCCTGGAGCTACACAGCGCATAATTCCATCGTCGGTAATTGGATCCCAGGATGCGCGTGCCTCATTTGCTGCTTCAGTTAGCGGTAAATTACGAGGAAATAGACCAGGCGGCATTCTTCTCATCCATACGCGAAAGATTCCCTGTGCTTCCTTAGTTGCATCATTGCGTTGCTCGACGAGCGTGCTTCCAATTGTATTTTCTGACCAACGAGCATCACCTGCCTCCTGAGTTATTATTTCTAGGCCAGTTGATAGCAAGATATTAGTCATAAACATATGGTTTTTCTGACGAGTTGATGGATTACCTGCGACTAGAATTGTGTCACCAACTTGCATTAAATCTCGGGGTACACCACGGCGATCCTGACCATTGACACTTTGTGCTTCTAGATTCCATATTTCTTCTACACCATCTGAGTTTTCTATGCGCAGTGAGAAGCGAACATGCGGGTTACGCCAGTGCAGTGTAAGTATTTCTCCCTCAAGCTCACGTACAACCGAACGATCATACTCAGCAACAGAGTGATGACCTAATACTATAAAAGAATACAGCGAGATAGTGATAACTAAAATGGCTTTCATTTTCATATCCTAAGCAAGAGAAAAGAGAATTATTTAAAGAACAAATCCTATCAGAAAATATATATTTTATCTAAAAAAAATGGTTCAATTTCTAAAAATGAACATAATAAGAAAAATACATATCTTTCCTATTAAGGGTTTTTCTTATCAGAGCCATGAGGCTATATCATTAGAAAAGGGTGAAGTGATAAATGGCGATAGGGAGTATGCATTTGCAAAAGATAGCATTCAATTTGATCCTGATAATCCAAAATATTTTTCTAAAAGAAATTTTTTAGCTTTAGTTAAGGATGAAAAGTTAGCAGAGTTAAATACGAGCTTTGATCAACAGTCTTGTCAATGGACTATAAAAATAAAAAATAAAATTATTGCTAAGTGGATTCTAGATAATGAAGAGCGTCATGCTGCAGAATCATATCTAAAGAATTTTTTAAGTTTGCCAAATGATCAGAAAATTACATTAGTAAGGGCAAATGGTGGAACTAAGAAGCATTCTTTTTCTGATGTTCCAGACAAGGCCATATCATTAATTAATATTCAATCTATAAAAGATCTAGAGAGTAAAATTAACAAGGATATTGATCCATGTCGATTTAGATCTAATATTTATTTTGAGAGTGATAGGCCATGGATTGAGTTTGATTGGTTAGGCCAAGAATTACATATTGGTAGCGCAATACTTAAGGTATTTAAGAGGACAAAAAGATGTGCTGCAACGATGGTTAACCCCAAGAATGCCACTAGAGATATTAATATTCCTAAGGATCTTAAAAGGTATTATAATCATATAGATATGGGTATATACGCCAAAGTAATACAGGGTGGAGATATCCAAGTTGATGATCTTATGAAGATAAAATAAATTAATTAATGTTTAGTAAAAAATTCTTAGTTGCTGATGATTATATTGATACCAACGGCCATCTTAATGAGGTTGGTTATTATCACTATGCTGGTAAAGTTCCATGGGCTAAGGGAAAAAAACTATTTAAAGATGATTTTATAACTAAACATAATATAGGGCCAATTATCTTTGAAACTAAAATTGAATTTCTTAAGGAAATATTTTCTGGAGAGACAATAAATATTACTCTTGAATTTATTGATCTTAAGGAGAATGGTAGAAAATTTACTAGAGTGATCAGGATGTATAATGAATTAAATGATCTATCAGCAATAGTAACTAGTAAAGGTGGATTTATGGATTTAAAAACTAGGAAAGTTGTATCACCACCAGAAGAGGTTTACCAAAAATTTCTGAATAATTAAAATTTACAAAAAAAAGGAAAATTACGTGTCATTTTATAAAAAGTGGAGCAAGGCATTATTAGATAAGGATGTTCAGGCGCAAATTGATTGTTACCATGAGGATTTTGAGTTTGTAAGACACCAGACTGGTACATCAATGAATAAAGATGAGATGTCAAACATGATAAAAGGCATGTATGAGACTGGAAGGCTTGAGATAGTTTCTACTAGATGTATATATGAGAATGAAGAAATTCTTGTTGAGCATATGGTAGTTGATTTTCCCGATGGTACAACTGAATCAATAATTGCAGCCTATACAATAAAAGATGGACAGATTATAAGACAGGAGACTGGAGCTACTTTAGTTTCTAAAGATTAATATCTATTTTAGTTTAAGGAAAAAGTGAAATAATTAAATCCTTGTTTGGAGGACTAAGAATTTTTTCCACATAGTCTTCATAAAGTTTGTGACCTAGTGGATTGTTAGTAATGACTTCAGAGGGCTTTCCAAGCTTAAATTCACTATTGCCGTTGCCATAGCCTTCCTCAACATTGCCAGCTATTACGAAATAATCCCATTCAGCTAGAATAAGCCAGTAGGCATATTCTTGAGTAAGAACTCTTCGATATGCTTCAGCATCTCCCTGGAGGGCAGCATAGCTAGTGATGTTATAATCACCAGCGTTAATGGCTTCTTGCATAGCTAAATAAAGCTGAGAATTAGTATTGTTATAATCCCAAGTTGTTGGGAATGCAAACTTAAAGCCAACAGCTGTAATAGTATGAAGCAGGTGTTCTATAACTTCACTTATTTGGTCAGACCCAGAGCCAGACTCAAAAATATAATCAACTGCATTGTCACCATAAGGTGAGCTTGCTATGGCATTCATATCAGAGTAATTACTCGGACTACCTTTACCAACTCGCTGATAGATATTTTGACTAGATATTGTTGAGTTATAGTTACTTTTCATCGCTGTATCAATACTACTGGAATTTTGAAGCATCGCTTCGTATGCTTTGCCTAAATTAGCTAAGAAAGAAGATGAGACATCTGCTCTTCCAAAAATAGCTAGATTATTTTGACTAATTGTTTGTGTAAATACAGAATTAGTACCATCATAATTTCCATCATTTGGTCCAGCTGGGCCGCCTCCAGATGAGGTACCGCCACCGCCACAGGATGCTAATAACAGCATGATAGAAAAATATAAATATCTTGTCATGATTACAGTATAATCAAATAAATTGCTTTGGAGAAACTTTCTTTATGGAATTAGACACTTTAAAAATTTTCTTTATGTGGTGTTCTATCATTAATCTTGGGGTACTAATTTGTTCCTCTCTATTGGTTTCTTTGTTTAGAAATAAAATAATTCCTATTCATAAGAAATTTTCTGGATTAGAAGAAAATGATTTGAAAAGATTATATTTCAACATTCTGGGAAACTTTAAAATAGCAATTTTTCTTTTAAACTTTGTTCCTTATTTAGTTTTAGAATTCTTCATTTAACTTAGTCAAAACTCCATTAAAGACTCAAGGAGACCTTGATCAATCATATCTCTGTAGTGAGCAGCTGGATCACAAGGACTAGCTCCAGATACAAGGTTAATATTATCATCCCTTGCTGATCCTCTTTCACGAATTAGTGGTTCTATATAGTAAGGATCATAAATCATCATTTTTCTATCCATAGATAATTGATCTTCGCTGAGGCTATATGTTTCAACAATCCTTGTTTCTTTTCCTGACATAGGAAGCCCCATTCCATCTAGCCAGCTAGGAGAAAGGTGCGAGGTTTCAATCTTGAATACATTACCTTCCCATTCTCCAGTTGAGAAGCCCATTGGCGAGGCTAGTAGTCCTTGAGGAGCACTTCTATTATCAAGCCATACCCTTCTTATATTTCCAGCTATTATCATTAAATAATGATCACCAGCATCATGGATTTCTAAATTAAAAGGTGCTCCAAACGCTCTAGGCAAGCCAACTGGAACACATGTTTTTGCTGGATCTTGCCATGGTTGTGTAGATTCATAGATTTTTTTACCTTCTTCTGTGAAAGGAGTTGGTTTAGGCTCTAGATCTCCTGCTGTTATTTTAAATTTATATCTATTAGTCCAAGCTCCAGTTATATCATATTCAAAATTTGCATCAGTTATACCGTAAAATTTTTCACTATTAGCATTTATCTGATTGATACCGTAAGCAGCAGCAGCTCCTCCATCCTGGAAGTTTATTTCTTGACCGTTGTCTAGAATTGCCATTTCCATAAAAAGCTTTTTAGTTGAATTTCTACCTAATGCACCAAAAACTTTAACATTATCACCTACTTTTAAAGTATTTTGACTCCAATTCATCCTAAGCATTGTTCTAACATTATGTGTTTGGATCTGCCATTCTTCAATTGAGCCGTTATTTAATTCTGTTTTTATTCTATAAGTAACATGAGGATTGGAAAATCTAACCCATGTTACCTGACCTTCTTTAAAGGCCTTATTATCAGCGTCAAACTCAAAAGCAAATGAATGGTGTGCAAGAGAATTATTTATATTAATAAGAAAAATCAAAGCGATTAATAAAGCAGACTTAATGTTAATCATTTTTTAATCCAAGTTTAATTTTATTTTTGCGATAACAGATTCACTGCCCTTTAGTTTACTATGCATAGAGCTTCTTGCAATGTATACCTCTAATACCATTGATATTAAGGAAATTAAAAGTAAAAGCATACATAAAATAAAAAGGCTAGCGATTAAAAAGTCAAAATTTATACTTGTTATTGCCCCAACAAATAGAGAGATAATCACAAAACACACTATTACTAAGTTAGCAGCAGCAAGAGTAATGCTTAGGTAAACCAGCGAGCTTCTTTTAATTAGTTTTTGCTTAGCATGATTAATAATTTTTTGATCATCTATATCGTTTGCCTCGACACCGATTGCCTGCATTATTCTCATTCTATCTTTTATTCTAGTTAGTCTCCCCATCATTACATTTACTAGAGCACCAACACCAGTTAGCAGAAATACAGGGGTGACAGCGGCTTGCATAGCTTCTATTATATCCATTAATTAACTATCCAATGCTCGTAAATTTCAAGCTCCAACGTATCAGATGCTCCTCCAGAATAGTTAGGCCAAATATCTTTTTGATAAAATCTGCATCTATACAGAGGCACTAAAGCTGGATTAGGAAGCTGATGAGCAATATGCTCAGGATTAGGAAAATTACCACAGTATCTTTCAATAATCCCGACTTTTCCCCTAATATAGGCAGGAGTTCGGCAATGACCTTCAGATATTCGGTCGTCTATTTTTACCTTATTTAAGCTTTTATACTTAGGCTCTAAAATTTCTTTTTTCTTATTAATCATATTTTAGGAATTCTAACCCCAACAAGATGATCACGTGAGATTATTGAGGTGAGTTTTTCTTCGCTCCATTGTTCTGTTCCATCAGGCCGCATTGGTAAGATCAAATATCTCATGTCAGCATTAGAGTCATGTACTCTTATTTCTACATCTGGAGATAGTATAGTTCCAAATTCAGCTAATACCGACCTTGGTTCGTGAACCACTCTAGACCTATAACTCCTAGATTTATACCAAGTAGGTGGCATGCCTAACAATGTTCTTGGGTAGCAAGAGCATAGGGTGCAAACAACCATATTATGTATCGAGGAAGATTGAGGCATACAAATTATATCTGCAAAAGTTTCAAGCTTTATTCCCATACTTGCTATAGCATCCTTAGCATTTTCAATTAAGAATTCTCTAAAGTTTTTATCTTGCCATGCCTTTACGACAACTTTAATGCCTCTGCTTGGAAATTCATTATCAAACTGATCTATTTTTGTTTGAATATCATTCATTGATATTATATTTTTTTCACTCAATATTTGAGCAATAGCCATCATTTTAAAGAAGTACTCTGGAGGCCCCTCTCCATATTCATCTTCAACAAAGTCGCCCTTCTGATGAGGGTTTTCTTTATTATCATGAATATGTTTAATAGATTCTTTATTTGGAAGTTCTATAATTGGAACATCAAAATTATTCTTAATAATAGCTATTTTATCTTTGATCTCTTTCTCTGAAATTAATTTTTTTTTAATTACGCAGGAAATCATAGCCATGCTATTTCTTTCAAAGTATTCCATCTTGAAGTATTCGTTCCCCAAAGACTCAGAAGCCAATCTAAGCTCATCAAGGACAATAATTTTTTTTGCAGAAACAGCAATACGAAGACCATTTGAAAATTTTTCCCAATAATTCATACCTTGGTCTTTAGGATTTATTTTATTAGCGTTTTCACCTCCAATATCATGAGGCCCCATTTTAAGGTATCTAGAGGGTTCAGAATTATTATTATTACTTTTTATAACTATCTCTTATTGATGCAAAGAAAATAAACCAATATAGGCGTATTTTATTTAATAATCCCTTTCTTTCTTTAATTTTATTATATTTTTCGATGCCACATTTTGTTTTAATATTATTTTTCAATTTTTTATCCAGTAAAAATTCGTGCTAAAAGTGCAATTCCTAGGATAGAAACCATAACCCATATGATCATTTTTAAGCCAGAGAAGCGTCTTCCACTTTGCCAGTTAATTTTATCTTCCCTATTTCTTTGTTTAGAGGATGCCTTAAATTTTCCAACATAAAAAAATACCACTAAGGAAAGTATAATTAGCAATCCAAAGAAAAATGTATTTAGGTCCACTATCTACTTCTTAGTTTAGCTAGCAGTCTTAGCATCTCTAGATATAACCAGATCAGTGTTACCATTAAAGAAAAAGCGCCAAACCACTCCATATATTTTGGTGCTCCAAGTTCTGAACCTTGTTCTATAAAATCAAAGTCTAGAACTAAATTAAGAGCTGCAATAGCTACTACAAAAAGACTAAATCCTATACCAAATATACCATTAGAGTGAATAAACCCTATGCCAGATGATCCAAACATATTCATTATCAAACTAATCAAATAGACAATACCTATTCCCATAGTCGCTGATACAATCATAAGGCGAAAATTTTCTGTAGGTTTAATGATTCCAAGTTTATAAAGAAGAAGCAATGAAGCCAGAGTACCTAGTGTTAGTCCAGTAGCTTGAATTACTATGCCTGGATATTGGGCTTCAAAAATAGCAGAAATACCTCCAAGAAATAAGCCTTCCAAACCAGCATATATAGGAGCTGTTATAGAGGCCCATGATTTTTTAAAAATGGTGATAATTGCGAATATTAGACCCCCAATAGCGCCACCAATCGCTAATGGCATTACTGCAGCTGGATTTCCAGTTTGGAAAAAAAGGTTCCAGGTATAAGAGGCACCTAGTATAACAAGAGCTAGCAGTATTCCTGTTTTATTTACTGTGCCTTGAAGTGTCATTGTTTGGCCAAGACTACCCGTTCCAGCATTTTTAAAAGTGGCATCATTTAAGGTAGGATTTCCAGATCTACCGAACATTTGAAGTGCATTATGTTTTGACATTTTTTATCCTATTTTTTAATCTATAAGCTTGTTAATATTATAACCAATAATTCAATATTATGATTATACTACTGTCGCCAGCAAAAACTCTAGATTATCAATCAATTTCGCCTTTAAAAAAGAAATCATCTCCATATTTTTTGAAGAAATCTACTTCATTAATAGGGAATTTAAAGAAGAAAAGTCCTAGTGACTTGGCTAATCTAATGAGCTTAAGCGAAAAATTAGCAACACTAAACTGTATTCGATATAAGGAATGGAAAGGTGCTAATAAGATTACTAATACTTGTAAGCAGGCATTATTTGTATTTAAAGGGGATGTTTATCAAGGTCTCGATGTTAGTAGCATGTCAGAAAAAAATATTTTTTTTGCCCAAAACCATTTAAGAATTCTTTCAGGTCTTTATGGAGTATTAAGACCATTAGATTTAGTTGAGCCATATCGTCTAGAGATGGGGACAAATCTGGAAAACGAGAGAGGGAGAAATCTTTATGATTTCTGGGGAGATGATTTAGCAAAATATTTAGTTAAGGAATTAAAAAATCTTAATTCAGGCTATATTCTTAATTTAGCTTCTAATGAATATTACAAATCGGTCAAAACTATATCTTCAGATATTAATGTTATGTCACCTGAGTTTAAAGATAAGAGCAAAGGGAGCTACAAGATTATTAGTTTCTATGCAAAGAAAGCTAGAGGCATGATGGCAAGATGGGTTATTAGTAAAGGCATTAAAAGCGCTAGTAAGATAAAAAAATTTGACCTAGGTGGTTATGTTTATAGTCCTGAACTCTCAACTAATAAAAAACCTGTTTTTTTAAGAGGCTAAGCAAAAAGATTATGATAAATAAAGGTGATATGGTTCCTATCACAAATTTTTATAAAGAGGAGAATGGCTGGTCTATTCCTTTTTCATCAGAATCATTATTTCTAGGAAATAGAATTTTATTTTTTGCTGTAGCTGGAGCATTTACTAAATTATGTTCTGATAATCATTTACCAGGCTATATAGCAAAATATAAAGAGATTAAATCAAAGGGCATTGATTCTATTGTTTGCTTATCAACTAATGATGCATTAGTTATGGAAGCATGGGCTAAGCATCATTCTGTTGAAAATATTATTATGGCTTCAGATGGCAATGGAGAATTTACTCGTTTAATGGGGCTCGAGGTTGATGAGACACAATATGGGATGGGATTTCGTTCTCAAAGATATGCAATGATAATAAATGATGGAAAAGTTGAATATATTGCCATTGACAAACCTGGTGAGGTATTTGTTAGCTCTGCTGAAGAAATGATAAAGAAACTATAGAGCTTTATCTTTTATTAATTCATCCTTTAAGGAGGAGCTCGTCCATTCAGCTCCCCCTTGAGTCAATTTTAAGAACTAGTCCCTGATAGCGTAAGCTGATACGCCTACTTCGACGGTGTCTGTCCCCATTTCTTCGGCTTCCGAGCTTATTCTAATACCTATAGTTGCTTTCATTATTGTCCAAATGATGTAAGAGATCACAAAAACAAAAATATTAACTGACAAGATACCTGTTATCTGAGCAGCTAATGAAACATCTGTTGATAGGCAAACTGCAAGCGTTCCAAAAATACCGGCAAACAAGTGAACCGGTATAGCACCTACTACATCATCAATACGGAATTTAAGCAGCAGTGATGATCCAAAGACAACTATAGCACCACCAATTGCTCCAATTAGCATAGCAAGCTCTGGAGATGGAGCTAAAGGTTCTGCAGTTATTGCAACTAATCCTCCAAGTGCTCCATTAAGCATCTGAATGACATCTGTTTTGCCGAACATCAATCTTGTAATAACAGCATTAGTCATAACTCCAGCACAAGCTGCAAGATTTGTATTAATAAAAATAGTTGCAACTGCTGTTGAGTCATCAAATGACCCTAAAGCAAGCTGTGATCCGCCATTGAAACCAAACCAGCCTAGCCAGAGTACAAAAACACCCAGAGTGGCTAAAGGTATTGAAGAAGAGGCAAAGGGCTCCATCGGACTAATTTTACCTGAATTATCAAACCTGCCTTTTCTAGCACCCAATATGATTGCTCCTGCTAAGGCAGCTGAACCTCCAGCACTATGAACTAAAGTTGACCCAGCAAAATCAGAAAAACCAAGTTCAGCAAGAAAGCCACCACCCCATTGCCACCCCATTTCTATAGGGTAAATAATTCCAGCTAATATTGCAGCAAACAAGAAGAATGGCCAAATCTTAATTCTTTCAGCTAAAGTTCCAGAGACAATTGAACATGTAGTGGCACAAAATACCATTTGGAAAAACCAATCTGATCCATCTGAGTAACCAGTATCTAGGTTGCTAGAATCACTCCAGGGAGAAAAAGTTCCAATAAAGCCTCCTGGAGATATTCCATAAGCTAAATTATAACCAACGACCCAAAATACCATACCAGCTATAGAATATAGACCAATATTTTTAGCAGCTATTGTCGAAACGCTTTTTGAGGTAACAAGTCCAGATTCAAGCATAGCAAAACCAGCCGCCATCCACATCACTAGAAAACCACATACTAAAAATAGGAAGGTATTGAATATATATGCTGTTTCAGCATCAACTTCTGCTCTTGCTACAGATGATATAAAAAAGTATCCGAGCATAGAGCTAATTATAAGTAATATTTTTTTAGACATTTTAAACTCCTTTTTACTTAGTACGGATATATATGCAGTATTTATGCCAATCCCAAATTTTTTTTAAGTGTATGATTTTTTTGAATAATATAAATACACAAGTAATATTAGCACCATATTTTTTTCACCCTATATCTACTATGCACATATTGAGTGCATCTAATCTTGCGATTTAAGATGAAACAATATAGATTGGTTCACCAATATAGTGGCAATAATTTAGGAAATAACTTTGCATATAGCCATAGCAACAGATGCTTGGTTTCCTCAAGTTAATGGAGTTGTAACATGCTATCAGCATCTAATTGCTGAGCTGAGTAAGCAACATACAGTTTCTGTAATAACTCCAGATGATTTCTATACTATCCCCATCCCTCTATATCCAGAGATAAAGATTTCAGTTGTAACTAGTCGCTCTATTGCTAAGAAAATCGATTTGCTTAATCCTGATTCAATTCATATTGCAACTGAGGGAACAATTGGTTTAGCAGTAAGGGGATATTGTTTGAAAAATAAAAAACATTTTACAACTGCTTATCATACTAGATTTCCAGAATATCTAAATGAGTTAATGTTCATCCCGACCTTTATTGGGTATGCCATTTGTAAATGGTTTCACTCACAGGCAGATACTATGATGGTATCTACTGAATCTCTAGCTGCAGAACTAGAGAAAAAAGGATTTAATAATACTTCGATTTTTCCAAAAGGGGTGAACCAGGAACTATTTAAAAATTATAAAATTGAACCGAATACTTATAAAAGACCAATTTTTTTGTATGTAGGAAGAATTTCTAAAGAGAAAAATATAGAAGATTTTTTACAGCTAGACTTACCAGGAACTAAGGTAGTTATAGGAGATGGACCTCTTAGGAAGTCTCTTCAAGATAAGTTTCCTGATGTAGAATTTTTAGGCTATAAGTTTGGTTCCGATTTGGCATTAGCTTATGTGAACGCTGATGTATTTGTGTTTCCAAGCTTAACAGATACTTTTGGGATGGTTATGCTGGAAGCTTTAGCATGTGGAACTCCTATTGCTGCTTATCCTGTAAGAGGCCCAATAGAGGTGGTCGGCGATTCTGGAGTAGGAGTATTATCAAGAGATTTAAGGCAAGCATGCTTAGATGCTATCAATATAAAAGGAGATATTTGCAAGAGACATGCTAAAAAATTTACTTGGAGAGACTCAGCTGAAAGATTTGTAAAAAATTTAAATATATAACTTTATAGATTAACTAGCCTTAATAGCTCTTCACTATATTCATTTTTTAAATTTTTATAAATTTCTTTAGAAACATCTATGAAAGCTTTTTTTTCATTTTCTGAGAGATAAATAATTTCTCCTCCAGATTTAGTAATAATATTCTGGGCATCAACTTCCTCCTGATCTCTTAACTTTCTTTGATAGCTAACAGAATCCTTGACTGCTAATGATATTTCTTGTTGTATCTCTTCTGGCCACAAATCAAATGAAGGCTTATGAACAAATACAGCTCTTGAGAAATATAAATGCCCTGTATTGGTATGATAGCGATGATATTTATGAATGTTATAGGTGACTGTATTTGAGAAGGGATTTTCTTGAGCCTCTACAGTACCCGCTTTTATGCCGGCAAGGGAATCGGTAAGAGTAAGCACTATAGGCTTTGCACCAAGCAATTTAAATATCATATTTGGAAATTTTCCTGCGAGAATTCTTATTTTTAAATTTTTCATATCTCCAGGCGTTCTTATTGGTTTTATACTATTAGATATATGCCTAAAACCATTTTCAAAAAAACCTAAGACTTTTAAGTTAGGATTTTTTTCTAATTGTTTTTGGATTGAGATGCCAAGCGGGCCATCCATAGATTCTCTTGCAGCTTCATTATTAGGGAATAAAAAAGGAAGTGAAGAAAGTTCTAATTCTGGACCTCCTCCTACTGTGACTGAAGAATAGCTCATATCTAAAGCACCATCTTCAACTAGCTGTTTAGTATAGCCACCACTATAGCCAAGATTTAGAACATTAAAAGCATATTTAATATTAATTTTATTAGACATTTTCTTATTTAGGCGATCACCGATCAACTTAAGGGCTAAGCTAAAGCTAGTTGAAGCTGGCGAATATCCTCCCATTATAATTCTAATAGGCATTAAAGAGGATGATTCAGAGCGCGGACTGATTGTTAAAAAGCTTAATGTGGCGATAGCAGATTTACTTAAAAATATTCTTCGGTTCATTTATCTCTCAAGATTATATTTTGAATTCTGCATGAACTGGAGCATGATCAGATGGCCTTTTTAGTTTTCTAGGTCCGCTATCTATCAAACTATTGATACATTTTTTACTTAGCTCATCAGAAGCTAATAATAGATCAATTCGTAGACCATTATTTCTTCTGAAACTTCCAGCTCTATAGTCCCACCAACTAAATTCTATTTTATTTTGGTTTAATTGCCTATAAGTATCTTTAAAACCTAAATCTAGTATTTTTTTTAATTGGTCTCTTTCTAATTTACTACATGTGATCATACCCTCCCATGCTATTGGGTCGTAAACATCAATATCTTCTGGAGTAATATTAAAGTCGCCAATTAATATAGTGTATTTAAACTTTTTTACTTCCTTCTTTAATGTGTTTGTTAATGCTTTGAGCCACCTAAGTTTATAATTATATTTTTCTGAACCAACACTTTGACCATTAGGTACATAGAGATTGAATACCCTAATATTTCCGTAACTTGCAGATATGACTCTTTTTTGATCATCTTTAAATCCTGGGATACCTTTTATAATATTTGATGGTTTTTTTATGCTTAAGAGAGCAACACCGTTATAGGTAGGTTGCCCACTAAAAATATACTCATATCCAATATTTTTGAATTCTTCGCATGGAAATTTATCATCTGAAAGCTTTATTTCTTGTAGGCCTATAACATCAGGTTTATTTTTAGTGATCCAATCTTTTACTTGTTCAAGTCTAACTCTCAAGCTATTAACATTCCAACTAACGAATTTCATTATATTTTTTCTTTAATATTTTTTGTGTTAGGCCTTATACCATGCCATATATTAAAGCTATCTGCTGCTTGTTCTATTAGCATTCCTATGCCTTGTGCCATTTTTTTAGCACCTTGTTTTTTTGCCCAATTAATAAATTCGGTTTCTCTATCGCTATATGATAAATCATAGCAAAAGCAATCACTATTAATATATCCAGTAGGAAATTTTGTAAATCCATTATTTTTACCAGCTGATGTAGCATTAATTACTAAATCATATTTAGTACTATTTGAGCTATCAAAACTATTAATTTTTAAAATATTAGAGCAGTTATATTGATTGTAGAGATTACCCTTATCAATTTCTGATCGATTTACAATTGTTATTAATGAGGGTTTTTTATCAATTATAGGTCCTAATATTCCTCTTGTTGCTCCACCAAAGCCAAAAATTAAAATTGACTTATTTAAAATAGACTGGCTATGATTTTTTTCTATATCATAAATAAAACCAGAACCATCTGTATTATCACCATATATTTTGCTATTTCTAAAAGTTAAAGTATTGACAGCCATAGCTTTTTTGGCATTTTCACTTAAATTATCAGATAAGTCGTAAGCCAACTGTTTAAAAGGGAGTGTAACATTTAGACCAAGCCCTCCTTGATTTAAGAAATTTTTAATTACTGTATGAAAGTTAGAATGATTAGCTAGAATCTTATAATAATATAGAGAGATATGTTTTTCTTTAGCAAAAATCTCATGAATTATAGGAGATTTGCTATGCTCAATAGGGTTTCCTATAACAGCAAATTGTTTTTTAATATCTCTATTAATCATAATCTATTCTCTTATAATACGACCATCCGATCCATCCCTCAGCATGGTTGGCCCGCTGAGATTACCCAAGGGGCCAGAGAGTATAAAGTCTAAGTATTTACCAAGCTCTTTTCTAACTCCTAATGCTGTTTTTAAAGGCTTTCTTTTTGCTATATTTGCACTAGTTGATACAAGAGGGCTATTAAGTTTATAGCATAGTTTTTTCGATATATCATGATTAGTAATTCTTATGGCGACTGTTTCGTGATTTCCTTTAATAAAAAAAGGCACATTTTTTTTTGCTTTTAGTAGCCATGTTGTAGAACCAGGCCAGCTATTAAGTATTTCTTCTTTTATTTTATTATTAGGCATATGCACTAGCGAGTCTATTTGTTTTATATCAGAAGCTATTAATATTAAGCCCTTTTTCCATGATCTTTTTTTAATAGATAGTAGCCTGGCAACGGATAGAAAATTAAATGGTAGACACGCTATTCCGTATACTCCTTCTGTAGGATGTGCAACTAACCCTCCATTCGATAGAATTCTGGCCGATTTCTCTAGGTTTATAGAATGCATTAAAATAAATTATTTTTTCTTAGAGGTTTTTTTCTTAGAGGTTTTTTTCTTTGCTCCCCTCTTTTTTCTAAATGGTGCAGCCTCTATTAATGCTTTACATTCATCCAGTGAAAGCTCTCTTGGGTCTTTATCTTTAGGCACTTTAGCATTCTTTTTTCCATCAGTTATGTAAGGACCGTAAAAACCATTTAGAACTTGTATCTTCTCAACTTCAAAATTTTGTATTATGCGATTTGCGTCAGCAATTTTCTTTTCTTCAATTATTTCTAGAGCTTTTGCCAACTCAATTTCATAAGGATCTTCCTGACCTATTGAGGCAAATTTATTTCCATATCTAACATAAGGCCCAAATCTTCCTATGCTAGCAAAAACTTCCTCTCCTTCAGGAGTTTTACCAAGTTCTCTAGGTAATTTAAAAAGATCAAGTGCTTCCTTTTGTGTTATATCATCCATTTTTTGTCCCGGCTTTAATCCAGCAAAGAGAGGCTTTTCCTCATCAGTATTTTTTCCTATCTGAACAAATGTACCATATCTTCCTACTCTGACACTCATGGGTCTTCCTGATTGAGGATCTATACCTAGATCTCTTTCTTGCTCGCCTCTATTAACGGATGGCTTTATTTCTTCTATTTGTTTTTCAAATGGTTTCCAGAATTCATCTAATAGAGGAACCCATTCTTTTTCTCCTGTAGAGACTAAATCTAAAGAATTTTCTAACTGTGCTGTAAAATCATAATCTACATATCTATTGAAATGCTTATTTAGAAATCTTATTACAACCTTTCCTACATCTGTTGGAATAAATCGTCTACTTTCAACTTCAACATATTCCCTATTTCTTAGAGTTGAGATAATTGAAGCATAAGTTGATGGTCTTCCTATTCCAAAATCCTCTAATGCTTTTACTAGAGTTGCTTCAGAATATCTTGGAGGCGGCTGTGTAAAGTGCTGCTCACTATCAATTTTTTCTATCTTCAATATATCTCCCTCTTGCAGAGGAGGAAGTATTTTATCTGAGTCATCCTGCTGGCTATCGTCTTCGCCCTCTTGGTATAACTGCATAAATCCTGGCTTAACTAGAATTGATCCATTTGCTCTAAAGCTAATTTCTTTTTCTTCTTTTGTTCCAGCAAGTAGATCGGCCCTTACGGTATCAAAGATAGCAGGATTCATTTGACTTGCTAATGTTCTTTTCCAAATCAACTCATATAGAGAAAATTGATCGTCGTCTAAGTATTTTTTAATTTCTTCTGGCGATCTATTGATTGAAGTAGGCCTTATTGCCTCATGAGCTTCTTGAGTATTCTTCGTGTTAGAAGAGTATTTTTTTGGAGAATCTGGGAGATTATCATCCCCATATTTTTGAGTAATGAAGCTTCTTATTTCTGTTATTGCTTCATCTGCTAGATTTACTGAGTCTGTCCTCATATAAGTAATTAATCCTGTAGGACCCTCTCCAACATCTATACCTTCGTATAGCTTCTGGGAAGTAATCATAGTTTTTTGAGCACTAAATCTTAATTTTCTAGATGCTTCCTGTTGCATAGTTGAGGTTCTAAAGGGTGCAGTTGGGTTTCTAGTTCTTTGCTTTTTTTCTATTTTATATACAGTTAGAATTCCGTTAGATTGTTTATTAATTATTTCTTCAGCCTCAATAATTTCTTTTTCATTAGTGAAAGTAAATTGCTCAACTTTATTGCCTAAATAATTTGTAAGCTTTGTGTTAACATTAGAATCATTAATTTGGCCATTTATACTAATACTCCAATACTCTTTTGGAATAAATTTTGATATTTCATCTTCTCTTTCAGTAATAAGCTTGAGCGCAGGACTTTGAACCCTTCCTGCTGATAATCCAGGACGAACTGCTCTCCAAAGCAAAGGAGAGATATTAAAACCAACTAGATAATCAAGAGCTCTTCTGGCTTGCTGAGCATTAATTAATTCTGTTGATAATGCTCTTGGATTGTTTATGGCTTCTTCTATAGCTCCTTTGGTTACTTCATTAAATACTACTCTTTGTACCTCAATTTTATTTAAGAGCCCCTTTTCTTTAAGTATTTCATAGATATGCCAGGAAATAGCTTCGCCTTCTCTATCTAGGTCAGTTGCTAAATGTAAGGCATCAGCTTTTTCGACAGCTTTCATAATTTTATCAACATGTTTACGGTTCCTATCTATAAGCTGATATTGCATTTTGAAATTTTCAGATGGGTCTACCGCACCTCCTTTTGGGACTAAGTCACGAACATGACCATAAGATGCAAGAACTTTAAATTCTTTTCCTAAGTATTTTTCTATTGTTTTTGCTTTTGCTGGAGATTCAACAATTACAAGATTTTTACTCATGATTCTATATATTATTTACTAATTAAAAACTCTATTGAGTTGAAAGAGAACTTTCCGAAAGTATTAATTCTTCCATAAGATTATAGGCTTTTTTTTGCTCAGGTTGAATAAATAAGATAATCATTACTACCCATTTAATTTGCTCTATATGGATTTCATATGAATCCAAATTCAATAATCTGTCTATAACCAATTCTCTCTGATTATCATTTAGAATACCTATTTGTTGAAGATGAATCAAATAGCCCCTAGCATTAGCATCTAACCTATGGAGCTCATCTTTGTTGTAAATTCGCACCGTTTTTGAAGGCATAGACAAACTTTTATCTTTTCCTATATTGGATTGATTAAGTCCGTCTAGCCAATCTAATGCTCTTTCTATTACTCTATCAGTAAAGCCAATATTTAATAATTCTTCTTTAATTTCATCTCTGTCTGGTTTAGGATATTCATCTGAACTCATAAATGACTCAAATAAGTACATAAGTATATCAATTACAGATTCTTTCATAATAACCTCAATATTAATCTAAATAGTTAGAGCAACTCAATTCTTGTGTACTGAACCACATTTTTTATGTAAAGTCAGTATTAAATTGAATAAATTTATTTTCATTTTTTTTATTTGAGATAGCTAATGACTAAAAGAACAATTTTAGAGTACCCAGATTCAAGGTTAAGAACTAAAGCGACTATAGTTAATGCGGTTGATGGTAATATTAGAAATTTAGTGAATGATATGTATGAAACTATGTATAGTGCCCCTGGAATAGGATTAGCTGCAACTCAAATAAATGTCCATAAAAGAATTCTAGTGGCTGATATTTCTCAAGATAAAAGTGAACCTTACTGTTTCATTAATCCTGAGATTATTGAGAGGGAAGGTGAGGTTTCATCAGAAGAGGGATGTTTATCTGTTCCAGGGTTTTATGTTTCTGTCTCTAGATCAGAGAAAGTAAAAGTTAAGGCATTAGATGAAAATGGCAATCCTTTTGAGCTAGCTTTAGATAATCTTCTTTCTATCTGCGTCCAACATGAAATAGATCATCTAGATGGTAAGCTGTTTGTAGATTATCTTTCTCCTTTAAAAAGAGAAAGGCTTAGAAAAAAGATATTGAAAATCAATAAACATGAGCAAGTATCTAGAGCGAGAGAAAACGCTTCAGTTTTGTGAGCTTATTATTAAATAAATTATATTAATTGTGAATTCAGATATAAGCATAGCCTTTGCAGGGACTCCAGATTTTTCGGTTCCATGCTTGAAAATTCTACATGATTCAAAATATAAAGTACCTATTGTTTTTACCCAACCAGATAGGCCATATGGCAGAGGTCGATCTATAAGAGAAAGCAAGATTAGCAGTTTTGCAAAAAAAGCCAATTTAGTCCTTATTAAGCCAGATAATTTGGATGATATTGATATTAAGTCTTTGCCGAAGGTGGATTTCTTCATAGTAGTTGCCTACGGTCTTATTATTCCTGAAAGAATTTTAAATTGGCCAAGGTTAGCCTCGATCAATGTACATGCATCCTTGCTACCTAAATGGCGAGGTGCCTCACCTATACAGAGATCTTTGCTAGCCGATGATGCCAAAACAGGAATAAGCATAATGCGAATGGAAAGAGCTTTAGATACCGGTCCAGTTTATTCATCTAGATCTTTAGCGATTAAAGAGGACCATAATTCAGAAGATTTGCACAAAATTTTATCAGTAGAAGGAGCTAAGCTTCTTCTAGAGACATTATCAAAAATTATGGTTCATGATCTTAAGCCTGTTCCTCAAAAGAATAATTTATCTTCTTACGCTCATAAAATAAAGAAATCTGAATCTAAAGTAGCATGGGAAAAATCAGCTAGATTTATAGAGCTTCAAGTTAGGGCATTCAAGCCATGGCCTACTTGTTCAGCTAGACTTTCTGATGGAAGAGTATTTAAGTTAATCAAAGCTAAAGCAGTTGATACAAAGACAAACCTATCACCTGGAAAGATTGTTTCCTTAAATAAAAAAACTATTAATGTAGCTACAGGTAGTGGAATTCTTGAGATAAGTCAGATTCAAAAACCTGGTGGTAAGCCACTTTCCATAGAAGATTACTTAAATGCTCATTCACTTATAGGTGTTGCTTTTGTTAACTGATATAGGATCTAGGATTAGGGCTAAAGTAGTTGAGAAGAATATTTTAGTTTTAAGTAATAATATAACTTTAGAGAAAGTACTTGACGAACCACCTGTTTTTTCTCCAAGAAATAATTCATTATTTAGGTCATTGTCTTACGGTATTGTTCGCTGGCATTATAGGTTGGAATGGCAAGTTGAACAATTAATTACTAAAAACCTCAATCCTAATGATAAAAAATTAAAATCACTATTAAGATTAGGGTTATTTCAGCTTCAATTTACTAGGATACCTCATCATGCAGCTGTTTCAGAAACTGTCAATACAGCAGAAATTTTAGGAATAAGCAAGACTAAGGGTTTAGTCAATGCTGTTCTAAGAAGGTTTCTGAGAGAGAGAGAAAAAATAGATACCTCTTTATGTAAAGATCCACAAGCATTTACTTCACATCCAAAATGGATGGTAGATTTAATTAAAAAAGATTGGCCAGATAGCTGGAAGGCAATAATAAATGAAAATAATTTACAAGCGCCAATGTGGATTAGAGTGAATGAAAGAAAGGTAAAGATCAGTGATTATTTATGTCTTCTTGAGAAAAACTTTTTAGAATATGAATATATTTTAGAAAATAATTTGCTAAGGCTGAAGAAACCAATCCCAGCAAAATTGTTACCAAATTATGAAAAAGGCTGGGTTTCTATCCAGGATGGTGCAGCACAACTAGCATTTAATTATCTAGACATAAAATCTGGAGATAGGATATTAGACGCATGTGCAGCGCCTGGGGGGAAAAGTGCGCATATATTGGAAGCTTGCAAAGATATAAAAGAATTAGTTTCTGTAGATATAAATAATAATCGATTAGATACAATGAGAGAAAACTTAGATAGATTAGGGCTAAAACCAAAAATTATTTGTGGAGATGCCTGTAGCCCTACAGACTGGTGGGACGGGAACCTCTTTGACAAAATTATTTTAGATGCTCCATGTAGCTCTATAGGAGTTATTAGAAGACACCCAGATATAAAAGTACTCAGAAATAAAAAAGATATTGAGAATGTAGCTTGTTTACAAGAAAATTTACTTAAATCATTGTGGCCTTTATTAAAACCTGGGGGTACTATTTTATATAGTACTTGTTCAATTATATATAAAGAAAATCAAGAGAGGGTAACAAAGTTTGTTAATGAGATATCTGATGCATATTTTAACGAAGAAATATTTGGAGGAGAATCTTATAGGCAAATTTTGCCTGGGGAAAATAATATGGATGGTTTCTTTTATTCTTCTATAAAAAAGGTAATTGAATAGATGAAAATATTATTTAAATTCATTACCTTTTTTTATTTATTAACATCATTTAATGCTTATGCACAAGATGAAGATGAGTATATTTTAGTTATTTCAGCATCGTCATATTTAGAAGATGAAATATATTATTTAGATGCTTGGCTTGATTATAATTTACCAGAAGAAGCTGAGCTAGCTTTACAGTCTGGAGTTAATCTATTATTAGAGATTGAAGTAGAATTTGTTCGTAATAGACGTTTCTGGTTAGATGCAGTTGATGCAAGCCTTATTCAAACTTTTGATCTTGAATACAATCCTTTATTAGAAAGATATGTAGTATTTAATGAAAATAGTGGTACTCAAGATTACTTCATAACTTTATTTTCAGCTCTCAATTATATAGGACGCATTGCTGAACTTCCTCTGATAGATAAAAGTTTATTAAATATTAATTCTGATTACGATATTAGAGTTAGAGCCACCCTTAGCATTGAAAGCATGCAGAGTATTCTTAATTTAATTCAATTTTGGCGTGAAAGTAAGATTCAAAGTAGTTGGCACAGATGGAAAATCTTAGATTAAAAAAAATTTTTTACCCATTAGTTATTACTTTAGGTATATTGATTTGGTTATCAATTTTGATGTGGTATTCTCCGTTTACTCAGAATTCAGATAGTTTTTCAAGCACATTGCAGTTTATAGTTTTTGCTAATTTAGCAGGCATTATTTTCCTTTTATTTTTAATACTATGGAATTTCTATAATCTGATATTAGATTATAGAAATAAAACTCCAGGTATTCGTCTTAAGACAAGGATAATTACTTTACTTGTAGCTTTAGGCGTAACTCCGTTACTAATAGTTTATATTTTCTCAGTACAGTTTGTTCACCGAGGAATTGACAGTTGGTTTAATATTGATATTGAGGGAGGCCTTGTCAGCGCTCTTGAGCTTAGTCAAAATGCTATTAATCTTCAGATGAGAGATCATTTAGTTGACATTCAATCTATAGCAACCGAAATTTCTGGAATTGAGTCGCAGGTATTAGTATCAGAATTAGGAAGATTAAGAGAAGAAAAAGAGGCTTCTGAAATAGTTATTTTTTCTGATCCTTCTCAGATACTTGCGATTAGTAATGAAAATTCAGAATTACCTATTTCTATTTTTCCTAGCGACGATATTTTGTTTCAGCTTAATCAAGGAGAGCCTTATTTAAGTTTAGAGCCGCTTGTAACTGGTGGTTATGAAATAATTGCTGCAATCAATATTTCCCAAGATATTTTTACTCCTAATAGCTTAATTCTACAAGGGAGGTTTCCTGTAGAAGCACGTCTCAGCGATCTAGCAAGTATTGTCAGTTCAAGCTATGAGCAATATTCAGAAGTCGTTTATTTGAGAGATGCTCTAAGAACTAATTTTACTGTTATGTTAACCGTTGTTCTCTTAATTACATTATTAGCAGCAGTATACGCAGCTTTTAATGCTGCAAAAAGCTTAATTGCTCCTATACAAAGATTAGTTGCTGGAACTAAAGCTGTAGCGGAGGGTAGATTTGAAACTAAGCTTAAGACTTCTAATCAAGATGCAATAGGATCGCTTATTTTATCATTTAATGATATGACTCAGCGTCTTTATAGTGCTCAAGAACAAGCAGATAAGGTTAAATTACAAGTTGAAGAAGAGAGAACTAAGTTAGAGTTAATTCTATCTAGGCTTTCTTCCGGGGTAATTACTTTAGACAAAGATTTAAGAATTAGAACTGCAAATAAATCTGCTAGCTCTATACTTGGAATAAATTTAGATAGTTGGATCCAAGGCTCTATTGTTGACTTATCCAAAAAACAACCATTAATTTCACAATTTGTTTCTGTTCTAACGTCATATCTAGAAAAGGATAATTATGAATGGAGGCAGCAAGTAATTTTATCAGGAGAAGTTGGACAAAGATTTCTTATGGTTGCTTGTACCGCTCTTTCTAATGAAGAAGATCTTGAGGGATATATAGTTGTTTTTGATGATATAACAACATTATTGCAAGCACAAAAAGATGCAGCTTGGGGTGAGGTTGCTAGAAGGTTAGCTCATGAAATAAAAAATCCATTAACACCTATTCAACTATCAGCTGAACAGCTTAGAAGAAGGTATCTTGATAGATATAAAAATGATTCCGATTTGCTTGATAGAGCAACCCATACAATTATTCATGAAGTTGAAGCAATGAAAAGTATGGTTAACGATTTTAGTAACTATGCTAAAGCACCAGATATAAATAAAGTAGAATTTAATTTAAATAATTTGATAGAAGAAGTTTCTGAATTATATGATCAGAAAGATAAGCCAAAGATATTGCACTTGAAATTAGATAAATTATTGCCAAATATTCATGCAGATGAGGGGATGATTAGGCAAGTTATTCACAATCTTATTCGTAATTCCCAAGAAGCTCTAGAAAATAGGGATAGTAAAAATATTTCTATAGAAACAAAGCTAAAATTAGGTAAGATATCTATGGTAATCAGTGATGATGGACCTGGTTTCCAAGAAAGTATTTCAGATAAGGTCTTTGATCCTTATGTTACTAGCAAGACTCAGGGAACCGGTTTAGGACTTGCAATTGTTAAGAAGATTATAGATGAGCATGGCGGTGTTATTATTGCTAAGAATAAGACAATAGGAGCAGAGATTACAATCACTCTTCCAGTAGAATCTTCAGGAGAACATTTATTTTTTGGTCAAGATAGTTTAGGGTCAAAATTATGAAAAGAGAAAAAATTCTTATTGTTGATGATGAATTAAATATTTTAGATGTGGTAGGAGAGATTTTAGAAGATGAGGGCTATCTTGTTACTAAGGCATCTAATGCTATAACAGCTAGAAAAGAAAAAGCTGAGAAAAAATTTGATTTAATCTTACTAGATATATGGATGCCAGATATAGATGGCATTTCTCTATTAAAAGAGTGGTCAAGCCAAGGAAATTTAGTTCCTGTGATTATGATGTCAGGTCATGCTACGATTGATACAGCTATGGAAGCTACTCGTTTAGGAGCCATAGATTTTATTGAAAAACCTCTTTCTATTTCAAAGCTCCTTAAGGTTATTGATAGCGCCTTAAAGAATAAAATTCCTGTTAAAGTAAATACCAGACCAATTGAAAAATTACCTTTTTCTATAGGTAAAAGCAAAATTATGAAAGACCTAAAGAATAAAATTGAAAAAGTTATATCAGTAAATACAAATATTGCTTTATTAGGAGAAATAGGTTCTGGGAGGTCTAGTATAGCAAAGCAAATCATTCATTCTGCTTCAGTTAAGTCAGATATAGAAATAGTTGAAATTTCAGCATGTAATTTATCAAGATCTAATTTAGAAAATATTTTATGCGATGATAGCTCTAATAAAAATACCCTATTACTAATAAACAATCTGGAAGATATACCAAAAGACTTAGTTAAATATTTCTATAATTTTTTAGAATCTAATACGCAGATTAGGTTTATTGTAACGACTAAAAAATTAAGTGATCTAGATAATGATATTATAAAAATTATAACCTATATTGGCATTTCTATTGAAATCCCTTCACTGGTGAATTACGCTGAAGATATACCAGAGTTATTAAAGCATTATATAAACTTTTATGTTGCTTCTGATAATCTTCCTCATAAGGATTTCTCTGTAGCGGCACAAAATAGATTAATAAACTATCAATGGCCAAGAAATATTTCTGAGTTAAAAGAATTAACAAAAAAACTTTTAGTTATTTCTGAAGAAGATCTAATATCTTTAGAAGATGTAGAAGATGAGATAAATCATAAATCTAATAGACCAGATTTTTTGTCAACTGATATATTATCTATGCCCCTAAGGGAAGCACGACAAGATTTTGAAAGAAAATATTTGACTCAACAATTAACTTTATGTGAAGGAAAAATTAGTCAGGTAGCTAAAAGAATAGGTGTTGAAAGGACACATTTATATCGTAAGCTTAAGTTGCTTAATTTAGACTATAAATTAATCAAAGAAAAATAAATTTTATTCAGTTGATATAGTTTTAATAATTCCAGCTATATCCTGATTCAATAAATTTCGCCTAATTATATTAAGTTCATCTCTATTATCATTTGGGCCAATTAAGACTCTATAATATATCTCATCGTCAATAAAGTTTGTTTCTATGTGTGATTCTAGGCCTGTAAGAGATAGCTCTTCTCTTAGCCTCTCTGAGTCGTATCTATTATTAAAAGAGGCTACTTGAAGCACATATCTAGATGGAGATTTTTCATCTATTGCTGCACTATTATTATCTGGTATATCTGTATTTGGAATTATATCTACTTCAAATAAAGGTAATTCTTCAAAAAAATCAAAACTTGATGCTTCGTGAGATAATGGAACTACTATTTCAGTATTATTTTCTATATTTCTAATAGCTTCATTGCTAGTTATTTCGATATTAGATATAGGAGTATCCCCTGGGCTAAGAAAAAATAGAAAATAAATGATTAGATCTAATATTAAACCTGCTACTAAGCCAGTTATTATCCAGGTAAATTTATCATTATATAGAGCTATAAATTTAGTATTTTTCACGAGAATATATGAGCTACATAGTTTTAGGAGCTGATACTCCTAATGTAGATAAGCCATTTTTAAGAATTATTTTTACGGCGAGACATAGGAAAAGTCTACTCTGTTTCATAGCGTTATTATCACATAGGATTCTTTCAGAGTTATAAAATGTATGAAATGCAGCAGCGAGGTCTCTCAAGTAATGTGCAAGTTGATGAGGCGCCCTATTAGCAGACGATGATTCTATTATTTCAGGATATTTACTAGCTATAATTATTAAATTTTTTTCAGTTTCTGTGCATAAGTTAGATAGCGATATTTCACAGAGATTCTTTTTATCTATATCTACGTTATTTAATAAGCTAGAAATTCTTGCATATGCATATTGAATATAATAGACAGGATTATCGTTAGTTTGAGTCTTTGCTAGCTCAAGATCAAAGTTTAGATGCTGATCATTAGATCGAAATATATAAAAAAATCTAGCAGCATCATTGCCAACTTCATTCCTTAGCTCTCTAAGAGTTACATATTTTCCTGATCTTGTAGACATTTGTGTTTTGGTAGTGCCTCTATAAAGCGCAACAAATTGGACAATATTAATTTCAATTATATCTTTTTTTTCGTCAAGGGCTTCTAGGCTAGCTTTAATCCTAGGAACATAACCATGATGATCGGCACCAAAGATATTAACTAGATAATTAAAACCTCGTTGTATTTTATCTAAGTGATATGCTATATCCGATGCAAAATATGTTCTAGATCCATTTTTCTTTATTAATACCCTATCTTTTTCATCTCCTAGGTCGCTCGATTTAAACCATGTAGCGCCATCTTTTTTATATACATAATTATTTTTTTCTAGAACAGATATTGTATTTTTTATTTTCGTAGGGGTGAGATTCTTTTCTGAATACCATTTATCATATTTAACACCAAATTCATTTAAGTCTTTTTTTATATCATTAGTCACTAACTCTAGAGCAATATTTTTAATATTATTAAATATTTCTGATGATATAAAATCATTTATTTTTATAATAATATGATCAAGCAAATTTTCTTCATTACCTTTAAATATACTTATTTCATTACAAATATTTTTAGAATATTTTGTAAGTGATTCGTTATATTCTTTATTAACTTCCCTAGCGATATCTACTATGTATTTACCTTGATAAGCATTATTAGGATAGGGTACATTAATTTTATTTATTTCAAGACACCGTAAAATAACACTAATCGTTAGAATATCTATTTGTCTTCCAGCATCATTAATATAATATTCCTGAAAAACATTATGACCCGTTGCCTTTAATAGATTAGCAACTGATGCTCCATAAGCTGCATGTCTACCGTGCCCTACATGTAAAGGACCTGTTGGGTTAGCTGATACATATTCAATAATTACATTTATATTTTTCCCTATATTAGAGAGACCATATTTATTAGCAGAATTAATAATTTTTATTATCTCTTGATAATATGCATTATCTGATAGATAAAAATTAATAAACCCTGGCCCTTCTACAATTATTTTCTCTAGTAAGCTCTTTTTTGATATTAAGCCAACTATTTCATTAGCTATATCTAATGGCGGCCTCTTAAGTTTTTTACCTAAGCGTAAGGCTATATTAGAGGAGAAATCACCAAATTTTTTATCTTTAGTCCTTTCAAGGTGTGGCTTAGAGTCAATAAGCTGTGAAAACAGATCAGCATACTGAGATTTCTTTATAGCATCTTTAATTGTTGTATCTAATATTTTTTGCAATTTTTCTTAAGACCTAAGTTAATAAAAATGTTATAGACATTATAAGTAAATATCTTACTGATTTAATCTTTTAAGAGTAAAAAAATGAGTTTTTTTATAGTTCTATTGGGTCTACATCAATATTCCAGTAAATCTGGCTGTTTTTACTTAATTTTCCAATTTCTATCACTACTTCCTTGATTAGCGCATGAAGTAATTTACGATTTTTTGCTTGAAATAATATCTGAGCATGAAATTTGTTAAACCTTTTTTCTATAATAGCAGGAGCTGGACCAAGAACATTTACTTTTAATTTTTTCATTTTAGAGATAGTGGCTACTGTCTTTAGAAAAATAAATAGCTTACTCTTATTAACTGATTTTGCTCTTAAGGTAATAATATGACTATAAGGCGGCCAGTTTGAATTTTTTCTAGCAGTGAGAGACTCTTTTTCAAAACTTTCATAGCTATCACTAATTAAACTAGAGATTAGAGGGTGATTAGGAAAGTGAGTTTGAATAAATACCTCTCCTGGAGTGTTTCTTCTTCCAGCTCTACCGGCAACCTGAATTAATGTTTGTGCTAATTTTTCACTACTTCTAAAATCTGTTCCTAAAATACCTTGGTCAGTATTTAAAATTCCTACCATTGTTAGATTAGGAAAATCGTGACCTTTTGTTAACATTTGTGTGCCAACTATTATCTGAGAGTAGCCAGATTCTATAGTTTTAAGTATCTTAACCAAACTTCCTTTTTTTGATGTAGAGTCTTTATCAAGCCTTATTATTTTAGTTTTTGGAAAAATTGAGCTTAAATCTTCTACTACTCTTTGAGTTCCTGACCCTAATGAAATCCTATTGGATTTACAATAGCAGCAAGTGATTGAGAGTTTTTTGTATTCCCCACAGTGATGACATATGACCAATTGATTTTTTTTATGTATTGTCATGTTAGAGTCACATCTAGAACAACCTTCTGTTTTTTTACATTCCTTACAGAAAAGTACTGGCGCATATCCTCTCCTATTAAGAAATAGTAGTACCTGGTTTTTATTATTAATATGTTTCTTTATTGCTAATATTAATGGCGTAGAGAGTATATTATTTGAAGAATGCTTATTTTGGTCAATAACTTTAATTATAGGTTTGCCAGCCTTGCCAATTCTTTTTGGCATATTAAGTAAAATATATTTACCTATATTGGTATTATGTAAACTCTCAAAAGATGGCGTTGCTGAGGCTAGTAAAACTTTTGTATTTGTTTTTTTTGCCCTATAAATAGCAATGTCTCTTGCAGAATACCTAAATCCATCTTGTTGTTTATATGATTGATCATGTTCTTCATCAACTATAATTAAACCAAGTTTAGGTAAGGGAGCAAATATTGCTGATCTAGTTCCAACAATTACTTTTGATTTAGATAAATAGGAATCTAACCAAGAAAGGTAGCGTTCTTTTTCAGTAAGGCCAGAGTGCATAATCGCAAGGACCTTACCAAATCTTTCCTTTAATATACTAACAAGTTGGGGCGTAAGTCCTATTTCTGGAACTAGGAGAAGGCTTTGCCGATTATTTTTAATTTCTTCTTCAATCAGCCTAAGATAAACTTCTGTTTTTCCGCTTCCGGTAACTCCTTTAAGTAAGAAAGCTTTATAATTTTGCTTTGTAGATACAATCGATTTTATTACTGTTTTTTGATCATATGTCAAGTTAGGCCTATTAAGTTTATTTAAGTCATATTTTATTTCATCAAGAATGATTTCTTTATTAATATAATTTTTTTTATATAGTGCGTTTATAGAGGCATGAGTTAAGTTGCTATCTTTTATCATTTCACTAGTAACAATATTATTATTCATAAACATATTAAGTGCTTCTATCTGTTTATACGCATTTTTTTTGATTCTATGTGTAGACTCTTTTCCTAAATTAGTAATTTTCCAACCTGTTTTAGGTATTATCTCAGCTTTCCCACCCCTTCTTATATGTGATGGCAAGGCATGCTTTATGACATCTCCTATGGGGTGATGGTAATACTCTGAACACCACTTAAGTATGTCTAAAAGTTCCTTTGAAATAACAGGGGTATGGTCGATTATTGAGGAGATATATTTTAGTTTGCCTATCGGTATATTTGTATTTTTGTTTTTTCCTAAAACTATACCAATTAGGTGATTTTTACCAAATGGCACTCTAATTCTTGTTCCTGGCTCAGGAGTAGGGATATTATTTTTACATAAATAATCAAATCTCTCTCTAATTGCCATTGGAACTGCAATACTTATAATTTTATCAGCCATTTTTTTTAATCATAATTATGTCAACTTTTACATTCTCTATTCGTTAATAGTTAGATAGGATAAAATTAATAAAAAAGTTTTGCCTACTATAAAGCATAGAGTAGAAGGATAGCCAAGTTAAATGATTACTTCAAAAATAATTGAAAATCAGCTATTTTTATCCCAGGAGGATACAAAGCTGGAAACTAAGGATAAGATAGATTCTTTTCTAAAAGAAGTGCAGGTAAGGGCTTTTAGGATTGCTATGATCAGCATCAAAGATAAAGATGAGTCAAAAGATATTGTTCAAGACTCAATGATTAGTTTAGCGACCAAATATTCAGATAGACCTCCTAATGAGCTTGCTCCAATTTTTTATAGAATCTTATTTAATAGAATTAAAGATTGGCATAGAAAAACAATTGTAAGAAAGAGGATTGTTAGTTTTATTGGGTTTTCTGACTCTAAAGCCGATCCTATAGAATTAGCAGAGAGTGAAAATATGGATCCTATGAAACTTAATGAATCAGAAGAAGTTTCAGCAATTATCCAGGGTAGTATAGATAATTTACCCTCTAGACAAAAACAAGCCTTCATTTTAAGAAACTTTGAGGGGATGAGCGTAAGAAATGTGTCGAAAGTTATGAAATGTTCTGAAGGTAGTGTTAAGACACATTATTTTAGAGCTATGCAAAAGTTAAAGATAGAACTTGAAAAATATGAAGGAAATAAGTGATGAAGAGCGAAGATGATTTAAAAAAAATATCTAAAGATTGGTTTGAAGATAAAGTTAAATCTACTAATGGCTCAATACTTTCTGAACTTAACCAGATTAGATATGATGCTTTAGATAGTATTGGTAAGAAAAATAATTCATATTTTCATAAACTTCTCTTGCCCATAGCTGGGGCCTCATTTATATTATTTTTATCTATGAGAATTGATCAATTAGGATTAGAGCCTCAAGATAACTTAGCATTTGATGCCCCAGCTTCAGATATAGAGATTTTGTTAGGGGATGAGTCTTTTGATATGATAGATCAATTAGATTTTTATTCTTGGCTGGAAGAACAAAATGAAAGCTTCTTGCATGATAATTCTTTTGAAGAAGTTGGGTAATTAATATGCTTAAATCTTCCTTACTTCTACTGCTTTTACCAACATGTATTTTATTTGCTCAACAAGAGAATGATATTATCTCAGAAATAAATGAGGCAGCTGAGGAATTAGATCTTTTCTCCTATATTGGGAGCTGGGAGGAAGAAGATTGGCTTCTTTTATTAGATGTGGAGAATAATTTAAGCATGAATGATTCGGAGAAGGAAAATGACAGTGGCACTTAAAACTATTTTTTATTTATTGACTTTTTCTTTTGCTAATACTCTTTTTGCCCAAGGCATTTCTTGGGATGATTTGACTAGTGCCCAAAAGGATTTGCTTAAGAAGCATGAACAGACTTGGGCGAATATTGATATAGATAGAAGAGATAGAATAGTAAAAGGTACAGAAAGATGGCTAAGTATGAATAAAGATCAAAAATCATTTGCACAGCAGAGATTTAATGAGTGGCAAGAACTAGGCTTAGATGAAAAAAATGGAATAAGAGATAGGTATGATTTCTTCCTAGGACTTAGCCCTGATAGAAGGGACAGAATAAAGGGAACATACGAAGAATTCAAAAAATTACCTCCTAACGCACAAGATGATCTTCGTAGGAGATTTAACAATTTGCGTAACAATAGAAACAGTCGAAATAATATGGGCTCATCAAATAGAAAAGGCCAGGGCCCAGCAGCAGGAATGGGCATTAGGCGTTAGCAATAGAGAAAACATTAAAAAATTTAATTACTTCTTCATGTTTGTTCTATAAAATCACTATTATTTTTAGTTATATAGTGGGATAAGGCTTCCTGCTGTAAAGTATTTTGTCTGGAGGTTCTCAAATGAAAATTGGCATCCCAAAGGAGATTTATCCTGGAGAGAGGAGGGTTTCTTCAACGCCTGAGGTAGTTAAACAGTTAGTTAAACTAGGCTTTGAAGTTTTTGTTGAGCATGAGGCAGGAATAGCGGCAAATTTTAGTGATACATCCTTTGAAGAAGCTGGCGCAAAGATCTTAGATAAAAATAGCCTTTTTTCTGATAGTAATATTTTGTTGAAAGTAAGGGCGCCCTATAACAATAGGGATGCTAATGAATTAAGCTTAATGAAGTCTGGGCAGATACTAATTTCTTTTATTTGGCCAGCACAGAATCAACAACTATTGAGTAGCTTGTCAGGCATGGGAATCACTACTTTAGCAATGGATAGCATTCCTCGAATTTCTAGGGCTCAAAAGTTTGATGCATTAAGCTCTATGGCAAATATTGCTGGTTATAGAGCTGTTGTAGAAGCTGCTCAACATTTTGGTCGATTTTTTACAGGACAGATTACCGCAGCTGGAAAAATTCCACCTGCTAAAGTATTAGTTATAGGAGCGGGAGTAGCGGGATTATCAGCAATCGGCGCTGCAAGAAGCTTGGGAGCAATTGTAAGGGCTTTTGATACGCGTTTAGAAGTCAAGGAGCAGGTTCAGAGCATGGATGGTGAATTTCTAGAGCTTGACTTTGAAGAAGATGGCTCTGGAGCAGGTGGCTATGCTAAGGTTATGAGTGAAGAGTTTATTAAGGCTGAAATGGCTCTTTTTTCTAATCAAGCTAAAGATGTTGATATTATAATTACCACAGCACTTATACCTGGCAAGCCTGCACCAAAATTAATTACTACTGAAATGGTTAAATCTATGACTGCTGGTAGTGTTATTGTTGATCTGGCGGCTGAACAGGGCGGCAACTGTGAATTAACTTTACCAGGGCAAGTAATAGAAAAGCATGGGGTTACGTTAATTGGCTATACTGATTTACCAAGTAGGCTTGCAGCACAATCTAGTCAGCTTTATGCAAATAATCTTAAAAATTTATTAAGTGAGATGTGCCCTAATAAAGATGGTAACTTGAAAGTTGATATGGAAGATGAAGTTATAAGAGGTTCTACTGTTGTTTATAAAAATAAAATAACTTGGCCTCCACCTGAAGTAAAGCTTTCATCTAACCTTCCCCCTAAAGAATCTAAAAAGGCAGTTAAAGAAAAACAGCCTGAAGAAAAGAATAATCTTATATTGGCTTTTATGCCATTTTTGATTGGTGGGCTAGTCTTATTTTTCTTAGGAAGGGTTGCGCCCCCATCATTCATGGAGCACTTGACTGTTTTTGTTCTATCATGTTTTGTTGGTTATATGGTTGTTTGGAATGTTACACCTGCTCTTCACACACCTCTCATGAGTGTGACAAATGCAATAAGTAGCATCATCATTATTGGGGCTCTTCTTCAAGTAAGTTCAACTGGATTAATTGGATGGATTGCTGGAATAACAATTCTATTGACAAGTATTAATATAACTGGAGGATTTGCTGTTACAAAAAGAATGCTCCAGATGTTTCAGAAATAGAGGGATTATTTATGTTAGAACAAATGATGATTATTCCAGAGGGTTTAGTTACTGTAGCTTATATTGCAGCTAGTATGCTTTTTATTCTAGCTTTGGGGGGTCTAAGCCACCCTGAGACTGCTAGGAAAGGGAATATCTACGGCATCATAGGAATGTTAGTAGCTCTTTCTGCTGCCATTATAGGTGTCACCAATAATTTTGAGATTTTAATAGTAGCATTAATTATAGGGAGCTCAATAGGTTTGTGGCTTGCTAAGAAAGTGCAGATGACACAAATGCCAGAACTTGTAGCAATCTTGCACAGTCTCGTAGGTTTAGCTGCTGTACTTGTTGGATTTGCCAATGCAATGAATCCTAATATTCATTTTATTGGAATAGAACTAACTATACATGACATAGAAACATATATCGGGATTTTAATTGGAGCAGTAACTTTTTCAGGCTCTGTTATAGCTTTTGGAAAGTTAAGCGGGTCAATCTCTGGTAACCCACTAATTCTCCCAGCGCGACATTGGTTGAATTTATTATTACTCCTAGTTGTTATTTGGTATGGAAGAGTTTTCGTTTTAGAGTCATTAGGAGGAGGAGATGCACTAAAACCATTAATTATTATGACTGCTATTGCTTTGTTATTTGGAATACATATGGTAATGGCAATAGGTGGCGCGGATATGCCAGTAGTTGTTTCTATGCTTAATAGCTATTCTGGCTGGGCTGCAGCTGCTACAGGATTTATGTTAGGTAACGATTTATTAATTGTTACTGGGGCATTAGTCGGCAGTAGTGGCGCTATCCTTAGTTATATAATGTGTAAGGCTATGAATCGAAAGTTTCTTGCAGTAATAGCTGGTGGATTTGGTACATCAAGTGGCTCCTCATCCAGAGCATCAGAAGATCAGGGAGATGTATTGCCTATTGACACATCAGAGACTTCAGACCTATTGAGTAGTGCGACAGAGGTAATGATAATACCAGGATATGGGATGGCAGTTGCTCAAGCGCAGCATATTGTTTATGAAATAACAAAAAAACTTAGAGATAATGGAGTAAATGTTAGATTTGGTATTCATCCAGTGGCTGGCAGAATGCCAGGACATATGAATGTTCTATTAGCAGAGGCTAAGGTCCCATATGACATAGTGTTTGAGATGGATGAAATTACAGAGGATTTTCCAGAAGTAGACGTTTCTATAGTTATTGGAGCAAATGACATAGTTAATCCATCTGCACAAGATGAGCCTGACAGTCCTATAGCTGGAATGCCTGTTCTAGAGGTTTGGAAAGGTAAAGTTACTATAGTTCTTAAGAGAAGCATGGCTACAGGTTATGCTGGTGTTCAGAACCCATTATTCTTTAAGGAAAACACCAGAATGCTTTTCGGAGATGCAAAAGAAAGCTTAGATGCTGTTTTGAAAGATTTGTAAATAAGTTCATATAATTAATTACAAAAAATTAAATAATTTTTTCAAGGAAGTGATAATTGATATATCAACTCGCCCAAATATTTCTCCCAATTTTTATAATTTCAAGTTTAGGATTTTTTTGGAGTAAATTTAATTTTTCTTTAGATAGCTCTTCAATAAGAAAGCTTTTGATGAATATTGCAACTCCCTGCTTGATTATTGAGGGGATATCAAAATTGAGCCTGCCCTACTCAGAAGTTTTTTATATAATGTTAGCAGCTATAATTTTGTTACTTGGCTGTTCATTCATTGGTTTTATTATTTTATATATATTAAATTTGCCGAAAACTTCTTTCTTGCCTGCGATTACTTTTGGAAATGCTGGAAATATTGGGCTTCCATTATGTTATTTTGTTTTTGGTTCTGAAGGTTTAGGATTAGCATCAGCTGTTTTTCTTGTAGCAGTTGTTTGTCAGTTTACTCTAGTTCCTATTTTGCAAGGACAAAGCCCAGCATTAATAACTATTATTTCAACTCCAGTGATTTATAGCTCATTATTAGGAATTTATTTACTCATATCAGAAAATAGACTCCCAATATCTATAGATACCTCTATTTCTCTTCTAGCAAATATTGCCATTCCTTTGTCTTTGTTTTCCCTTGGATATGGATTAGCTAAATTTAAGATTAGTAACTTAACAATAGCTATCTCCATAGGAATATCTAGATTGTTTACAGGCTTTATTGTTGCTATTTTTGCTAATAATATCCTTGGTCTTACAGGTATTGCTGCTGGTGTATTGATTTTACAAGGTGCTATGCCTAGCGCTATATTTACTTATCTATTTTCTTCAGAATATAAGAGGCATCCGGAAGATGTGGCTGGTATTGTATTGGTATCAACTCTTATAAGTATTTTTACTTTACCTGCTATAGTTTATTTTCTGATTTAGAATAATTATATTAATTAATTCATAATATGAAAATATTTATCATTAATATGCCTTAATTGTTGGAGATATATTTATGATAAGATTTCATTGCCTTACGGCTAAAAATATAAATGATTGGCAGGTTGGCAAGTAAAGTAACGCCTGTACCAAATCCAGTCAAGTTATCTAGTTCCGAATCTGTTTCTATAAAACCCCAGGTTGCTATGATAATTAGAATACAGAATATTAGCTTGTAGCAAAGAACCATTTTTTGACCGAATAAGTAAATAATACTCTGTTCACCGTAATAGCTCCATGAAATCATTGTAGATAAGGCAAACAGCCATACTGATATTGTAATTAGCCATTTTCCTAGCCCCATTTTTACTGAATCAAATGCTTTTGCAGTTAATGTTGCACCAACATAGCTTACATACAAGCCATTATTTTCTATAGTCGGTTTAGTATCACTTTTAAAATTTTCCCATACAATATAATTCTCATTACCATCACTATATAATTGCCCATTAATTCGATGAATATTATTACCTGTTTGTGAATTATAAGAAGATCTGACTATCATAAAAATATCCTCACCACCTTTCCATTTACTATTAATTCTTTCCGAGGGGATAGAGTCTTCAATGAGCCATTCATTTGAATTAATAGAGGTAATTTCTGGTAAATGAGTTAGAGTTGCTTCAGGAGCTCTGTTCCAAATATTGGTTGATAATATAACTAAAGCAGTAAAAGTACAGACAACTATTGTATCTAAGAATGGCTCTAATCCTGCTACGATTCCTTCTCTTACTGGCTCGCGAGTTTTAGCTGCAGAATGAGCTATAGGGGATGTGCCTTGACCTGCTTCATTTGAAAAAAGAGCTCTTTTCATACCAATTAGAAAAGCATATCCTGCTGTTCCTCCAATAAATGCACCACTAAATTCGTGAGTAGAAAAAGCAGATGAAATAATTAGATAGAATATATTTGGGATTGAGTGAAAGTTATTAAAAATGACATAGCTACCTGCAATCAAATATATTGCGACCATTGTAGGCACTAATCTGCTAGCAACTAAACCTATTCGTTTAATTCCTCCAATTATTACTATACCGACAATTAAAGATAAAATTATTCCTGATAATATGCTGGGAATTCCAAAATACTCCTCTGTTATTTCTCCTACATTCCATGCCTGAAACATATTACCACCTGTAACTGTCGATATAAGCATGGTAATGCAAAATAATGTCCCTATTGCTTTCCCTACTAAGCCCAATTTTGGATTTAATTCTTCTAACCCTTTTTTTGCAACCCACATGGGGCCCCCATGAGGATTATTTTTATCTTTAGTATTCCTATATATCATTGACAGGGTGACTTCTGTTAATTTTATTGACATTCCAAAAAAACCAACTACCCACATCCAGAACACAGCACCGGGGCCGCCAAGAGATATAGCAATAGCAACGCCTCCTATATTTCCTAGACCAACTGTTGCAGATAAAGCAGCAGATAGAGCTTGAAAATGATTAATTGCTCCTGGGTCATTTTCATCATCATAGTGCCCTTTGAGAATTTTGGTTCCATGAATCAAGATTTTAAACTGACAGAATCTTGTCCATATAGTAAATACAATACCTGTTAGGAGAAGTAAATATAAGACAGTGTTATGCCATAAAATATTATTAATACTTAATAAGAACTCATTCATTTTACAAATTATCTACTAGACTCTAAGATAGCTGTTACGCCCATTCCTCCAGCTGTACAAACTGATACAAGCCCCTTAGCTTTCTTTTTTTGGCTCAGCATTTTTGACAAAGATGCTATTATTCTGGTCCCTGTAGCTGCAAAGGGATGACCTAGAGCTACGCTCCCCCCTTTTATATTAAGCTTGCTGGTATCTATAGAACCCAGTGCTTTTTCACGATTTAATTTTTCTTTACAAAATGATTCAGACTCTAAGGCTTTTAATGTTGCCAGTGTTTGTGCAGAAAAAGCCTCATGGATTTCATAGAAATCAAAATCTTGTAATTCAAGATTAGCTTCGGTAAGCATCTCAGAAATAGCATACACAGGCGCCATCAATAGCCCCTCATCATTTACGAAATCTACAGCTGATACTTTTGCATGGGTTAAATATGATTGGATTGGGAGCTCTCTATCTTTTGCCCATTCTTCACTTGATAAAAGAATTGCAGAGGCACCATCTGTTAGAGGTGTGCTATTTCCTGCTGTTAATGTCGCTTTAGAGCTTCGATCAAAAACTGGTTTAAGTTTGGAGAGCTTATCAATATTTGTATCAGGCCGAATATTATTATCTTTTATAATCCCATTGAAATTAATTACTAAGTCTTCATAAAAACCTTCTTCATATGCTTGGGATGCATTAAGATGACTTTTCATTGCTAGAAGATCTTGATCTTCTCTCCTGAGCCCCCACTTTTTAGCAGTTATTTCCATACTCTCTCCCATAGATAAATGAGTTCTAGGCTCATCGACAGAAGGTAGGCTAGGCTTGAAGTGTTTAGGCCTTAGCTTAAGCCATGGTAAAAGACGATCTATTAAATTTTTTCCATTAAAGCTACTTAATAGGATACTCCTGAATGCATCAGGATAAACTATAGGTACGTCACTTATTGAATCAACTCCTCCAGCTATACCCGAGTTAATAATTCCTGAAGAGATTTTACTAGCAATCACAATTGCTGCAGAAATGCTTGTTCCACACGCTCTTTGTATATCAAAAGCAGGTGTTTTAGGAGACAGACCTGAAGAGAGCAATGATTCCCTAGCTAGATTAAAATCTTTGGAGTGTTTAATAACTGCTCCCAAAGATACATCATCTAATTTTTGATTTTTTAGTTTGTATTTCTTGACTATTTCTATTAAGACAGCAGTCATCATTTCCTGATTTGAGACATGGCTATATTTAGTGTAAGACCTACAAAAGGGTGTTCTTAGGCCACCCATTATAGCTACTCGATTTGTTGCTTGTCCTCTCATAAGGCTGTCTCCACGAAATATTTTAATTATATATATTAACTCTATATGATTTTTCTTTAAACTATGAGTTAATTATATTTATTAATTTTATGTATTTATCATATAAAATAAAAACATAATATATTGATTTATATAAAGTTATTTATTATATACCTTGGAATAAGGTATTTTTTGAAGTAATATAAAGATTATTTGATCAATTTTTTTTGATAAGACGAGGGTTTCTTTTCTTTAGAATTTTCCAATTCATTGAGAATAGAACTTATATTGTTTTTATCCGTTTAATTTAATTAATTTACAGGTGGATTTCTTTTCACTGAGTAGTGATTTGACTCCTAAAAATATAGATAGGTTTATGAATGAGATCTTCTAATCATAATAAGCTGCCAAAAAGTATTGGCCTTTATGATCCCTCAAATGAAAGGGATAGCTGTGGTGTAGGTTTTATAGCAAATATAAAAGGAATAGCAAGCCATGAGATAATAAAAGATGCAGATCATCTCCTTTGCAAAATGGATCATAGAGGAGGAGCAGGATCTGAGAAAAATTCAGGCGATGGAGCAGGTATTTTAACAGCGTTGCCTCACGATTTTCTTGAGTTTGTGGCAAAAAAAGATTTAAAGGTAAATCTTCCTAAAATCGGACATTATGCAGCTGGAAATGTTTTTTTACCAAAAGAAAAAAAAACAAGAGATAGATGTAAAAGTATTTTTGAGAAAATATGTAAAGATCAAAAACAAAAAGTTCTTGGTTGGAGGAAGGTTCCAGTAGATCCCGTAGCATCTGATTTAGGAAAAACAGCAAGAGAGGCAGCACCAGTTATAGAGCAAGTTTTTATCTCTTCTAGTAATGGTAACGATAAAGAGAAGTTTGAGAGACAGCTATACCTTATAAGGAAGTATACTAGCTCTACCATTAAAGCTGATAAATTAATTGATCAATTACAGTTATTTTATATTTGTAGCCTATCTACAAAAGTAATTATTTATAAGGGCATGTTAATTCCTGAGCAGATATTAAATTTCTATAAAGACTTAAAAGATCCTTTGTATAAATCTCATTTGGCTATGGTTCACTCAAGATTTTCAACAAATACTTTTCCTAGTTGGGATAGGGCTCAGCCTTTTCGCTTTATGTCGCATAACGGTGAGATAAATACTTTAAGGGGGAATGTTAACTTAATGTCTGCTCGAGAAGGTGTAGCATCTAGTAGATTGTTAGGCAAATCTTTACATAAGGTTTTTCCAGTAGTTGAACCGGATGTTTCAGATTCAGGGGCTTTTGATAATGTCTTAGAATTTTTATTAATGAATGGTAGGACTCTACAAGAATCTATTACTATGATGATTCCAGAGGCTTGGCAAAAAAATAAACTGATGGATAAGAATAGAAGAGCATTCTATGAATATCTATCTTGCCTTATGGAGCCTTGGGATGGTCCAGCTTCTATTGCATTTACTGATGGGAAGTATATTGGAGCGGTACTTGATAGAAATGGATTAAGACCTAGCAGGTATTATTTAACTCATGATGATCGGGTTATTATGGCAAGTGAGGTTGGAGTGATACCAGTTGACCCTTCAACTGTTAAGGCTAAGGGAAGATTAGAACCTGGAAAAATGTTTCTAATAGATTTTGAAAAAGGTAGGCTGGTTCCTGATAAGGAGCTTAAGTCTGAATTTTCAAGTAGGCATCCTTTTAGTAGTTGGATTGATTCTAATAGAATAACTTTAGATGATATTTCCTTAAAAAAAACAACTAATTCTTTTTTAAATAAAGAGCTTCTTGTATCTAGCATGAAGGCTTTTGGATATACAAAAGAAACTATGCAATTTATGCTTTTACCATTGATTAGAGATTTAAGGGATCCAGTTGGTTCCATGGGAAATGATTCTTCTCTTGCTTGTTTAAGCGATAGACCTAGAATGCTTTATGATTATTTTAAACAGCTATTTGCTCAAGTAACAAACCCTCCTATTGACTCAATAAGAGAGGAAATAGTTATGTCGTTAGAATGCTATATAGGTCCAGAAGGTAATTTATTAGATTCTACCGAAGATCATTGTCAGAGATTAAAATTAACACAGCCAATTTTATCTAATCAGGAAATGGAATCTTTGATAAAGATAGACTATAGAGGTTGGAAATCAAAGGTTATAGATATTACTTATTCTTGTAGTGGTGTAAATGCTTCTTCATATATTTCTGCTTTAGATAGGATATGCAAGGAGGCAGAAGAGGCAATAGATCAGGATTATAAAATAATTGTCTTATCTGATAGATTAATTTCTAAAGATAGAATTTCGCTAAGTAGTTTAGCTGCTTGTGGTGCGGTCCATCACCATTTAGTTAAGAAAACAAAAAGGACAAGAATAGGTATAGCCCTTGAAACTGGAGAGGCGAGAGAGGTTCATCATCACTGCCTTTTGATTGGTTATGGAGCTGATGCAATCAACCCTTATATAGCTTTTGAATCATTAAATTTAGCTAAAGAGGAGGGATTAGTTGATGAAAGTACTCATCCTGATTATCAGAGTCTTGTTTCTTCCTACATTAAGGGAGTTAATAAGGGAATATTAAAAGTTATGGCTAAGATGGGTATATCGACACTTCAGTCATATAAGGGTGCACAAATATTTGAGGCACTAGGATTAGCTGATGATGTTGTAGATCGTTGTTTTACTGGAACTGCATCTCGCCTTCAAGGTGTTAATTTTTCTATATTAGAAAAAGAATCATTAAGAAGACATCAATTAGGATTTTCTATTACTTCTGAAGCTAGTTTATCAAAGCTACCAAATCCGGGCGAGTTTCATTGGAGAAGTGCAGGAGAGAAGCATTCATGGAATCCAACTGTTATTTCATCGCTTCAAGCGGCAGCTAAAACAGGTAGTAAGGATTCTTATAAAATCTTCTCAGATATGTCAAATGATGAAAATAAGTCTAACTGTACTCTTAGGGGTTTATTGAGATTTAAGAAAGGCGTTTGCTCATCTATTTCATTAGATGAGGTAGAGCCAGCAGCCGAGATAGTAAAGCGTTTTTGTACAGGAGCAATGAGTTTTGGATCCATTTCTTCAGAGTCACACGAGTCTTTAGCAATAGCAATGAATAGACTTGGAGGGAAAAGTAATACCGGAGAAGGTGGAGAAGACCCTGATCGGTTTAAGGAAATGCCTTCGGGTGACTCAAGACGATCATCTATAAAACAAATAGCTTCTGGAAGGTTTGGAGTTACTGCTTGGTATTTAAGTAACGCTGATGAATTACAAATTAAAATGGCTCAAGGGGCAAAACCTGGTGAAGGTGGCGAATTACCAGGAAGAAAGGTAGATGAAGTAATTGCAAAGATTAGATATTCTACACCTGGAGTTGGTTTAATAAGCCCACCCCCGCACCATGATATTTACTCTATAGAAGATCTTGCTCAACTTATCCACGATCTAAAAAACTCTAATCCTGAAGCCAGGATAAGCGTTAAGCTGGTTTCAGAAGTGGGAGTTGGCACGATTGCTGCTGGAGTTGCCAAAGCACATGCAGATCATATTTTAATATCTGGGGATTCAGGAGGAACCGGAGCATCTCCTTTGACGAGTATAAAGCATGCCGGATTGCCTTTAGAACTTGGTATCGCAGAAACTCATCAGACATTAGTTTTAAATAAATTGAGAAGTAGAGTTGTTCTGCAGACAGATGGTGGTCTTAAAACAGGAAGAGATGTTGTTATAGCAGCAATGCTTGGAGCTGAAGAGATGGGCTTTTCAACCGGGCCTTTAATTACTCTTGGTTGCATAATGATGCGTAAATGTCATTTAAATACATGTCCGGTCGGTATAGCAACACAAGATCGAGTTTTAAGAAAAAAATTCTCTGGTAAGCCTGAATATGTAGTTAATTATTTATTTATGGTGGCCGAAGAGGCCAGAGAAATTATGGCAGACCTAGGTATTTCTAATATAAATGATCTTATAGGTAGGACAGACTTGCTAGAGGCTAGAGATGCTATTGATCACTGGAAGTCAGATGGATTAGATCTCACACCAATATTAGAGCCTACAAATAGTTCTAATACAGAAGATAATTATTGTACAGTTAAACAAGACCATGGATTGGAAAAAGCAATTGATAATAAACTAATTGAATTATCCCAGCCTGCTATCCATCATGGAAGCAAAGTAACGCTAGAGATGCCTATTTTTAATACCAATAGAGCAGTTGGGACTATGTTGAGCCACTATGTTGTAAAAACTTGGGGCGAAAGATCTCTTCCAATAAATACAATTAATATTAAATTCAATGGATCTGCGGGACAAAGTTTTGGAGCATTTTTAGCTAGGGGTATTACTTTAGAGTTAGAAGGTGATAGTAATGATTATGTAGGTAAGGGACTTTCAGGAGGTAGAGTTATTATTTACCCACCAGAAGAAAGTTCATTTGTAGCTGAAGACAATATTTTAATTGGTAATGTTGCTCTTTATGGCGCTACTGCAGGGAGAGCTTTTTTTAGAGGAGTCGCTGCTGAAAGATTCTGTGTTAGGAACAGTGGTGCTAAAGCTGTAGTTGAAGGTGTAGGTGACCATGGCTGTGAATATATGACCGGAGGGAGAGCAGTAATACTCGGCCCCACTGGTAGAAACTTTGCAGCAGGAATGTCAGGTGGCATCGCATATGTTTGGGATATTGATGGAAAATTTAAATCTAAATGTAACTTAAATACAGTTGATTTAGATCCTGTTGAGGATGAAAATGATCTTATAGAATTAAGAGAATTGGTTGAGATGCACAAGCAGCTTACTAACTCTGCTCAAGCCGAAAAAGTTCTAGATTTATGGCCAGATATACTTTCAGAATTTTTTAAAGTTATGCCTACTGATTATAAAAGAGTCCTTGCTGAAAGAAAGAAGCATGATGAAGAAAGCGAGGTTTATGTAGATGCTAAAACTCATTCTCCAGTAGGTATTTAGGATAAAAAAATGGGAAAACCAACAGGCTTTAAAGAGTATACAAGAAAAGTTGTTCCATATAGGGATCCACTAGAGCGTTTAGGGGATTTTAATGAGATTTATACTAACCCTATTGAGAAAAACCTTAAGCGACAAGGTGCTAGATGTATGGATTGTGGAGTGCCTTTTTGTCAATCTCATAATGGCTGCCCTATTGATAACCTGATTCCTGAATGGAATGATTTAGTTTACAAAGGTAGATGGCAAGAAGCGCTAGATAGGCTTCATAAGACTAATAATTTTCCAGAATTTACTGGCAGAACTTGTCCTGCTCCTTGCGAAGGTTCTTGTGTGTTGGGCATAACCGATCCCGCAGTTACTATAAAAAATATAGAAAATGCAATAGTTGATAAGGGTTTTGAAGAAGGGTGGATTACGCCTATAAAGCCTAAAGTAAAATCTGGTAAAAGGGTAGCAATAGTTGGATCAGGGCCATGTGGTCTTACAGCTGCAGATCAGCTTAATAGTGCTGGACATTCTGTAGAAGTCTATGAAAGAGCAGATAGAGTTGGCGGATTATTGGTATATGGTATTCCAAATATGAAATTAGATAAGAATATTGTAGAAAGAAGAATTAAGATTTTAAGTGAATCAGGTATTGTGTTCCATACAAATTCTGATATAGGAGGAAAAATAGATCCAAAAAAAATATTTAAGAACCACGATGCTGTTTTACTAGCTACTGGCTCAACAAGGCCAAGAGATCTTTCTGTGCCAGGTAGGGATTTAAAGGGCATTTACTTTGCTATGGATTTTCTTACTGCTAATACAAAAAGCCTGATAAATAGCAATCTTAAGGATAAAAACTTTATAAGTGCGAAAGATAAGAAGGTTATTGTTATAGGAGGAGGAGATACTGGGGCTGATTGTATAGGAACCTCTTTAAGACATGGATGTAAAAGTATCATCAATTTAGAATTACTTGATAAACCTCCTGTATCCAGAGCTCCAAATAATCCTTGGCCTCTCTGGCCGAATATTTTTAGAGTAGATTATTCTCATGAAGAAACTATGGCAAGATTTAATTATGAGCCAAGAAATTATAGTGTAATTACAAAAAAATTTATTGGTGATGATGATGGTAATTTAAAAGCTATACAGATAGCTTCTGTTAAGTGGTCTTATATAGATGGAAAGTTTAGTATGTCTGAAATAAAAGGTACTGAGAAAGAGATAGAGGCAGATTTAATTTTTTTATCAATGGGTTTTTTAGGGCCAGAGACATATTTATCGGATAAGTTAGGTATTAAGTATGATGAAAGAACTAATTATAAATCTACACACGGTGAATATAATTCTAATATTCCAGGCTTATTTGTTGCAGGTGATTGCAGGAGAGGACAATCTTTAGTCGTATGGGCTATTAATGAGGGTAGAGGAGCAGCTAGATCTATTGATAGCTTCTTAATGGGATCTTCTAATTTACCTGCGCCTGGGAAAAGTATGGGATTAGAATAATTTTAGGTAATGCTTATGTATAAGTATCATTTTGTACATGGCAACTCTATAGTAGCCCCGTACCCAAAAAATTCTGCTTTAGCTTTGTTTGGCCTGGGGTGCTTTTGGGGCCCAGAAAAGATTTTTTGGAAGCTACCTGGAGTTTATTCAACAGCAGTAGGATATTCTGGTGGAACCGTGAGTAATCCTACATACAATAAAGTCTGTGCAGAATTAACAGGACATGCAGAGGTTGTTTTAGTAATTTTTCTACCTTCTAAGGTTTCTTATGAAGAGTTATTGAAAGTTTTCTGGGAATCTCATGATCCTACTCAGGGAATGAAGCAAGGACCTGATATTGGTAGTCAGTATAGATCAATTATCATTCCATATGATGATGAACAATATGACCTAGCAATTAAATCAAGAATTAAATACTCTAGGCTCCTAAGAAGCTCAGGATTTGATGATATAACTACTGAAGTTACTAAATATATTAATTTTTACTATGCAGAGGATTACCATCAGCAGTATCTTTCTAAAAACCCAAATGGGTATTGCTGTATGGCTGGAACTGGTGTTTCTTATCTATAAAAAATATTTTTATGCTATCAAATTTTTAAGTTTTCTTAGAGCATTTGATTCAATCTGCCTAATTCTTTCAGCTGATATATTATACTCGTCTGCGAGATCATGAAGAGTATCTTTGCTATTTTTGAGCCATCGTCTTGCAACAATATCCTTACTTCTTCCATCTAATTTATTTAGTGCTTTATCTAGTTTTTTGTATGAATGTCTATATGAGTCTTCAGCTTCTATTAATTCAGCTGGGTCTGAATTATCACTTGGAATCATTAAAGAAGGAGAGGCTTCATCTTCACCTAACGGAGAAGGATCAAAAGAGACATCATGTGCAGAAAGTCTCTTTTCCATTTCGCTTACCTCTTTTTCAGTAACTCCTAAATCTTTAGCGATTGATTTTGTTTCATCATTAGATAGCCATCCTAGGTTGCTTTTCGCTTTTCGTAGATTAAAGAAGAGTTTTCTCTGAGCTTTTGTAGTAGCTACTTTAACAAGTTTCCAATTTTTTAAAACATATTCATGAATTTCTGCTCTTATCCAGTGAACAGCGAATGCAACAAGACGAACTCCTACATTTGGATCAAATCTTTTAACTGCCTTCATTAAACCGATATTTCCTTCTTGAATTAAATCCCCAATAGGAAGTCCATATCCGGAGTAACCTTTAGCTATATGGACAACAAATCTAAGGTGAGAAAGAACAAGTTTTTGAGCTGCTTCCAAATCATTCGATTCTCTGAGCTTGTTTGCTAATTGAATCTCTTCTTCTTGAGTCAGTATTGGAATTCTTCCAGCCGCACTAAAGTACTGATCTAGGCTTCCTATAGGAGCGCTTAGAACAAGCTCTGCTTCTCTAACGGTTAGTGATTTTTCCAAAACTTCGTATCTCATTGATTAGAATAGTTATTATTCTAGCACTCTCAAGGGTTGAGTGCTAAAAAAGAAAAGTCTGTATGGCGGTTATTATATTTATATTATATAAATCAATTAGTTATAATAAATATACACTGGATTTAATTTTTCATTTAATGAAGAGAACCCGCAACCGAAGTTAAGTATACTTAACTTATTGATAGATTGGTTTAAAAAATTTATTCCATGTTGAAAAATAAAAATAAGGTTAGGATAATTAGCGGGAAATGGAAATCAAGATTGATCTCATTCCCAATAACTAGGGATATTAGACCTACTCCAAATAGGGTTCGAGAGACACTTTTTAATTGGTTAAGAAATGAAATTATTCATGCTAATTGCCTAGATGCTTTTGCTGGTAGTGGATCATTAGGATTTGAGTCTCTTTCGAGAGGCGCTAATGAAGTTTGTTTTATAGATAAGCAAAGATCTATAGTTAATTCAATTAAAGCTCAATCAGAATTGCTTAATGCAAATAGTAGAATCATTCTTGGAGACGCTAAGAGAATTTTAGAAAAAAAATCTACAGAGAGGTTTAATATTATTTTTTTAGATCCTCCATATAGCTATAAATTAAAACCAATACTTATGACGTTGAATAAATGGCTTACAAATCCAGGATATATTTATATCGAAAGGGAAGAAAATGATGTTGATGAGTTTGTTTTTAATTATTATAGAAATAACTCTAATGAATATAAATTAATAAAATCTGATATATATGCAAATGTTGAGTATGGGCTACTGAGGTATGATGAATCTACTTAGTGTTATAATATCTAAAATAATAGAAATATTAATTTAAATTATGAAAGAAAAAGCAATGTATCCAGGTAGCTTCGATCCTTTTACTAAAGGTCATGAAGATATTGTAAGAAGAATTTCAAATCTTTTTAGTGAGGTAATTATTGCTGTAGCAGACAAACCTAATAAAAAAATATTATTTAGTACTAAAGAAAGAGTTGAAATGATAGAGAGTATCTTTGATGATCTCCCTAAAATTAAAGTAATTTCTTATAAAGGTTTAACTGCTACCTTTGCTAAAGATAATAATATTAGTGTAATGATAAGAGGAATTAGATCTATTTCTGATTTTGAATATGAATATGATTTGTCTGCATTAAATAAGCAGCTTGCATCAAATATAGAAACAATTTTTCTGTCTACATCTGAAAAGTATAAGTCTATATCATCATCTCATGTTAAGGAGTTAGCACTTTTAGATGGAGATGTATCTAAGTTTGTACATCCTAAAGTAGCATCAAAATTAGTAGAAAAATTAGGTCAAATAAATGAGAATTAAAAAACTCTTTTTATTGTATTATTCCCTACTAATTTCATCGACATCACTATCTCTTGAATATTATCCAGAAGAAGCAGCTATAGCAAGCGCACATTCTCTTGCTAGCGAAGCTGGGGTAGAGATTTTAAAAAGAGGAGGAAACGCATTTGATGCAGCTATTGCTGTTAGTGCTGCTTTAAGTGTTGTGGAGCCCTATGGATCTGGTCTAGGAGGCGGAGGATTTTTTCTTCTTCATAGATCTGAAGATAATTTACAAGTTATGATAGATGGGAGAGAAGTTGCTCCTATTAGTGCTACAAGAGATATGTATCTTGATGAAGAAGGCAACCCCATCCCTAGAGCTTCAAGAGATGGACCTTTATCTTCTGGCATACCAGGTCTACCAGCATCATTAGAGCATATAGCTAATCATTATGGCGAGCTACCGCTTTCTATTTCTCTAGAACCAGCTATTAGATATGCTGAGAATGGCTTCCCAGCATATACGACAATGCTAGAGCTTTTAGAAAGAAAAATTAACATTATGAATGAAGAGGCCAAAATAATTTTTATGCCTGATGGCATAATTCCAAGTGAGGGCGATTTAATTATTCAAAAAGATTTAGCTAATACATTAAAAATTCTTGGAGAAGAAGGCTTTAGTGGTTTTTATAGAGGCGAAGTGGCAAAGAGATTAGTTGAAGGAGTTACTTCAGCTTCAGGGATCTGGTCACTAGATGATTTAGCTTCTTACCAAATTAAGGAGAGAGACCCAATAGTGGGCTATTTCCAAGGAATGCAAATTATTGCACCACCACCACCTTCATCTGGAGGGATTGCCTTAATTAATATGTTAAATATCCTTTCAGGTTATCAGATTAATAATTTAGATTCTGTTTCTAGGATTCATCTAATTGCAGAAGCAATGAGAAGAGCTTATAGAGATAGAGCGCAATATTTAGGAGATACAGATTTTGTTAATGTACCAATAGATATGTTAATAGATAAACACTATGCATCTGGTCAAAGAGCTAGTATTAATATAAATAGATCAACACCTAGTAATTTATTACCAGGTATCTCACCTATTGATTATTCAACAGGAGATCAAACTAGTCATTTTTCAATAATTGATAATGATGGAAATATAGTTTCTGCAACGCAGTCAATAAATTTTAGTTACGGGAGTGGATTTATACCTAAAGGAACTGGGGTTATTTTAAATAATGAAATGGATGATTTTTCTATAAAGTTAGGAACTCCAAATGGGTATGAATTGATTGGTAATGAAGCTAATGAGATAGCTCCTGGCAAGAGAATGTTATCAAGTATGACTCCAACTATAATAGTCGATGATAGAGGCTTAGCTGTTCTTGGTACTCCAGGAGGCAGTAGGATTATTACGATGGTGTTGCTATCTGCTTTAGCATGGAATCAAGGAGAATCAGCCGAATTTATTACTTCACTTCCTCGTTTTCACCATCAATTTTTTCCTGATTTAATTCAATATGAGCCTGATGCATTTAGTGATGATGAAATTAAAGCATTAGAGGATAAAGGCCACTCATTTAGGCCTCTAAATAGCAGTTACGGTAATATGCATGTCGTGACATGGGATTTTGAGACTGGAAATTTAGATGCTTCATCAGACCCTAGAGGGCACGGCGAGCCAAGATTTTTAGAATCAGTTAATTTGGAATAGAATTTACTAAGAGATGAAATAGAAAACCGCAAATGAAAGCAGTAACCATACAAAAAAATAAGTGCAAGAATAGGCCGCCAATTACATAACCTGATAATTTGCCCCTACTTTCAGCCAAGCCCTTTTTCTTATAAAGGGTATATATCTCTATAGAGCACCAAATACTATAAATAGCTATACCACATATAGAGCCTATAAAGAAAAAGAGATTGGTTGTACTCATTTTTATATTTTAGCAAGAAAAGTTATTTTTGACACTTGTAGCAATAAAAACTCGATCTTTGCCCTAGGATTACCCTTTTAATTTTTGTATTACATTTAACACAAGGCTCATTTTCTCTATTGTAGACTACGAAAGATTGCTGGAAGTAACCCATTTTTCCATTACTATTGGTAAAGTCTCTTATACTAGAGCCTCCTAATTTAATAGCCTTTGATAAAATTATTTTAATTTCTGTAATTAGCAGGACTAATTTTTTTTTTCTAATTTTGTGAGCAATCTTTCTTGGATTAATGCCAGCATAAAAAAGAGACTCGCTAGCATAAATATTACCTACACCAACAACTATTTTATGATTCATTAATAATTGTTTTATGGTAGATTTACTTTTTTTACATTTGTTCCATAGGAAATCTATATTAAATTCATCTGAAAGTGGCTCAACACCAAGATTTTTGATTAACCAGAAAGAATTTGGCTCTTTAGAGAAATGGATACTCCCAAATCTTCTAGGGTCATTAAATGTAAGGTATGAGCCAGAACAGAACCTAAATATCACATGGTCATGCTTCAATTTAATTGAATGCTTACTTGAAAATTTTAAACTACCAGACATCCCTAGGTGAATAATTAAAGAGCCACTCTCAAGATTTATTAGAAGGTATTTTCCTCTTCTACTTAAGGAGAGAATTTCTTTATTCCTTAATATAGATTTTATATCTTTTTGAATAGGCCACCGAAGATTTCCTTGATATATAAAAATATCATCAAAGATCTGATTTATTAGGGAAGGCTCTAGACCTCTTTTGGTTGCTTCTACTTCAGGTAGCTCAGGCATATAGAGCTTAAATAGCTACTACTTTATTTTTGTTTCTTTATAAAGAACATGTTTCCTTATAGTAGGATCATATTTCTTTGTCTCCATCTTATCAGGATGCAACCTTTTGTTCTTTGTAGTTGTGTAGTAATGACCAGTATCGGCTGAAGACATCAATCTAATTTTCTCTCTCATAGTAAATTCCTAATTATTATATTACTTCACCTTTTTCGCGAAGTCGTCTAACTATTTCTGTAGTTCCAAGTTTTTCAATCATTCGTATACCTTTTCTTGAAACTTTGAGTTTGATAAATTTTTTTTCATCTTCTAGCCAAAAACGCTGGGTATGAAGATTCGGTAAAAAACGTCTACGGGTTTTATTATGGGCATGGGAAACATTATTACCTGACATAGGTTTTTTACCTGTTATTTGACACACTCTAGACATTTTAAATTACTCTATATTTAAATTACGAAGGGTGAAAACTATACATGCTGTTTAGATTTTTATCTAGTTAAACTATTAAAAACTTAGGTTATAATAACAAAAATAGCAATTTAAGTAGATATATGAGCATAAATGATAATCAAAAGAGTAATTCTAAAATAATTCTGGGGGTTACTGGAGGTATAGCTGCCTATAAAAGTCTTGAAATAGTTAAGTTTTTAAGAAAAAAGGGAGCAGATGTTCAGGTTGTTATGACGAAAGGAGCAGAGGAGTTTATTTCCCCAGCAACATTCCAGAGCGTTTCTTCTAGACCAGTTAGAAATAATATTTGGGATGAGTCTGCAGAGCAATCTATGGGTCATATTGACCTAGCTAGATGGGCAGATGTAGTTCTTATAGCTCCAGCAACTGCGCATTGCATCGGATCTCTTGCTTCTGGCTTAGCTGCTGATTTGCTTACTACTCTATGTTTAGCTACCGAGGCTCCTATAATAATTGTCCCTGCGATGAATAGAGTAATGTGGTCAAATAAAGCTGTTCAGTCAAATTGTGAATTATTAAAGAAAAGAGGAATTAACCTTTTTGGGCCGGCTTATGGAGAGCAAGCTTGCGGAGAAATTGGTTATGGAAGAATGATGGAGCCTAATGAAATAGTTGCTGAAGTTTTTAAGCAGCCTATTTTTTTAGATAGAAGAGCTTTAGCTGGTGTTAATATTATGATTACTGCTGGTCCCACAAGGGAGCCAATTGATCCAATCAGATATATTACAAATAGAAGCTCAGGAAAGATGGGGTATTCTTTAGCATTAGCTGCTAAGGAATCAGGAGCAAAGGTAACAATAGTTAGTGGACCTGTTTCATTAGATACACCGACTGGGGTTAGAAGAGTTGATGTAGAAACTGCTGATGAGATGTTTTCTGCAGTTCAAAACGGAATTAAAGAAGTTGATATATTTATAGGTTGTGCAGCAGTATCTGATTACCAAGCAGATTCTCCAGCTGCAGAAAAAATTAAGAGAAGTAGCTCTAGGATTAGTATTGATCTAACACGCTCTCCTGATATTTTATATAGCGTTTCAAGCATAGATAAGGGCCCTTTTACTGTAGGATTTGCTGCAGAAACAACTAATATGATTGCTCATGCAAAAGAAAAAATAATAAAAAAAGGGCTAGATATGATAGCTGCTAATATAGTTGGAGATACTCAAGGCTTTGATCAGGAGCTTAATGCTTTATCAGTGATTTATGATGATAAAGTTATAGAATTAGAACAATCTTCAAAACCTATTATAGCTAAGAAATTAATTAAACTGATTGCTGAAAAATATAATGAAAGTAAAATAAATGATTTATTACCAAAAGGAGTATCGAGTAGATAATTTGTATTTATGGAAAGTGTGAAATTAAAAATTCTTGATAAGCGTTTAGGAGATTCTATACCTCTTCCAGAACTTGCTACTTCTGGTTCTGCTGGTGTAGACCTTAGAGCTTGTATTGATAATCCTATTCAGTTATCGCCAGGCTCATCTGAGCTTATTAATACTGGCTTCGCTATTCATTTAGGTGAACCAAATTTGGCTGCACTTATTCTTCCAAGATCTGGTTTGGGACATAAGCATGGAATAGTTCTTGGCAACTTAGTGGGCTTGATAGATTCTGATTATCAGGGAGAAATTTTAATTTCTTGTTGGAACAGGGGAGATAATGACTTTGAAATATTACCTGGTGAAAGGATTGCTCAGTTAGTTATAGTTCCAGTTATTCAGCCTATATTTGAAATTGTAGATTCATTTGAAGATAGTGATCGAGGATCTGGGGGCTTTGGCCATACAGGTAGATCTTAATTACCAATTCCATACTTATCTTTATAATCTATTATTTTAGAAGAGAATCTTTCAAGTTCTATATTTGATTCAACATGCTGTATAAGATCTGTTAGAGTAATGATTGATCTAACTTTTAAATTAAGATCTTTCTCAATCTCCTTAACTGCCGAAGTATTTTTATTATTTGCAATTTCTTCACGATCTAAGGCAACTAAAACCCCTACTGGCTCAGCTCCACATGACTTAATTAATTTTACACTTTGTTTAATAGCAGTACCTGCTGTTATAACATCATCAATAATTAGCACTTTACCGCTTATAGGAGATCCAACTGATAATCCGCCCTCCCCATGATCTTTTTTTTCTTTACGATTATAAGCAAAAGGAATATCAAAATTATGATTTCTTGATAATGCTAATGAAGTGATATTAACAAGCCCTATTCCTTTATATGCCGGGCCAAAAAGCATATCAAAATCTATATCTAAATCTATTATTTTTGAGGCGTAACAATCAGCAAGCTTGGATAGCGATGAGCCATGGTAAAACATTCCAGCATTAAAAAAATAGGGACTTATTCTTCCTGATTTAAGCTTAAAGCTACCAAATTTTAAAGCGCCATATTGAAGAGCCGAGTTAATTAAATCTTTTTGATATTTTTCCATTTAGCTACTTATTTATTTTTCTACTATAATACATTTTTTTTATATTTTTGTATGATTAAATAAGAGTATTATTTTTTT
>CEUA01033091.1_pt1 | contig 52877 bp, 54 predicted proteins | sample 361541 | NCBI WGS metagenome assembly CEUA01 (sample SAMEA2623079, study PRJEB7988) | marine metagenome | isolation source: saline water (ENVO:00002010), including
TCAGTAAATCCGGGTATAAATACTTTTAAGTGGGAATATGAGAAAGATGGAGCTGTAGATGATGGGGAAGATTGTGCTTGGATAGATTATATTGTTTTTCCACCTATTGATCTAGGTCAGAATACTAATCTTGAAGAGGAAAACTTTAATTTTACTTTTTTCCCGAATCCTACTATAGGAATCTTTAATTTAACTTATAATGATAATAAAGATCACATGGTTCGGGTATTTGATATCAATGGAAGGATAGTTTGTAATTTAACAAAAGAGTATGAAAGCAGCACAATTGATTTGTCTGATTATACAGCAGGAACATACACTATATTAGTGCTGCCAGAAAGTATTACATATCAGATTGTCAAGTATTAATGGGAAAGATTTTGGCTGTTGATTATGGCACCAAGCGTACAGGTATAGCAATTACAGATGCTATGCAGCTAATTGCGACTGGCCTTACTACGGTTGCTACACATTTGCTTTATCAATTTATTGCGGGAATTGTAATTAAAGAAAATATTCAATGTATTGTTGTTGGTTTTCCTAAGAATTTAGATGGAAAAATAACTGATAGCACAATACATGTGAATAATTTTGTAAAAAAATTAGGGGAATTGTATCCTTCAATACTTATTAAGCAAGTTGATGAAAGGTTTACTTCTAAAATTGCAAGAGACATCATTCTTGCGAGTGGAGTTAATAAGAAAAAAAGAAGAAATAAATCCTTGGTAGATAAGGTTAGTGCTACCATAATTCTCCAGAGTTATTTAGATTACAGATGATAGTTGTATTTTCTTTTTTAAGTGCTTGCCTGTGATTGAATTATTAGATTTAATTATTTCCTCAGGTGTACCTTCAAAAATTATTTTCCCCCCTCTATCCCCACCTTCAGGTCCTAGATCAATAATCCAGTCAGCACACTTTATCACCTCTAGATTATGTTCAATACAAATTATAGAGTGTCCTTTTTCTATTAATGCATAAAAGGAATTCAGTAATTTATTTATATCATGGAAATGAAGTCCAGTTGTGGGTTCGTCAAATATAAATAGTGTTTTTTCTTTTGTATTTCCTTTACTCAGAAATAAGGCTAGCTTAACTCTCTGTGCCTCCCCTCCACTTAGTTTGTTTGATGATTGTCCTAATTTAATATATCCAAGACCAACATCTTTTAAACATTGCATCTTTCTTGCAATCTTGATTTCTTTATTACTTTCAAAAAATAAGATAGCTTCGTCAATAGATAAGTTTAGAATATCATTAATGTTCTTGTTTGCAAATTTCACTTCTAGTGTTTCTGATTTGAATTTCTTTCCTTTACAAAATTCACATTCTAGATGCACATCAGCCATAAATTGCATTTCAATTTTAATTTCTCCTTCTCCTTTACAGTTTGGGCATCTGCCACCATCAATATTAAATGAGAAGAAACTAGCTGTATAATTCCTATTTTTTGCTAAGGGTTGCATGGCGAATAATTTACGAATATCATCATATACTTTTATATATGTAATTGGATTTGATCGTGAAGATTTTCCTATTGGGTTTTGGTCAATGAGTTCTAATCTACTTAGTTCGTTTGTGCTGATATCTATGCTTGCATAGTTTTTGGTAATATTGGAATAGTTTCCAAGAGTGTTATTAATTGCAGGTCTCAAGACGTCTCGGATAAGTGTTGATTTTCCTGAACCACTCGTTCCGGTTATAAGTGTTAGTCCGCCAATAGGGATTTTAATATCTATTTCTTTTAGATTATGTTGATTGATTCCGGTTATTGAGATTATATTTTTTAGTTTTTTCCTTTGTTTTGGAATAGGAATTTGCAGTACGCCAGAGAGATACTGTGTGGTTAAACTATCTGTTTTTTGATAGATTCCTTTTAGGTTTCCCTGATAGATTATAGATCCACCATGAATTCCGGCTTCTGGACCTATATCAATTATTTGATCAGCTTCTAACATTATATCTTCATCATGTTCTACTACAATCACTGTATTTCCGATATCTCTTAATTCTTTTAATATTTTAATTAACCTCTTAGTATCCTTAGAATGTAGTCCTATACTGGGCTCGTCTAGAATATACATAGCACCAACAAGTGAGCTCCCAATTGATTTTGCTAGATTAATTCTTTGTGATTCCCCTCCTGAAAAGGTGTTTGATTTCCGATTGAGTGTTAAATAACCTAGACCTACTTCATTAAGATAGTATAGCCTGCTCTTTATCTCTAAGATTAGTCTTTCAGAGATTTTTTGATCTATATTATTTAGTTTGACATCATTAAAGAATCTAATTGCATCCGAAATACTCATTATATTAATTTCCTCAATATTTTTCCCTCCTATTTTGACATATAGTGCATCTTTCCTTAATCCAGAGCCTTTACACTCAATACAGCTTGTCTTTCCTCTGTATCTAGAAATAAGCACCCTGTTCTGTATCTTATATTTGTCATTCTCAAGTTTTTGGAAGAATTGATTGATTCCTTTGCATTTACCTTCTCCATTCCATAATAATGTCTTTTCTTTCGCTGAGAGTTTGTAATATGGTCTGTGGATCGGGAAGTTGTATTTATCTGCACGTATTATGAATCGATCTTTCCATTTGCTTATTTTTTCCCCACTCCAACACACTATTCCTCCCTCGTAAACAGATAATTTTTCATTAGGAACTACCTTCTTTTCATCAATTCCTAATATTGACCCATACCCTTCGCATACTTTGCAAGCTCCATAAGGATTGTTAAAGGCAAATAAATTTACAGATGGCTTTTCAAATGTTATTCCATCTAGTTCAAATCTATTTGAGAATTTAGTTATCTTGTTGTCTATAAATATCCTGCATTCTCCATCTCCTTCAAAGAAAGCTGTTTGTACTGAGTCAGCAATTCTTGATTTGTTATCAATTTCATCAATTATTATCCTATCAATTACAAGTAATATTTCATCAGTGCTAATAATGTCTTCATTTATTAATGTGCTTATCTTTTGTGTTTTTCCATTATAAAATATTCTTGAAAAACCTTGTTGGCTTAAACTAATTAAGGTTTCCTGATTCTGTATCTTCTTTTTTGCAAGGATTACTATTATTGTTCCCTTTCTTTGTTTTTTAATAAAGTCTACAACATCATTTATTTGATGTTTTTTTACTTGGCTTCCTGATTTGGGAGAGTATGTTTTCCCAATTCTTGAGAAAAGTAATTTAAGATAATCATAAATTTCGGTAGAGGTAGATAAGGTTGATCTTGGGTTTTTAGTAATTCTTTTTTGTTCAATGGCGATTGCGGGACATATTCCTTTTATCTCATCTACATCTGGTTTTTGTAACTTGCCAAGGAATTGTCTTGCATAAGATGATAGGCTTTCAATGTATCTTCTTTGTCCTTCGGCAAATAACGTGTCAAATGCCAATGAAGATTTTCCACTTCCCGAAACACCACATATAACGATTAATTTATTTTTTGGAATCTTAATTGAGATGTTTTTTAAGTTATGTAACCTAGCACCTCTTATCTCAATATGTTGATTATTTTTTTTATGCTTTTTTATCATCAACTGTTATCGTAATCTGCAAATTAAATAATTCAATTTGGATAATTAAAATGTTTTATTATATTTGTGGCATATTATTAATCATAAAACATTCGCTTATAAAGAAACATCTACTTTAAATTTTATTAACTAAAAACTAAGTATATGTTGACTAGCGTTCTCTCAGACCAAGAATTAGTAAAGAAGTATCTAGAAGGTGATAATGCATCATTTCAGATTCTATTGTTACGACATAAAAGCCGAGTCTTTGCATTTATAATGTCTAAGACTAAGAATAGAGAAATTTCTGAAGATCTTTTCCAGGATACCTTTATCAAGGTAATTAATTCACTACAAAAAGGAAAGTATAATGAAGAGGGTAAATTTTTGCCTTGGATGATGCGGATTGCTCATAATCTAGTTATTGATTTTTTTCGCAAGGAATCTAAAATAAAGAATATTAGGCCAAACTCAGAGTTTAACATCTTTGATATAATACATGATGGTAATAGAGGGCAGGATGAAGAAATGATTCGTAAAAAGGTTCATGCTGATTTAAATTTGCTTATTCAAGAATTGCCAGAAGAACAAATGGAAGTATTAAAAATGAGATACTTTGATGATATGTCATTTAAAGAAATATCCCAGATAACAGGTGTTAGTATTAATACTGCATTGGGTAGGATGAGGTATGCTCTTATTAATTTAAGAAGTTTAGCTGATGAGAGAAAGGTTGACCTTTCTCAAAAATAATCAGTTTAGTGTATAATATTAATTCTCTGTATGCGTTTTTTTAGTGTATGGAAATAAAAAATAATATTATATGAGTAGAAATTTTACATTAAATTTTTGGGAAATTTTGTTGCAAGAGGAACGTTTAGGTTCTGATCAATTTTCTTATAAAATTGATCCAGAAAATTGTTTACAACCTAGAAAAGAAACAGTTGATAAAGTTCTTGCTTATGCAAGTTCGGTTAGAGGAATGAAGATGAAATCAGGTGGTAAAATTTTAGTTTCATTAAATTAAGTAGTTTTGGTTAATAAAAGGAGGTGTTTGCCTCCTTTTATTTTTTAAGTTTGTAATTATGAATAAGAAGGAAAAAGTTTTATTTATAATTCATTCTTTAGAGAGGTTATATCCCAAGCCTTTAATTCCCTTAGATCATAAGGATCCGTATACATTGTTAATAGCTGTATTACTCTCAGCTCAATGTACAGATAAGAGAGTAAATAAGATTACGCCTATTTTGTTTAGTCATGCTGATTGTCCACAGGATATGATCAAAATGGATATTCATCATATCGAGGATATTATCCGTCCATGCGGATTGTCTCCTATGAAAAGTAGAGGTATATATGGTCTCTCAGAAATGATTATGGAAAAACATGGTGGTAATGTTCCTAATACTTTTGAAGCCTTAGAATCTTTCCCAGCTGTTGGCCATAAAACGGCTAGTGTTGTTATGTCTCAGGCATTTGGGGTGCCTACCTTTCCTGTTGACACCCACATTCACAGATTAATGTATAGGTGGGGATTGACAGATGGGAGAAGCGTTCAGAATACTGAGAAGGATGCAAAAAGATTGTTTCCTATTAATTTATGGAATAAACTGCATTTACAGATTATCTACTATGGAAGGGAATTTTCTCCAGCAAGAGGATGGAATATAAATAATGATTTTATTACTAGTAAGATTGGAAGAAGAGCACTTTTAAATAAAAAGAACTAGTTTGATTATTTATTGCAGGAATATTTTGTTAATAAATCAAACTTGATTTTTTTTATGTTTGGGAAAGAATTTCTCTAATTTGTATAAAATAAATTAACTATGAGCAATAAGCAGCAAAATGAGAAATTAAAGGTGTTAGAACTTACAATCGGAAAATTAGAAAAGTCATATGGAAAAGGTGTAGTTATGAAATTAGGAGATAGGGTAGTTGAAGATATTGCTTCGATACCTACTGGTTCTATTAATTTAGACTTAGCTTTAGGAGTAGGTGGTTACCCTAGAGGTAGAGTTGTTGAGATCTTTGGGCCTGAATCTTCTGGGAAGACAACTTTAACAATTCATGCTATTGCAGAAGTCCAAAAGCAAGGGGGAGTTGCAGCATTTATTGATGCTGAACATGCTTTTGATGCATCTTATGCTGCTGCCTTAGGAGTTGATGTTGAGAATCTTTATATATCCCAGCCTGATAATGGTGAACAAGCTCTAGAGATAGCAGACCATTTAATTAGTTCAGGTGCTGTAGATTTAGTCGTTATTGATTCAGTAGCAGCACTTACTCCCAGATCCGAAATTGAGGGGGAGATGGGAGATAGTAAGATGGGACTGCATGCTAGGTTAATGTCGCAAGCTTTACGAAAACTTACTGCAACAATTCATAAAACTAATTGTACGGTAATTTTTATTAATCAGATTAGGATGAAAATTGGAGTGATGTTTGGAAATCCAGAAACAACCACCGGAGGAAATGCATTAAAGTTTTATTCATCTGTTCGTTTAGATATCCGAAGGATTGGTGCAATAAAGAATGGCGATAATGTTGTGGGAAATAGAACTAGAGTCAAAGTTGTGAAGAATAAAGTGGCCCCACCTTTTGCAAAAGTTGAGTTTGACATAATGTTTGGTGAAGGCATTTCCCGTTCCGGTGAGGTTTTAGATAAAGCAACAGATTTGGATATTGTTAAGAAATCTGGATCTTGGTTTTCTTATCAAGATATAAAGCTTGGTCAAGGTAGAGACGCTGTTAAACAGATGCTTTCTGATAACCCTGAACTTTCACTAGAGATTGAAACAAAAATTAAAGAAGAGTCAACTCAAGAATAATATGATCTCTAAAATTGCATTTATTGCACTTTTGATTCTTACTTCTTGTAATTATTCTCTAGAAAGGGAAAAAAAATCAGAGATTCAAATCCTTTCTGAAAGTATTGATAGGAATCCAACAGATATTGATTTGTTATATAGTCGTGTTAATTACAATAAGGCAAGAAACAATTTAGAGTCAGCTTTATTTGATCTAAAAGAGATTGTTAGATTAGACTCTTCTAACGCAATTAATCAGTTTAATATTGCTGAGGTTTATTTTGCGTTATCAAAAGGAAATCATCCTATTTCTAGTTATCCTTCATTAGTTAGATATCATCTTGAGAAATCAATTAAAATTGATGCTAAAAATAAGCAAGCACTTAATTTAATGGGTGAGTTGCTATTAGCATATAATAGACATGAAGATGCTATAGAATCGTTTAATTCATCTTTAAAGATAGATTATAGTCAGGAGAGAACCCATATGTTAATGGGTTATGCCTTCAAACAATTGAAGCAAACTGATAATGCAGTGAATTGTTTTAGAAATGCTATAAATATAGATCCTGAATTTTTTGAGGCTTATATGCAGTTAGGGCAGATTTTTCATTTATTAGGTGATACAAGCGCATTGATATATTATAATAATGCACTTGCTATCAATCCTCATGATGAAATTGCTTTATATAATAAAGCATTATTTTATCAGAGCATGTTAGATTGGAATAACGCTCTAGAGTCTTATGCAGAATTACATAAAATCAAACCTTTTCATAGTAATGGACATTATAATTTAGGATTTATTCATATGGAATTAGAACTGTATGATATCGCAATTAATAATTTTTCAGATGCTATTTATTCTAACTCTGAATTTTATGAGGCTTATTACTCGAGAGGTAATTGTTTTGAAACCTTAGGTAATATTGTTCAGGCAGAATCTGATTATAATAGAGCTGTTGAGATTAATTCTGAATATACTTATGCGATTGAGGCGTTAGCCGTTTTAAAGGAAAAAAACAGAAAATATAATAAAAGATGAGTATACAGGAACAGATTGATTATGATCTTAAGCAAGCTATGAAAGAAAAAAATGCAGATAAATTAGCAGCATTAAGAGCTGTCAAATCTGCTATAATGTTAGAAATAACTAAAAGCCCAGATGTATTAATTACTGACGAGGTTTCATTAAATATAATTGCTAGATTAGTAAAACAACGGAAAGATGCAGCGGCTATTTTCATTGAACAGAATAGACAAGATCTTGCTGATGAAGAGATTATACAATCATCTTATCTTGAAGGATATCTACCTGTTCAGCTAGATGAAGATGAGGTAAGAAAAATTGTAAAAGAAGTTATTCTTTATGTTGGAGCATTATCTTTAGCTGATATAAGTAAATGTATGAAAATACTTATGAAAAGATTAAACGGTAAGGCTGATGGGGCATTAATCTCTAGATTAGTTAGGGAACAGTTGTCTTAGTAAATTAATGTATGATTAGAATCTACTTTATCTTTTCTATCACTGCTTTAAAAGCTTCTGGTTGATTCATTGCTAAGTCAGCTAAAACCTTTCTGTTCAGTTGAATTCCATTTGCATGTATCTTCCCCATAAATTGAGAATAAGACATTCCATATAATCTAGCTCCAGCATTAATTCTCTGGATCCATAATGATCGGAATGTTCTTTTCTTATTTTTTCTATCTCGGTATGCATATTGCATTCCTTTCTCAACAGCATTTTTTGCTATTGTATGTACATTCTTCCTTCTTCCAAAGTACCCTTTGGCTGCTTTTATAACTTTATCTCTCCTAGCTTTTGCAGCTACTGAATTTACTGATCGTGGCATAATTTATATTTTTGGTAGATAGTGGCCTATAATTACTGCCCTTAATTAGAACTATATACCTGGTTAATATTCCTGTTTCTTATATGTTAAATTCCTAACTGAAGTTTAATACTCTTTGAGTCAACTTTTGATACATATTCTGTTTTAGTCAGGTTATGTTTACGTTTTGTCTCCTTCTTAGTTAAGATATGTGACTTAAAGGCTTGTTTTCTTTTTAATTTCCCAGAGCCTGTTAGTTTAAATCTTTTTTTAGCTCCAGCTTTTGTTTTTACTTTTGGCATCTTTTTGTTTTTTATTTCTTCTTTTTTGGTGCTATAATAATTATCATTTTCTTTCCGTCTAATTTAGGCATCTCTTCTACAATACCAACATCCTCAAGTGCTTGTGCTAGTTTTAGAAGTAAAATCTGACCTTGTTCCTTAAATACAATTGTTCTACCTCTGAAGAATACAAACGCTTTTACTTTTGCTCCATCTTGAAGGAAGTTCCTAGCATGTTTTAATTTAAATTCAAAGTCATGTTCTCCTGTATTTGGACCAAATCTTAATTCTTTAATAACAACCTTTTGTGCTTTGCTTTTTATTGTTTTTAGTTTCTTTTTTTGGTCGTAAATAAATTTTTTATAGTCAATAATTTTGCAAACAGGAGGGTCTGCATTAGGAGAGATCTCAACTAAGTCTAGAGATAAATTCCTGGCAATTTTAAGGGCTTCATCAATAGAACATATCTTGGCTTCTACATCTTCACCAACCATTCTTACAAAGGCAGCTGTAATTTCTTGATTAGTTTTGTGTAACTTCTTTTTAATGATCCTCCCTCTATACGGTCTCCTTTGTGCGATTATTTTCTATTTTAGTTATTAATAGTAGTTTCTTTTTTTATAAAATTTCTAAACTGTTCAACTGAGATATTACCTAAATTCTCTCCTCCATGTTTACGAACAGATATACTTTCTTCTTTTTCTTCTCTTTCTCCGACAATAATAATATAAGGTTTTTTTGACACTTCTGCATCTCTTATCTTTCTACTAGTTGTTTCTGCCCTATAGTCAATCGGGCCGCAAATATCGTATTTTTTTAGCAATTGAGATACTTTTTCTGCATAATCATGATATTTTTCACTTATAGGTAATATTATATATTGATCAGGTGCTAGCCAAAGGGGGAAATTTCCGCCGCAATGTTCGATTAATACTGCTACAAATCTTTCCATAGAACCGAATGGAGCTCGGTGTATCATTACTGGTCGATGTTTTTGATTGTCGGACCCTGTATACTCTAGTTCGAAACGTTCCGGCAGGTTATAGTCTACTTGAATTGTACCTAGTTGCCATTCTCTACCAAGAGCATCTTTCACCATAAAATCTAGTTTAGGTCCATAGAATGCAGCTTCTCCATATTCGACCACTGTTTTTAGCCCTTTCTCTTCAGCTGCTTCAATAATTGCAGTCTCTGCTTTCTCCCAATTATTTTCTGAACCAATATATTTCTCGGTATTTTCTTTATCTCTTAAAGAAATTTGAGCTTTATAATCCTTAAATTCTAGTGCTTTGAATAAATATAACACCAATTCAATAACAGCTGTAAATTCTTGTTTCACTTGATCAGGTCGAGCGAAAATGTGAGCATCATCTTGTGTGAAGCTTCTAACACGAGTTAGGCCATGTAGCTCACCAGATTGTTCATATCTGTAAACGGTTCCAAATTCCGCAAAACGAACTGGTAAGTCTCTATAAGAATACTGTTTTGATTTATAAATTTCACAATGGTGAGGGCAATTCATAGGTTTTAGGAAGAACTCTTCCTTTTCATTAGGAGTTTTAATAGGTTGGAAAGAATCTTCTCCATATTTTTCATAATGTCCTGAGCAAATATATAGATCTTTATTGCCTATATGTGGTGTGATAACTGGAAGATATCCTGCTTTCTTTTGTGCTTTTTTAAGAAAATTTTCTAGTTTTTCTCTAAGTTGTGCACCTTTAGGAAGCCATAATGGTAATCCTTGCCCTACCTTTTGAGAAAAGGTGAATAGTTCCATTTCTTTTCCTAATTTTCTATGGTCACGTTCTTTTGCTTTTTCTAAAAGTTCTATATATTGGGTAAGTTCTTTTTGTTTAGGAAATGAAATCCCATAAATACGAGTAAGTTGTTTGCGATTTTCATCCCCTCTCCAGTAAGCTCCTGCAATATTTAAGAGTTTAATTGCTTTAATTTTACCAGAGTTAGGGATATGTGGTCCTTTACATAAATCCGTAAAATTACCTTGTGTATAGAAAGTTATTTCTCCATCTTCTAGATCTTCTAAAAGTTCTAGTTTGTAGTTGTCTCCTTTTTTAGTAAAATAATTGATTGCTTCCTTTTTTGAAATTTCTTTTCTTGCAAAAGACATTTTTTTGGAAGCTAATTCCTTCATTTTATTTTCTATCTTAGAAAGATCATCAGAGGATAGGATCTTATCTCCTAAATCTATATCATAATAGAATCCATTATCAATTGCCGGCCCAATTCCAAATTTAACGTCAGGATAAAGATCCTCTAATGCTTCTGCCATAATATGAGCTGAGGAGTGCCAAAAACTCATCTTACCTTTTTTGTCATTCCAGGTGTGAAGAGTGAGATTGGAATCAGTAGTAATCGGTCGATTAATATCCCAAATTTCATCATTTATACTAGCTGAAAGAATATTCCGTGCTAATCCTTCAGATATAGTTTTAGCAACCTCCATTGCTGTAGTTCCTTTTTGTGCTTTTTTTATACTTCCGTCTGGAAGAGTAATGTTAATCATTTTTTTCTGTTAAAGTTTGCAAATATAAGCAATGGATTTATTTTTAACTTTGAATAACCCCAGGATTGTACACTTCTTTAATAGGAGCATGATTTGCTGCTTCAATCCCCATAGAGATAACTTTACGTGTTTCTATGGGATCGATGATAGCATCAATCCATAAACGAGATGCTGCATAATATGGAGAAGTTTGTGTATTATATTTTTCTATGATGCTTTGCAAAAGTTTTTTTTCTGTTTTTGTGTCAATTTCTTCTCCTTTGGATTTTAAGCTAGCTTTCTCAATCTGTAATAAAACCTTAGCAGCTTGCTCTCCTCCCATTACTGCAAGTTCTGCGGTTGGCCATGCAACAATTAGTCTTGGGTCGTAAGCTTTGCCACACATCGCATAATTACCTGCTCCATAAGAATTACCTATAATTACAGTAAACTTAGGAACTACAGAATTTGCCATAGCATTTACCATTTTTGCTCCATCTTTAATAATCCCTGCATGTTCTGACCTTGAACCAACCATAAAACCAGTAACATCTTGCAAGAAAATTAAGGGGATTCTTTTTTGATTACAATTTGCAATAAAACGGGCAGATTTATCTGCAGAATCAGAATAGATAACTCCTCCAAATTGAACCTCTCCCTTCTTTGTCTTGATCATCTCTCTCTGATTGGCAATAATCCCTACTGCCCAGCCATCTATTCTAGCATAACCACAGATTATAGATTTTCCATAACCTTCTTTGTATTCTTCAATTTTGGATTGATCCACTAAGCGTTCAATAATTTTTCTCATATTATAAGGCTTAGTTCTATCTTTTGGAAGTATTCCGTAAATTTCTTTTTCTTTTTCTTTAGGAGGATATGATTCTGATCTATTAAAACCGGCTTTCTCGTAATCCCCAATTTTATCAATAATATTACGAATTTTATTCAGAGCAGATTTGTCATCTTTAGCTTTATAATCAGTGACCCCTGAAATCTCACAATGTGTCGTAGCACCTCCTAAAGTTTCGTTATCAATGGCTTCTCCAATGGCAGCTTTCACTAAATAACTTCCTGCTAAAAATATACTGCCTGTTTTGTCTACAATTAGAGCTTCATCGCTCATAATTGGGAGGTATGCTCCTCCAGCAACACAGGACCCCATAATCGCAGAAATTTGTGTTATTCCCATAGAGCTCATTTTTGCATTATTCCTAAAAATTCTTCCAAAATGCTCTTTGTCTGGGAAGATTTCATCTTGTAGTGGTAAAAACACACCAGCACTATCAACAAGGTAGATGATTGGCAATCTGTTTTCCATAGCTATCTCCTGTAGACGTAAGTTTTTCTTTCCAGTTATTGGGAACCAAGCACCTGCTTTTACGGTAGCATCATTTGCAACAATAATACATTGTCTGTTTTTTACATAAGTGATTCCAGCTACTACTCCTCCTGATGGGCATCCTCCATATTCTTCATACATTTCATATCCTACAAAAGCACCAATCTCTAAAAATTCTGCATCTTTATCTTTAAGGTATTCGATACGTTCTCTAGCAGTAAGTTTTCCTTTACTATGCTGTCTTTCCATCTTTTTCTTACCTCCTCCCAAGCATATTTTTACATGCCTTCTTTTCATTTCTGAGATGCTTAGTCTCATATTATCTTCATTCTTATTGAATTCTAGATTAGCCATGGGCTTAAATTTTTTTCAAAAATAGGAAATAGATATTAGTATTCATTGACTAGAGTAGAGTTTTATTAAATTTATATGTCAATAGTAGAATCTAAATTTCTCAGATAATCAGCACTTTCAGGTCCTAAATTGAAGAGTAGATCCAATATAGAAAGGTTTGGGATAAAACCATGTTTCTCCATAAAAACTTGATTATATGTTTTGAGTTTCTTAATTTGAAATTTATTATTTCTTAAATCTGTAAAATCTCCTTCTTTTTTATATCTCGTAGTATGGTTGTATTCAGGTGTTGATTCTAATAGTCTTAAAGTTAATTTAAGTAATTTATTATTTAGGTTGATTAGATAAACTTCTTTGTTTTCAAAAAAATGAATTAATTCATCTTTGTAATACTCAAAAAAAGGAGAAGAGTTATATGCTGATACAATTGAATTCCAATGTTCTTTCTGCCATGCATTTTGATAGCAAATTTTGATGTTATTAATAATAGTTTTACTACTGCCTTGCCGTTGTTTTGGTACTGTTAGGCGTAATCTTCCATTTGCACCATAAATCTCACATCTATTTCTAATACTCTGTTTAAGAAAATATTCATTGTATTCAATTTTACAATTTGATGGTTGTAATAATATTGCATAATAGCTGATAGGAGCTAGGTATGCTGTTGGTAGCAAAGGGTTATTTAACACTTCTAAATAGTCTGTTCCACCTGATCTTTTTTAGCCCATTTGCATTTTTGTCCCAACTCATCCATACAAATAATGCTTTTCCGACTATATGATTTTCTGGAACAAACCCCCAGAATCTGCTGTCAGCTGAATTATGGCGATTATCACCCATCATCCAGTAGTAGTTCATAGAAAAAGTATAGCTATTAGCTATTGTATCATTGATATATATATTATTTTCAATAATTTTTAGTTTATTGCCTTCATAACGTTGAATAATATCTTTGTATAGTGGCAGGTTTTTAATTGAAAGTTTGATGGTTTTTCCTTTAGCTGGAATGCTAATAGGACCGAAGTTATCTATATTCCATCTGAAATCTTTATTATGTGGAAATATATAATCAGCATATTCTTCTTCTTTTTCTATTCTCCTCTCTATTTTAGTTACATTGGGAAAGCTACGTAGTGCATCACGATTAAAATCTGTCAGAGTAAGATTATATTCATTTCTATTCCTTCCATATCCTCCTTCAGTGATGTCATATTTTTTTAAAAGGATATTTGGGTTTAATCCAGTTCCTCGAGTTGTTACATTATATTGCCACTGTTTCTTCATGCCATTGAATTCTTCTTGGGGTGCTTCATTTATGAAAAGGTTTGAATTCTTAAGCTCTACAATATCTCCAGGCATCCCAACACATCGTTTTACATAATTCTCTTTTTTATCAATAGGTCTTCCTAAGTTTTCGGCAGGCCAATTAAATACTACACAATCATTCCTTTTAATTGTTCCTGTCCCTTTCATTCTGTGGTAAGGGATCTTTATCATCTCAGAATATGATTTTCCCCCAAAAATTGGCATAGTATGGTGTACTAATGGAAATGCAACAGGTGTCATAGGCACTCTTGGTCCATATGCAACTTTACTTACAAAAAGGAAATCACCAACAAGCATTGATTTTTCCATTGAAGATGTAGGTATTGTGTAAGCTTCAATTAGGAAGGTTCGTAAAATAGTTGCTGCAATAACAGCAAAAATAATTGCGTCAAACCATGATCGTATCTCACTTTTCTTCTTCTTTTTTGGTTTTTTTTCTTTTTTCTTCCAGAATTGCCATGAAATTGTCTCCCAGAAAAGAATATCACCTGCTATTAGGGGAGCAAAATAAAGCCATTCTCCTTCAATTAGATAAACAAATAAGCTCCATATAATTGTAGCGAAAATAAATATTACAGCTTTAAATGAGCTTCCAAGAAGCTTTCTTATTTTTTCCATGTATTTCATATTTTATTTTTGAGGACATCTTGCATACTATATATCCCATTTTTGTTGATTATCCATTCTGCCGCTATTATTGCGCCAATTGCAAATCCATCTCTATTATGGGCGGTATGCCGGATTTTGATTTCATCAATTATTGATGAGTATGTTATTTGGTGCACACCAGATACGTTCTTAACTCTTTCACTGCTGATAGGTGGTTGGTTGTTCAGTATATTTCCTATTTCTTTTTGTAAAGTAATAGCAGTTCCACTTGGAGCATCTATTTTCTGAGTATGATGAATTTCATGTATTTTAGTTTCGTAATCTTGATTTTGCATAAGATTAGCTAGCTTTTTATTGAGCTCAAAAAACATATTTACCCCTAAACTGAAATTAGAGGCATATATAAAAGCACCATTCTTTTTTATACATAAATCAGTAATTTCTTCTAATCTATCTAGCCATCCTGTAGTTCCTGATACAACAGGTATGCCATTATTGATTGCATGTGCAATATTTTGAAATGCGGAGGCAGGTGTACTAAATTCAATTGCTACTTCAGCATTGCGTATGTCAAGTGATGTGATTGGATTCTTGGAGTCAGCAGTACAGGTAATAGTATGGCCTTTTTTTTTAGCTAATTTGCTAATTTGCTTCCCCATTTTCCCATTTCCAAGTATTGCGATATTCATACAACAAATTTATAAATTAAAGCTCAATAATAAACAGGCAGCTTCTTTCTCTGAAGAATATATAGGTTGAATATTTAATGATAGATTGTCACTTATATCATAATTGAATAAATGAGAACTTACTGAAGCATCAATGATATTTAGAATATATATTCCTGTATAACAGAGAATAGAAATTTCTCTATTTCTTCTATGATGGTTAGTAAGTGTTATCAGATCTATATCAGAATATTGTCCTTGAAATTGATCAGAGTTATCTCCAGAAATACGATCTAAGTATATGTTTTTATAAAGGTTATATGATTCATGACTTTCTTTTATATAGTATGCGGAGCTAACAAGTCCTATGTAAATTATAGGTATTTTCCAATATTTTTTATTGTAAGATTGTCCTAATCCAGGAATCAAAGCTGAGTAAATTGCTGCTTTTTTGGGTATTTTTCTTTCTATTTCTTGCGCTTTAACAATACTGTAAGGACTCAAAAGAAAGACAATTAATATTTGTTTTATTATTGACAAATTAATTATTTAATATTCTGATTATTTCTTCAAAATCAGTATCATCATTAAAAGGTATGATTAGTTTGCCTTTGCCTCTTTTATTGCATTTTAGCTCTATTCTTATGTCAAGCTTCTTAGATAGATCATGAGTCATTTTTTGTTGTATAAAAGGTGGTTGTATAGGCAATTTTTGAATTTTTGACATTCTTGTATAAGGAGTGTTAGCAAATTCTTTGGCTAGTTGCTCCACCTCTCTAACTGAGTAGCCATTTGTAACAATATCATGGAATAAATTAATTTGTGATTCTTCTGATTTGATAGATAGAAGAGATCTTGCATGCCCATTAGTTATTGTGCTATTACTTAGCCCTTTTTGTATGATTTCAGGTAGTTTTAAGAGACGTAAGAAGTTGGTTACTGTACTTCTTTTCTTTCCAACACGTTCACTGCATTCTTCTTGGGTAAGTTTTACTTCTTCAATCAATCTTCTGTAGCTTAAGGCTACTTCTATCGCATTAAGATTTTCTCTTTGTATATTTTCAACTAGCGCCATCTCAAGCATTTCTTTGTCATTAGCTATCCTTATAAAAGCAGGTATTCTCTCAAGTCCAGTAATCTGTGCTGCTCTTAATCTTCTTTCCCCAGAAATTAATTGATATTCATTAGCTTTCATTTTACGTATGGTGATAGGTTGAATGATGCCTAGTTGTTCAATTGATATAGCTAGTTCATTTAATTTCTCTTGATCAAATTTTGTTCTAGGCTGGAAAGGGTTAGCCTTAATTTGTGAGATAGGTATTTCATGGTGATTACCGATCTCATTTTTTTCTTCAGTTGTATTATCCATATTAATATGGCTTGTCTTTTGGCTGTTATTTCCACCAAGTATTGAAGCTAAACCTCTCCCTAATACTCCTTTCGCTTTAGTCATATCTTATGCTTTTATTCTAGATTTTGTAATAATTCATTGGCTAAATTAAGGTAGTTGATGGCTCCCTTACTTGTGGCATCATGTATTACAATAGTTTCCCCAAATGATGGTGACTCTCCTAAGCGTACATTCCTGTGAATAATTGTTTTAAACACCATATCTTGGAAGTGTGTTTTTACTTCTTCAACTACTTGATTAGATAATCTTAAGCGAGTATCATACATAGTTAACAATAAACCTTCAATTTCTAGTTTTATATTGAATTGTTGTTGTACAACCTTGATAGTATTTAGTAGTTTGCCTAAACCTTCAAGAGCAAAGTATTCACATTGTATAGGTACTATAACACTATCTGAGGCTGATAAAGCATTAAGTGTTAGTAATCCTAATGATGGTGCGCAATCTATAATAATATAATCATAATTTTCTATTATTGGCTTTAACACTTTCTTTAATTGGTATTCTCTTTCTTTCATACTAACCAGCTCTATTTCTGCACCAACTAAATCAATATTTGTCGGTATTAAATCTAGATTTGGGCTTTTGGTATTAAGTATACAATCATGTGCCTCCGTTTTCCCTAAAAGACATTCATATATTCCTTTATTGATTTCTTGAGGGTTATGGCCAACTCCCGAAGTAGCATTTGCTTGTGGGTCAATATCAATTAGTAGAACTTTTTTCTCAAGTACACCCAAACTACCTGCTAAGTTCATAGCTGTAGTTGTTTTTCCTACTCCTCCTTTTTGATTTGCTATTGCAATTACTCTTCCCATATTATATTTTTATGGGCATAAAAGTAATAAGTGTTTATAGTTTTACAATTTTGAAAGTATACTAAATTATCAACAAAAACAGGTAGTTGTTAAAACTTTATTATAAAAGCCCAGTAGATAATTTTTGATATATTTATTGTCTTGAATATTGTGTTAATCTTTGCCTAGGTCATCAAAATTAACTTCAGTAAACTCAGTTGATGGTTCTTCCTGTTTACTGCTTGAATATTTTTTCTTTTCAGATTTCTTATTGGAGATTATTTCTTCCCCTTTTTCCGCAATAATGTAATTACTTACCCCATCAAAGGCTTCTTTAAAGTTTGTAAAGTCTTCTTTGTAAAGATATATTTTGTGTTTTCTGTATGATGGGGCTCCTTGGTCATTAGTGTCTTTTACGCTTTCCGTAATAGTCATATAATAATCTCCAGCTTTAGTTGATCGCACATCAAAAAAATATGTTCTTCTACCAGCTCTTATTTTTTTCGAGAAGATTTCTTCCATCTCATACTTATCATTCATAGTAAATTTATTTTTTGTCAAATATAAAAAAAATAATAAAGATGTAAATATTAGATTATTCCTAATTCAGGAAGAGTTTTTTTGGATCTTACTCATTTTATTGTAGAATCCTTCTTGATCTAGTAATGATAGGTGAGTTCCTTCTTCAATTAAGTTCCCATCTTTAAGCACGATAATATAGTCAGTATGTTTCAGTGCTGCAATTCGATGACTAATTATAATTGTTGTTTTTCCCTGACTTTCTAAATCTAAATTTTTTAGTATTTCTTGTTCTTTTGTAGTGTCAATTGCTGATAGACAATCATCAAAAATAAATAATTCTGGTTTTTTGTAAAATGCTCGAGCAATAGCTAATCTTTGTTTCTGCCCTCCAGATAATTTCACACCTCTTTCCCCAATTATAGTGTCAAATTGATCAGAAAAACTCTTGATTTCTTCTAGTATTCCTGCTTTTCCGGCAGCAATGCCAATTTCCTTTTCATCAATTATATCACTCCCAAATGCTATATTTTCTTTTATAGTTCCAGAGAATAAATACCCATCCTGTGGTACATAACCTATTTGAGATCTTAGTTGAAATAAATTTAGATCTTCTATATTGGTTTTATCAAAAATAATGGAGCCATATGTTTTTTCAATTAATCTACATATTAGATTTGCAATTGTTGATTTCCCACTTCCCGTTTTTCCAAATATCCCCAAGCTACTACCATCTTTAATGATAAAACTGATATCATTTAGAGCCTTAATATTTGTATCATCATATATTAGAGAAATATTTTTAAAATGAATATCTCCAGATAAGCGGGAGACATTAGTTGTATTATTTTTTATGTCTGGTTCTAAAAATAATAAGTCATTTATTCTCTCTTGTGATGCTGCTGCTCGCTGGACAATTGAGGTTATCCATCCTACTGAAGTAACAGGCCAAGCTAACATATTGACATAGATTATAAATTCAGCAATATTGCCAGTGGTGATATTTCCTTTGAAACTTTCAACACCACCTATATATACTGTGATTATTGTACTCATCCCAATCATAGTAATAATGAGAGGGTAAAAGAATGCTTCGATTTTCACTAATTGTATTTGTTTGTAAGTGTAGGACTTACATGAAATCAAGAAGTTTTTCCAAGTATTTACTTCATTGCCAAATGCTTTAATGATTTTGATTCCTGAAAATGTTTCTTGCGATATTGTGGTTGTTATTGAGAGTTGATCTTGGACTCTTTCACTTCTTCTGTTTATATTATTGCTGACAAAATATACTAATATTGCTAAGATTGGTAGGGGTATTAATACATATAGAGTTAATATCGTACTAATACTTAACATTTTTGAAATTACCAGATAAAATAGTATTAAGATGTTTATTGCATACATTAATGCTGGTCCTAGATACATTCTTACTCTACTTACATCTTCTGATATTCTATTCATCAAATCTCCGGTTTTATTTTTCTTATAGAAGTTGATACTTAATCTTTGATATTGTTGGTAAATTTCGTTTTTCAGATCAAATTCTATTTTTCGACTCATCACAATTACTGTTTGACGCATACAGAACATAAAGATCCCTTTTAGTATAGCAAAAGAGACAATTAGCCCACCATATTTTAATAAGATGTAGTGTGTGTTAGCTGAACTAGTATCTCCTAATTCTAAATTTATGAGTATGGCATCAAAGGCTTTTCTAACAAATTCAGCTGGGTATAAAGCAAAAAGGTTAGCAATACCAATAAAGATAGTTCCAAGGATAATAAGTTTCCGGTATTTCCATAGGAATTTATTCAGATATTTCAAATGTTTCATGAATTGCTTTTATACTTTAATTAAATTGACAAAAATAATAAGTAAATTCGCGACCGCTTTAAAAATATGATTTATTTATAAAGTAATTAAAATGAAATGTTTATGAAAATAGCAGATACGAAAAGAATAGTTGTAAATAATGGGTTAGTATTAGCTAATATGAATCTAATGGGTCATGAGCAGGTAATCTTTTGTCAAGATAGTGATACAGGATTAAAGGCAATTATTGCAATCCATGACACAACCTTAGGGCCTGCATTAGGAGGTACGCGGATGTGGAATTATACAAGTGAACAGGATGCTCTTCAGGATGTTTTAAGGTTGTCAAGAGGGATGACATATAAGGCAGCAATATCAGGACTTAAATTGGGAGGAGGTAAAGCAGTTATTATTGGTGACTCAACAACTGAAAAAACTGAAGGTTTGATGCGTAAGTTTGGACAATATGTTGATAGTTTAGGGGGAAAATATATCACTGCTGAAGATGTAGGGATGAGTACCCAGGATATGGAATATGTTCGTTTAGAGACCAAGCATGTTACTGGAATTCCTGAAAGTATGGGGGGTAGTGGAGATCCGTCTCCTGTAACTGCTTTTGGTGTATATATGGGAATGAAAGCATCAGCAAAATATACTTGGGGCTCTGATAATTTATTTGGCAGAACTGTGGTGGTGCAGGGTGTTGGTCATGTTGGAGAGAACCTAGTTAAGCATTTAGCGCAAGAAGGGGCTGATATTGTGATTAATGATATTCATGGTCACAAATTAAATAGTTTAGCGGAGGAATTTGGCGCTACTATAGTTATGGGGGATGCTATTTTTGATTTGGAAATGGATATTTATGCGCCTTGTGCTCTAGGGGCAACTGTTAATCCTGATACTATTAGTAAATTGACATGCAAGATTATTGCTGGTGCAGCAAATAATCAATTAGCAGATGAGGAGAGGGATGGTCAATTATGTAGTGATAAAGGAATCTGTTATGCACCTGATTTTCTGATTAATGCTGGAGGATTAATTAATGTCTATTCTGAACTTAGAGGGTATAATAGAGAGATTGCAATTAACCAAACAAAAGAGATTTATAACACCACGTTAGAGATCCTAGAGAAAGCTAAATTGGAGTGCATTACAACTCATTCAGCTGCATTAGAAGTTGCTCAGCAAAGAATACATCATCAAAAAGGTCTAATATCTAATGCTCAGTAGAAGACATGTTAGAATAAAGGTAATGCAATCTTTGTATTCCTATTTTACAACAAAAACACACTCCATAGATGTCGCTGAAAGAGCTATGCTTAGACATTTTAATGATGTTGTTGATTTAAAATTAGTAATAATATCTTTGATGTTAGAGATTGTAAAATATGCAGAAAATTTTTATAAAGAGGGTAAAAAGAAGCATTTACCCTCTTCTAGTGATTTAGCTCCTAATACAAGGTTAATTACTAATAAGATTATTCTTAGTATCCAAAATGATGAAGCGTTAATGCGTAAGATGGCAGGTTGTTCTGCAATTTGGTTAGATAATGATCATGATATTACACGAAAATTATTTAATATTATTTTGCAATCTGAGTTGTATAATAAATATTTAGGCGCTGATAATATGTCAATTGATTCTGATAAGAAGTTTATTATTGATATAATGAATGAATTTGTACTTAATAATGAATTAGTGCATCATATTCTTGAGGAAAGGAGTATCTATTGGATTGATGACCTGCCTTTTGTTGCAACAATCATTTTTGGAGATATACGAGAAGAATTAAGTATGAAGCCTACTGGTGTTTTTAAGGAGAATTCTGATAAAGAGTTTGCTTTACATCTTTTTAGGAATACAATAAATAATAACACTAAATATGAAGATATTATTGTGAGATTTGCTAAAAATTGGGAATTGGATCGAATTGCAAAAATGGATCAGATTTTTTTAAAAATGGCTTTTGCAGAAATTCTGTCAATGCCACATCTTCCAGTTAAGGTTTCCATGAATGAGTATATTGAAATTTCAAAATATTATAGTACTCCAAAAAGCAAGCTTTTTGTTAATGGATTACTGGATAATTTTGTAAAAACTTACCATAAAGAGGGTAAAATTAAAAAAGTAGGAAGAGGGTTAGTATAAAAAAATAATTAGTTTTGAAAGTGTTTCCAAAGATAAGATATATTGTTTTTTTGTTCTTATATTCATGTGCTCATGATAATCAGCATAGAATAATTAGTGATTTAGTACAGAATCCTTTAACTGCTACTGATGATGTTGATAAAGTTTTATTACCAAAAATCCAATTGGATAAGGATTTTTTTGATTTCGGGAAAATAATGCAAAATGAATCAATCACTACAGAGTTTAAGCTAAAAAATATTGGAGAAGCAGCGCTTCTAATTCGTTCAGCAAAAGGCAGTTGTGGCTGTACAGTTCCTGAGTGGCCAAGAGAAGTTGTTGAGGTTGGTCAAGAGTCAGTTGTTAAAGTTGTCTTTAATAGTGGGGAAAAACAAGGCGAACAGAGACAAACAGTGACTTTGATAACTAATGCGATTCCAAGTACAAAAGTGTTAACAATAATAGGAACAGTTTTAGTTCCTGAAAAATAATTAATTATGATTTTATTACAAGTAGGAAGTTCTGGTATGAGTTCTTTAATTATGTTTAGTTTGATTTTTGCTGTCATGTACTTTTTTATGATTCGACCGCAAATTAAGAAGCAAAAAAGGGAGCGTGAATTTCGATTGGCATTGAAAAAAGGAGATAAGGTAGTCACTATTGGCGGTGTACATGGAAAAATAACAGATATCAAAGAAAATACTTTTATTATTGAAGTGCATGCCGCTTCAGGTACTTCATTAAAAGTAGAGAAATCAGCAGTCTCAATGAGTGGGGAGGTTAGTGTAGGGCAGAAATAATGTTTTCTCATTTAAAGAGGATCATTAGTCGTTTTAGAAATCCATTATTAAAAAACAAGAGGTTAGGTACTTATGCTTTTTTCCTTATCATGTCTTTTGCATTTTGGTGTTTAACTATGATGTCTAAAATACATGAGACAACTTTACTTGTTCCTATTAGTTATATTAATTATCCTGAGGATTTGGTTGAGATTGAGGAGCCATTAGAATATGTTAAGGTTCGTGTGAAAACTACAGGTGTCTCAATCATTTTATTTCATTTACTAAACAATAATTCACTTGTGTTAAATTATATGGTTTCTAACTCTCAGCCAATAGATGATGGTAAGAATCTTTTTTGGATTATGAATTCGAAAAGAAATGAGCTTGTAAATGCTTTAGGCTCATCAATGGAGATCATGGATATAACTCCTGAGAGAGTTGTTGTGCCTTTCACACAAAGAACTAAAAAAGAGGTTCCTATTGTATTAAATGCTGAGATTCATTATAAACAGGGATATTGGTTGGTTAATGATATAGATATAATCCCTAGCTCTGTCGTTCTTTATGGAGATCAGTCTTTATTAGACACAGTTAATAGTGTAGAGACTACTTTACTTAATTTAAAGGCAATAGATGAGAATCATATTTGTAACATCCCACTTGTTCTCCCAGAAGCTGTCAAATGTAAGAGCAGATCTGTTTCTGTTGAGGTATGTGTTGAGCCCTTCATAGAGGAGGTTGTTATCCAAGAGGTTGAAGTCCGAAATCTCCCAAGAGGATATTCTATGAATCTGTTTCCTAAGCAGGTTAATGTAACCTTAAGATTTCCTAAGGATAAATATCAACTGTTACAAGGTAATTTATTTAGATTGTATATTGATGCTTCTAACTTTGTAGAGCATAAAACACTTGAGGTACAATATGATAATCTTTCCGCTAATGTAAAAATTGTGCGTATTTCCCCTAATTTCTTAGAATTTTTTCTAATTAAGGAATAATTATTTCACTACTTACTGCATAATGATCAGATAATATTTGATTGTGAATTTGATAGTTAGTACTATTGAAAGTAGAATCATGTAGAATATAGTCTATCCGTAGTGCAGGTATATTTACATAAGAGGCCCCAATTCCTTTTGCGGATACACTAAAGGCATCTTCTAAATTAGCTTTGATAGTGTTATATGCATAAGAAAGCGGGGTGTCATTAAAATCTCCGCAGACTATTAAAGGAAATGGGCTCTTGTTCATATGTTGTATGATTACATCTACTTCTTTAGCTCGGTTTTTATAGCTGCTTTTCATTCTTTTAATTATCCCTGATATTCCTTTTTTAAATTTCTCTTTTTTGGGGTTTTGTATAAATGAATAATCTGAATTATTAAACCAGTTACTAGCTAAATGGACATTGTATACTCTTACTGTATCGCCTCTTATTATCATGTCTGAGTAGATACAAGTATTATTCATCTTTTCTTCTTTTATACTGATAGTTTCTTTTTTGATCTGTATATATTTACTGTAAATAGCCATATGTCCTTGGTTGCTCTTATTAAGCAGACTAATATGTCTGTAGGGATATCTTAGATTACGCGTCTTTTTAGTATTATAGAACTCTTGAATGCATAAGATGTCTGCATCTTCTGTTTCGAAAAGATTAAATATTCTTTCTTGTATATTATCTTCTGGCAGCCAGTTATACTTGTTAAATAATCGAACATTATAACTTAATATCTTAATGTTTTCTTCTGATGTAGAGTTATTTGGAGATGTGCCTAGATAATTATTTACATTTCCAATACCTATTAGTAGTATAATGATGTTAGCCCATATTGGTTTCTTAAAACCAATTAGCCAGTATAGTGTAAATAAGATGTTAATAATATATAGCAGTGGAAAAATTAACCCAACAAATGAAATAGGCCAAAAAATTCTAGGGCTAATATAAGGGCATAGATAAGATATAATAAGTAGGAATAGGCTGACTGAATTTATAAAATATAGTAGTCTGTTGATTATTGATAGTTTTCTCATCTATTTCTTGCTTGCATTAAAAAGAGCTGCTTTCTCAGTTTTATTTAAGCTATCATATCCTGATTTAGCAATTTTTTCTAAGATTTTGTCAATTTCCTTTTGTTTGTTAGACCTTTCAGAGTTAAAGGTATAATCTGACTTTGGTCTTTTATTTGTATTTTTTAATTTCTTTCGTACTTTAAATGTATTAATTAGTAATTCTAGAAAATTAAAAAAAGCTATACTATAATCTTTGCCTTTTTTTATCTGGGTGATGTAGATGTAACCAAATATCGCCCCACCTATATGTGCTAAGTGTCCTCCTGCATTTGAATTAGGTATGCTGAGTAGATCTATCGTGATTATAAATATTGCAATATATTTTAGCTTTACAAATCCAAGGAATGGAAATTGGACTGCATATTTTGGAGCATAAGTAGCTATGGCAATCATGATGGCAAGTACTGAAGCTGATGCGCCAACTGCTGACGCATTGCTGGATAAACCTTGAAAAATTGGAATATAATTATAGGCTAGGATAAAGACAAATCCACCCGATATGCCTCCTAATATATAAGTAGTTAATAATTGTTTGCCGTTTAGATGTTGTAAAAATATTTTTCCGGCAAAGTGTAGCCATATCATATTAAATAATATGTGTAATAAGCCGTTGTGTAAGAACATGTATGAGATTATTGACCATGGTTGTTTTACAAGACTTATGATGTTTGCTGGCAGATACAATTTGTTTAATAATGGAGAATTGTTAAATTGAAACAGAAAAGAAAACATATCTATGATGCTAAGTAAGATGAATGCAGCTATATTTATATAGATAATTCTATTTAGTATCGTTGCTTGCTTAAATTCTTGTTTTAAATTATATATACTATTATACATTAGTAAAATCTATTGTTGTTTTTTTCCCAATATTTAAGTAGTAGAAATCCAAAGAGCATGCCTCCTAGGTGTGCAAAGTGTGCTACATTGTCCGCAGGATTATTGCTTAAACCTAAATAAAGCTCGATAAATCCATATAATATTACAAAGTATTTTGCTTTTACAGGAATTGCAAAATATATGTAAAGTAGTGTATTGGGAAATAGCATTCCAAATGCTAGTAGAATGCCAAATACTGCTCCAGAAGCTCCTACTGTTGGGGTGTTAATTAGCAGGTTAAGTTTTCCCATTATTTTGTTAGAATAGTTTTGATTCCCTTCTAATATGTTTTTTCCATTCTCTAAAAGAATATTTAAATCATATGCGTTAAGTTGAGATTGTAGATCTAATATTTCATATTGACTTATTGCTAAATGGAGTATAGCAGCCCCAAGACCTGTAAACATGTAATAAATTAGAAACCTCTTTGCTCCCCAGACATCTTCTAGAATCTTGCCAAACATCCATAGAGCAAACATGTTAAAGAAAAGATGTGTAAAATTTGCGTGCATGAAGAAATGAGTGATTAATTGATGTGGCATGAAATCAATAGACTGAAATTGATGTAGAGCAAAGATTTTGGTTAAATTAATTCCGTAACCTTCTAACGAGATTGTTCCTAAAAATAATAACCCATTTATAATAAGTAGATTTCTAACAACTTCAGGCAGTGCGTTAAATGATGTATTCCTATACATTTTAAAAGTATTTCTTTAATTCAGTAGTTTCTAAGTTTATCATTGTGTGCTTCCCACTTGGACATACACTTGGTGCGATACATTTTAAGAGTGCGTCCTTTAATGATTTGATTTCTACATCTTCAAGTTTTTTAAGCTCACTGATTGCAAAAGTTGTAGCTAATGATTTTGCTATATTTTCTTTCTTATTTGTTTGTAATTCTTCTGAATTTTCAGATTGTTCAATAAGGCTCTCAATAACAGTTTGTAAATTCTCTTCTTGGCACTCTGGTGGTATTCCAGTAATGATTAGATTAGGCACCTTAGTTTCAAAAATAAAACCAACCTGATTAAGTTCTTGTTTTATATTAGTAATAAGTTCTAATTCTACATTATTAAGCTCTATTTTTTGAGGAAAGAGTAATTTCTGAGATTGACCTTTTTGGGTCGATAAAATTTTCTTAAAGTATTCAAATAAGATTCGTTTATGTGCTCTTCTTTGGTGAATTAGTAGAATCCCATTGTCATTTGCTGTTAAGATAAAACGATTGCCAATTTGAATTGGCTGAAATAACTTGTCGTGTAATTCTAATTCTTGCCATAAAGTAGTGTTCCTGTTTTCTTCCATCAAGCTAGTGCATGCTTTTATTTTTGCTTTATTTTCTCTTTCAAATGGATTGTAATTAGAATCTATTTTAATCTTGGGTTGACTAATTTTTCTATTTTCTCCCTCTTGTACGTCAACGTTAAAAGCAAGCTCTTGGGAAAAATCTATTGAAGGCGCAATATTATATGTTCCTAATGATCGTTTTACTGTTGCTCGAATTATTGCATATATTGCTTGCTCATCATCAAATTTTATTTCAGTTTTTGTGGGGTGAATATTTATGTCAATATGTTTTGGGTTAATTTTAAGATTGATAAAATACGATGGAAAATAATTGTGAGGAATGAATTCTTCAAATGCTTTGCTAATAGCATGGTGTAGGTAATTACTTTTAATAAACCTTCTATTTACAAAGAAGTATTGTTCACCTCTTGTTTTCTTTGCTAATTCTGGTTTGCCAATAAATCCAGAGATTTTTACAAGGCTTGTTTTTTCCTTAATAGGAACAAGTGTTTCGTTTTTTCGACCTCCAATTATAGTTACAATTCTTTGTCTTAGATTTGATTCTATTAAATGTAGTATTTCATTGTTATTGTGAAAGAGTTGCATTTTTATTTCTGGATTAGCAAGTGCAATGCGTGTAAATTCCTCTTTTATATGTCTCATCTCGACCTGATCAGATTTTAAGAAATTCCTTCGTGCTGGCACATTGTAGAAAATATTTTTCACCTTCATTACCGTGCCATTAATATTACTAGAATCTTCATGTGATCTTATTTTCCCTCCTTCAATTATTAGAGTAGACCCGAGTTCATCTTTACATAGTTTAGACTGTATCTCAACATGTGCTATGGCAGCAATTGATGCCATTGCTTCTCCTCGAAAACCCATACTTTGTATGTTGAATAGGTCATCAGCATTTTTGATTTTTGATGTTGCATGTCTTTCGCAACATCTTTTTAGATCTGATTTGCTCATTCCGCACCCATTATCAACAACTTGTATTAGTGTTTTCCCAGCATCTTTGACAGAAACCTTTACCTCTGTACTGCCGGCATCCAAAGCGTTTTCTAACATTTCTTTTACTGCTGATGCTGGTCTTTGGATAACTTCTCCAGCAGCAATCTGGTTTGCAATATGAGTAGGTAATAATTGAATTATATCCAATGTGAGAAGCCTTAATTAATGATGATTTTGTATGCTAGCAAAGATAAAATAATAATCAGAATTACAGTTCTTATTATTCTTCCTTTTTCTTTTTTATTGGTACGATTATTGCGGAATTTGACTTTTATCTTTCGGTCTGCTTTTGATTTCTCTCGTTGTTCCTTTTCTTTGTTATAATATCTTGGTTTAAAACAGAATGTTTTTACATTTGATGTTCTGAAAAAAGAAGGAACCTTGGGTGCTTGCATACTTGCAAAAGTATTAAATATTTCAGTTGATAACTCATGATATTACTTTTGTTAATTATTAATTGGTTATATAACAATTTTTAATTTTACATTCATGAGAAAAATACATTTTAGGAGTCTGTTGATATTTTTTGTTTTAACTAGTCTTCATCATGTTGTTGCCCAGAATAAAGCAATTTTTTCAAGCGATTTAACTTATTGGGCTGATAGTGTGCTTGCTAGCTTGTCTCAAGAAGAAAGAATTGCTCAGCTTTTTATGGTTGCAGCGTACTCCAATAAAGGAGAAGGCCATAAGAGACAGATTGTTAATCTAGTAGAAAAATATAAAGTTGGAGGTTTAATGTTTCTGCAAGGAGGACCTATTAGACAGGCAAAATTAACTAATCATTATCAGTCAAGATCAGAAGTGCCTTTAATGATTGCTATTGATGCTGAGTGGGGGCTAGCTATGAGACTTGATTCATGTCTAGCATTTCCATGGTCAATGACACTTGGAGCGATTGATGATCCAGATCTGATTTATGAGATGGGAGTGGAGATTGCCCGTCAATGTAAGTTGTTGGGGATACATATTAATTTTGCCCCTGTTATTGATGTTAATTCAAATCCAGATAACCCTATAATAAATAATCGTTCCTTTGGTGAAGACCCTGATAAAGTTGCTGAGATGGGAGTAGCTTACATGCGAGGGATGCAGGACAATAATATTTTAGCTTGTGCTAAGCATTTTCCAGGTCATGGAGATACTGATTCAGATTCTCATAAAACATTGCCTACGGTCAATCAGTTAAGGTATCGATTGGAACAGATTGAACTTCTTCCTTATAGAAAATTAATAGAGAATAATTTAGGTTCTATAATGGTAGCTCATTTACACATTCCTTCTCTAGATGACACAAAGAATTTAGCAGTATCATTGTCGCCAAAGGTGGTTAGTAAATTACTTAAGAAAGATATGGGATTTACAGGCTTAACCATAACAGATGCTTTAAATATGAAGGGAGTAAGTCAATTTTTTAAGCCTGGTAAAGTTGATGTAAAAGCACTCCTTGCTGGTAATGATATTTTACTTTTTTCTGAAGATGTGCCAAATGCTATTGAAGAAATCAAAATAGCAATTAAGCAAAAGAAAATCTCACAAAAAGAAATTGATGAGAGGTGTCATAAGATATTGATGGCTAAACAATGGATGGGGCTGGATGAATATAAACAGATTGATCTAACAAAGATAGAAGATGAAATAATTACTATTCAAACTAAGTTGTTAGATAAGAAACTTGTGCAATCTTCATTAACTCTACTGCAGAATCATGATGATTTATTGCCTCTAAAAAGATTAGATACTTTAAAAATTGCTTTAGTCTGTATTGGAGAGGAAGCTGTTGACTTTAATCGAATGCTCGAGTGTTATGCACCAATAACCAATTTTGTTATTGCTGAAAATGCTACTGTAAGAGAGCAGGCTATTCTGTTACAAGAATTATCTGATTTTAATTTGGTTATTACTAGTGTACATAAGTCTAATGCTAACCCCTGGAGATCTTATAAGATCGCACAGGAAACACATCTTCTATTACAATCTATCGCCTTGCAATCTAAAATTGTCGTGCCAATTTTTGCAAATCCATATAGTATAAATTCATTCCTTTTTACAAATAACTTTGATGCATTGATGCTTTCTTATCAAAATAGTAAAGTTGCGCAGGAGCAAACTGCTGAAGCGATTTTTGGAGGGATAGCGATAAATGGTAGGCTGCCTGTGACAACTAAGCATTTTGATATTAATTCAGGATTAACCACAGAATTAATTAGATTAAGTTATGTTTATCCAGAAGAGATAAATTTTAGAACAGATTTGCTTTATAAGATAGATAGTATTGTAAATTATGCTATTTCTAAAGAAGCTTTTCCAGGTTGTCAAGTGTTAATTGCTCATGAGGGAAATATTTTTTTTAATAAATCATATGGCTTCCATACTTATAAAAAACAGCATCCTGTTAATAATACAGATATTTATGATTTAGCTTCAATTACTAAGATAGCATCTACAGTGCCTATTTTGATGCAATTAGTTGATTCTAATAGGTTAGATTTAGACGCTCCATTAGGGACGTATTTAGATTTAGCAGACAAAAAAGATTTAATAGTTAGAGATGTGTTGGCTCATCAATCAAGATTACAGTCATGGATCCCATTTTATCGAAATACTCTAGTGAAGGATTCAATGACCGGCAATATGTATTTAAGAGACACATTATATAATGTAGCTCCTAGCATAAAATATCCATATAAAGTTGCTGATGGTATCTTCTTGCATGCTCAATATTCTGATTCGATTATTCAACAAATTAAGGATTCTCGTCTTCTAGAAAAGAAGCAATATAAATATTCGGATTTAGGTTATTATTTTCTAAAAGAAATTATAGAGAGGGAATATGAAACATCATTAGATAAAATTTCTAATGATTTAATATATAAGGGTTTGGGGATGGAGAATTTAGGTTTTTTACCTTTACTTCGGGTATCTAAAAACAGGATTGTTCCTACTGAGATGGATTTTGAGTATAGAAGTCAGCTCTTAAGGGGTTATGTGCATGACATGGGCGCTGCTATGCAAGGAGGGGTAGGGGGGCATGCTGGGCTTTTCTCAAATGCAAATGACCTAGCGAAATTGATGCAAATGTTTTTGCAAAAAGGTGAATATGCAGGCACAAAATATCTGTCTGAGGAGGTGCTTGCTGAATTTACAAAGTGTCAATTTCCGGAAAATGACAATAGAAGAGGAGCTGGTTTTGATAGGCCAGTTTTGCAACATCAAGAAGGAGGCCCTGCAAGTAAGAATGCTGGTGTTAATAGTTTTGGTCACTCAGGATTTACTGGCACTTTAGCTTGGGCTGATTTTGATAGTCAACTGGTTTATATATTTTTATCCAATAGGATTCATCCCGATGCTTCTAATAAAAAAATACTAGAAATGAATATTAGGACTGATATTATGGAGGTGATTTATGATAGTTTGCATGGAAAATAAATTTAAAATTGGTATTGTATGTTATCCTACTTATGGTGGGAGCGGTGTTGTAGCTACTGAACTTGGGATAGCCCTATCAGAACAAGGGCATGAGGTACATTTTATTTCTTATGATCAGCCATTCCGTTTAGACCTATTTTCTGAGAAGATATATTATCATGAGGTGGCTGTTCCTGATTATCCTCTTTTTGAGTATACTCCATATGAACTTAACTTGACTTCTAAGTTAGTTGATGTTGCAATACATGAAAAATTAAATATTTTACATGTTCACTATGCAATTCCTCATGCTTCAGCTGCAGTAAATGCAAAGCAAATTTTAGCTACACATGGAATAGATATTCCAATTGTTACAACATTACATGGTACAGATATTACTCTGTTAGGTAAAGATAAATCTTTTAAACCAGTGATTGAGTATGCGATTAATATGTCGGATGCAGTTACTGTAGTTTCAGATAATCTACGGAAAGAGACTTTACAACATTTTAAAATTCAGCAAGACATTCAGACTATACCAAATTTTATTGATATGAGTTTGTATCATCAGAAAACGGATTTAGAATTGAGAAGCAATTTTGTTAAGGACGGGGAGTTTGTGATTACACATATTTCTAATTTTAGAAAGGTTAAAAGAGTAGAGGATGTAGTAAAGATTTTTGCTAAAGTTCATAAGGATATCCCTGCTAAATTACTGATGATTGGTGATGGGCCTGAGAGAATAAAAGCAGAGCAAATTTCTAGAGAATTAGGATTGTCAAATAGGGTAGAGTTCTTAGGAAAGCTTAGAGTCATTGAGAATATTCTTGCTATTTCTGATATATTTGTATTGCCATCTGAAACAGAGAGTTTTGGCTTAGTGGCTCTTGAGGCTATGGCAAGTAAAACTGCAGTTATTTCAACTAATAGTGGTGGTATTAATGAAGTAAATGTTGAAGGTAAAACAGGCTTCTTGTCTAATGTTGGCGATGTGGATAAAATGGCAGAAGATATTAGGATATTATTAAAAGATTCTGAATTATTAGAGAAGTTTAAAATGAATTCATTAGATCACGCAAAATCTTTTAGTCTGGCGCATGTATTACCAAAATATAACTCTATTTACAAAAGATTATGTCTCAGGAAGATCAACAAATAAGAATAGGGCTTACTGGTGGTATTGGTTCCGGTAAAACGTTTGTGGCTAAGATTTTCAGAAGATTTTCTTTGCCTGTTTTTAATGCAGATGTTGAGGCAAAGAAATGTATGGTTGAGGATGAATCTTTAAAGCAAGAGATCCAGAACGTATTTGGATCTAAGGTTTATATAGCTGGTTTACTTCAGACTAAGAAATTAGCTGATATTGTTTTTAATGATAGTGAGAATTTAGAAAAATTAAATAGATTAGTTCATCCAGTGGTTAGACAAAGTTTTGAAGATTGGTGTAGAAAGCAAAAATCAAGAATTATAATTAAAGAAGCTGCTATTTTATTTGAAAGTGATTCTCATTTAGATCTTGATAAGGTTATATGTGTTTCGGCTCCAGAAGAAATTAGAATAAAGAGAGTAGTTAGGCGTGACAAGATATCAAAGGAAAATGTTATATCTATAATCCAAAAGCAAATGCCTCAAGTGGAGAAACAAAAAGCATCAGATTTTGTGATTGTAAATGATGGGGTACAGCTAATAATTCCTCAAATAATTAGTGTTTTTAATCAAATAAGTTAGTTTCTCCTTTTCCTTTTCTTAATATTTCAGGTGTTCCATTAGTATGTCTAATAACAGTAGATGGTATGCTGTTGCCGTAACCTCCTGAGATTACTAAATCAACTTTCTTTTTAAAATGCTCATACATCAGTTGAGGATCAGTGCTGTATTCAATTACCATATCATCATCTTTAACTGATGTGGTGACAATCGGATTCCCCAGTTCTTTTACTATTTGTCTTGGAATATTGTTATTTGGAATTCTAATGCCAATTTCTTTTTTTTTGTTTTTAAATAGTTTTGGGATGCTATTATTTGCATTAAGGATGAAAGTATAAGGACCAGGCAGAGTTTTTTTCATCAATTTGTAGGTGGAGGTATTTAAGTTTTTGGTAAAATCTGAGATATGACTTAGATCATAGCACACAAAAGATAGGTTGTGTTTTTTTATATCTATTCCTTTAATCTGACATAATTTTTGCATAGCTTTTTTATTGTACACATCACAGCCAAAAGCATAGACGGTATCAGTAGGGTAGATAATTACGCCTCCATCTTTAAGGCATTCAACAATTTTCTTTATTTTTCTTGGATCTGGATTTTGCTGATGAATATGTATAAGCATCAGTTAATGAAGTATTGCACGATAAAATAGAGTATAGTTAAATCAATAAAAAGAAGAATACCAAAGAGTGTTGGGTTCAAGTCATATAATTCTTTGAGTCTCTGCCAGATGTCTTTCATTATTTTATTGTCTTTATTCTGCTAATTTATGTTATAATTTTAAGAAATTTAATCTTCTCTTAGATGTAAAACAATAATGTTTTCAACATGATGGGTTTGAGGGAACATGTCGATAGGTTGTATATGGGTAACTTGGTATTTTTCATCCATCAAAGCCAGATCTCGAGCCTGTGTTGCAGAGTTGCAACTTACGTAAATTATCCTTTTTGCTTCAATTTTTAGTATTTGTTCTACAACTTTCTTATGCATACCATCTCTTGGAGGATCAGTTATAATTATATCTGGATTTCCATTCTTCTCTATAAATTGATCTGTGAAAATTTCTTTCATGTCACCTTTATAGAAGGTGCAGTTAGTAATATTGTTTCTTTTTGCATTCTCATAGGCTGCTTGTATTCCTTCCTCTACAGAATCAATACCAACTACTTTTGCAGCAGATTTAGCTATATATTGCGCAATAGTTCCTGTGCCAGTATATAGATCGTATACTATTTCATCTTGCTTAATCTGAGCTAATTCTTTAGTCTTTCTATATAATACTTTTGCTTGCAAACTATTTGTCTGGAAGAAAGATTTAGCTCCAATTTTAAAATATAGACCATCCATTTCTTCTGTTATATGGTCTGTGCCATTGTAACAGATTACTTCTTGGTCGTATATGGTGTTGTTTGCTTTTTGGTTGATTATATATAATAGTGAAGTAACTTCTGGGAATGAATTTTTTATATGCTCCATCATTAACTTAATATGGTTCTTATTTTTTTCAAAAAATTGTACTAAAACCATTAAATCGTTTGAGGCAGTTGTTTTAATTATTAAGTTCCGTAATAATCCATTCTGATTTCTAATGTCAAAATAGGTCATCTTGTTTTTGTCAGCAAATTCTTTCACAGATAAACGGATTGCATTTGAAGGATCTTTCTGTAGATGACATTTGTTTAGATTGATTACTTTATCAAACATCCCAGGAACATGAAATCCTAGTGCTTCTTTATTATTAATTTCTCCTGCTGATTGGATTTCTTTTAAAGTTAGCCATCTTTTGTTAGAGAAAGTAAACTCCATTTTATTTCTGTAGAAGTATTCGTTTTCACTTCCTATAATTTCGGAATGTCTAGGGAGTCCAATTCCACCAATTCTTTTTAGATTATTGAGCACTTCATTTTGTTTGAAATCTAATTGGGATTCATATCTCATGTTTTGCCATTTACAACCTCCACAAACTCCAAAATGTTCACATACAGGCTCTACTCTTCTATTCGAATAAGTATGTACTTTCTCTATGCGAGCCTCCCAAAATTTCTTCTTTTTCCTAAAGACAGTAATATCACAAATATCTCCTGGGACACCTTCTTGGACAAAGATGGCTCTTCCGTTATGTTTTGCAATTGATCTTCCTTTGGAAGCCGTGTCAATGATTTTAATATTTTTAATCAATATTGGCTGTCTTCTTTTCTGCTTTTTCATATTGTAAAAGTAGATATTTAAGTATTAATTCTACTATATTTGCATCTTATAAGAATTAGTATATGAGTTTGTCAGAAGATTATATTGCATTAGAGGACAAGTATGGTGCACATAATTACCATCCATTACCAGTAGTCCTTGCAAAAGGTGAGGGAGTATTTGTATGGGATGTGGAAGGTAAAAAATATTATGATTTTTTATCTTCTTATTCTGCAGTAAATCAAGGGCACTGTCATCCAAGAATCATAGATGCTCTAAAAAGTCAGGCAGATATATTAACTTTAACTTCAAGAGCTTTCTATAATGATACTTTGGGGGAGTATGAGAAATATATTACAGAGTATTTCGGTTTTGATAAGGTTTTACCAATGAATACTGGAGCTGAGGCTGTGGAGACAGCTCTTAAGCTTTGCAGAAAATGGGCTTACCAAAAGAAAGGATTGCCCTCTGAAACAGCTAAGATAATAGTATGTGATGGCAACTTCCATGGTCGTACTACAACTATAATTTCTTTTAGTAATGATCCTGATGCAAGAAATCAGTTTGGGCCTTATACTCCAGGATTTATTAATATTCCTTATAATAACCTTTCTGCTCTTAAAGAAGCTCTGAAAGATCCATGTGTTGCAGGTTTTATGTTGGAGCCAATTCAAGGGGAAGCAGGGGTTTTTGTCCCAGAATCGGGATATTTAAGAGGAGCAAAAGAATTATGTGAGCAGGCAGGAGTATTATTTATTGCAGATGAAGTGCAGACAGGAATTGCTCGTACGGGAAAGTTATTAGCTGTTGACTATGAGGATGTAGAGCCTGATATTTTAATCTTGGGGAAAGCAATCTCAGGAGGTGTTTTTCCGGTCTCTGCTGTGCTTGCTAATAATGAAATCATGATGTGTATTCGACCAGGAGAACACGGTTCTACTTTTGGAGGGAACCCCCTTGCTAATAAAGTAGCGATTGCCGCTCTTGATGTAGTTAAGAATGAGGGGTTAGCTGAGAATGCATATCGTTTAGGTAAGATATTAAGGCAAGAATTAGAAAAGATTGATTCTAATATGGTTTCTCTGGTACGAGGCAAAGGATTGTTAAATGCAATTGTTATCAAGCCTAAGAATGGATGTAAGGCATGGGATGTCTGCTTAAGATTAAGGGATAACGGATTGCTTGCAAAACCAACACATGGAAATATTATACGTTTTGCCCCTCCATTAATTATTAATGAGGAGCAATTGAGACATTGTGTCTCAATAATTAAGGAAACGATATTATCTTTTTAATTTCTTTTTATGAAATTTAAGAATCCGTTTAAATTTTTTTCTAGATACGTAACAATTTTTAAGAAAGATGGTTTTAGAGGATTAATAAAAGAAGGTGGCTGGCGGCTTCTGGTTTTTTTCTTTCTGTATTATTTAATTAGAGATAGTATCTTGTATATCTTGATCCCTTATTTAATTGTAAAGGGGGTAATATTTTAGTAATTAAGACTTAAGGTTAATATTTAGTGTGTAAAAATAGTGTCTTATGTTTCTATCTTTTTGTGTTGTAGGTTTTATTTAAGATTAATAATTGTAATTTTGCATCTATCTTTATGAGAAATGTATTAATATTCGCAATAGTACTTATTGTAAGTCTTGGTCTAAAAGCACAAGATCAGATAGAAGGCGAAGTGTTAGAATTGGCAAAAGACGGGAAGAAAATTCCTGTCTTTGGAGCTAATGTCTATTGGGAGGAGACGCAGGTTGGTACAACTACAGATATTAATGGTGTTTATCTTATTAATGCCGCTACATCTTTTCCAGCAACATTAACTGTTAGTTATATTGGTTATACTTTTGATAGTAAGGAGATTATAGATAATAAATATATCTTTTATTTAACACGATCTGTTGCTCTTGATGAAATCGAAGTAAGTAGTAGGCAGAATACTACAAAGATATCATTGATAGAGTCTCTTAATGTGCAGACTCTCTCTTCGGGTGAGATCCAAAAAGCTGCTTGTTGTAATTTGTCAGAATGTTTTGAGACAAATAATACAGTTGATGTTGCTTATTCAAATGCTGTTTCTGGAATTAAGAAGATAAAGATGCTTGGGCTAGATGGAAATTATGTCCAAATAACTAGTGAGTTAATTCCATTGATAAGGGGTCTACAAAGATCCTATGGGTTAAATTATATTCCTGGTAGTTGGATAGAATCGATTCAAATTATTAAAGGTATAGGCTCAGTAGTTAATGGATATGAGGCTTTGACAGGTCAAATTAATATTGAGTATTTTAAACCCGAATCAGATAATTTTAATTGGAATATATATGCTAATAATTCGGGTAAATTAGAAACCAATTTGGCTCTTGCTAGAAAAAAAGGAAATTGGGGAAGTAATTTATTTACACATCTTAGTTATTTTGATAGAGAGATAGATCATCATGGAAATTATCATGATCATACAGATCACACAGATCATTTAGGCGATAAATTTCTTGATATGCCTAAATTCAAGCAATTTAGTTTTCTGAATAGATGGAAGTATTATGGCTCTGACGAATATAGGATGCAATTTAATTTTAGGGCATTAATAGAGGATAGGCGTTCAGGACAACTTACAGATAAAGTGTTGATACCAGATCCCTATCTTGTTAATATTGATAATAAACTGGTTCAGTTGTATGCTAAATTAGGTAGAATTATAGATGCTAATAGAAGTGTAGGATCGCAAGCAAGTTTAACAGTACATGATCAAGCAGCTCAATTTGGAGATAATATATATAATGGTCTTCAACAAAGTGTATCACTCAATATAGTTTCGCAGAATCAAATAAATGAGGCAAATTTATTTAAGTATGGCTTTAGCTATTTCGCTGATCGATTTATTGAAAGTTTTAATGGTAATATTATACGTCCAATTGATTCTAAAGAACGTGTTGATTTAGTTGCTGGATTGTTTTCAGAATATCAATATAGTAATGAGAAGATTAATGTTTTGTCAGGATTAAGAGCTGATTATTATAATATTGAAGATAAAATTTATTATTCTCCTCGACTTAATATTAAGTATAATCCTGCTGACAGAATTGCTATTCGTTTTTCTAGTGGTAGTGCATTTCGTATTAGCAATATATTTGCAGACAATATGCAGTATTTAGCGTCTTCCAGGCATATAGTTATAGGAGATGATCTTACTCCGGAAGTAGCATGGAATTATGGTTTAAATCTGGCATATTGTTTTTATCTTCTAGAGAATGAAGGCACCCTTAGTTTCGATGTCTATCGTACTGTTTTTGAGAATCAGATAGTAATTGATATTGAGGATAAGGATATGTTATCATTTTACAATCTAAATGGAGCTTCTTATTCTAACACATTGCAGATAGATGTCGATTATAGTATATTAAGTAATCTAAATATGCGTTTGAGTTATAAGAAGAATAATACAATATCTACATTTGATGGGGTAGAGAGGGCATTGCCTTTACAGCCTTATGACAGAGCTTTGGTCAATTTTACTTACGAAAATATTATTGAGAGATGGTTTTTTGATATTACAGCAAATTATACTGGCAAGAGCCGTATTCCTGAAAATATAATTAACAAGGAAAGTTTCTCCCCTTCCTTTGTATTGCTTAATAGTCAATTAACTTATAAGTGGAAAGGTAATGATGTGTATGCTGGTGTTGAGAATATTTCTAACTATACTCAACCAAATCCTATTATTGATCCTGAGAATCCTTTTGAGGATAATTTTGATGCTTCTTTAATATGGGCGCCAGTAATGGGGAGGACTTTTTATCTTGGTATTAGGTATAAGATTAATTAGTTTGCTGTAATAGTTTTTTGAGGATCTCAATGGCTGAATCAGCAATCACGCTTCCTGGTCCAAATATTCCACTCACTCCTGCATTTATTAAAAATTTGTAATCTTGTTGTGGAATTACTCCTCCTGCAATTACTAGTATGTCTTCTCTGTTGTATTTTTTTAATTCATTAATTACTTGTGGTACTAGTGTTTTATGCCCTGCCGCTAAAGATGATATCCCTAGAATATGGATGTCGTTTTCTATTGCTTGTTTTCCAACTTCTTCTGGTGTCTGGAATAGTGGTCCAACATCAACATCAAAGCCTAGATCAGCGAATGAAGTCGCAATAATTTTCGAACCTCTGTCGTGTCCATCTTGGCCCATTTTAGCAATCATTATTCTTGGTCTTCTTCCTGCTTTATTAGCAAAATCATTTGATAGTTTTAGTGCTTTTTTGAAGGTTGTGTTGTTTTGTATTTCCATTTTATATACTCCTGATATAGTTCGATTCTTTGCAATATATCTTCCAAATTCTTTTTCTAGAGAATTAGATATTTCCCCAAGTGTTGCTCTTTGTTCTGCTGCATATATTGCTAGATCTAAAAGGTTGGCTTCTTTGTTTTTACAAGCGTTCGTAAGTTGCTCTAATGCAACTTGCACTTTTGTGTTGTTACGTAATTTTCTTATGTTAGTTAAACGATCAATTTGCACCTTTCTTATTGAAGTGTTCTCCAATTCTAGTATTTCTAGCTTCTTATCTTCTTTTGTTAACTTATTTTTGTTTACTCCAATAATTGTATCTTGTCCGCTATCAATTCTGGCTTGCTTTCTAGCAGCTGATTGTTCTATTCTCATTTTTGGTATTCCTGTCTCAATAGCCTTCACCATTCCCCCCAGCTTCTTAATCTCTTCTATGTGTTTCCAGGCTTTCTTTGCTAAATCTTCTGTGATCTTTTCAAGATAATAAGATCCTCCCCATGGGTCTACTGTGTCACAGATTCCGGTTTCCTTTTGCAAGAAAATTTGTGTATCTCTTGCAATTTTAGCTGAGAAGTTAGTTGGTAATGCAATAGCTTCGTCAAGTGCATTGGTATGCAAACTTTGTGTTCCTCCCATTACAGCAGCCATGGCCTCAATACAAGTTCTTGTTATATTGTTAAATGGATCTTGTTCTGTTAGGCTCCAGCCACTTGTCTGGCAGTGTGTTCTTAATGCTAATGATTTTGGATTTTTTGGTTTGAATTCTGCTATTAACTTTGCCCATAACATTCTTGCTGCTCTCATCTTAGCAATTTCCATAAAATGATTCATTCCAATTCCCCAGAAAAATGATATTCTTGGTGCAAAAGAATCAATGTCTAATCCTGACTCAATGCCTGTTTTAATATATTCTATCCCATCAGCTAAAGTATAAGCGAGTTCTATATCAGCTGTTGCGCCTGCTTCTTGCATATGATATCCAGAGACAGAGATGCTGTTAAATTTTGGCATATTCTTTGATGTATATTTAAAGATATCTGAGATAATCCTCATTGAATATTTTGGTGGGTAGATATATGTATTTCGCACCATAAATTCTTTTAAAATATCGTTTTGTATTGTTCCTGTAAGTTGTTTTGGATTAACACCTTGTTCTCTTGCGGCTACGATATAAAAAGCTAGTATGGGTAGCACAGCTCCATTCATAGTCATAGAAACAGACATCTTATCTAATGGTATTTTATTGAAGAGTATTTTCATGTCCTCTACTGTATCAATAGCGACTCCTGCCATCCCGACATCACCAATTACTCTCTTGTGATCAGAGTCATAACCTCTATGCGTAGCTAAATCAAAAGCTACAGAAAGCCCTTTTTGTCCATTAGCTAAGTTTTCCCTATAGAACTTATTAGATGCTTCAGCAGTTGAAAACCCAGCATATTGCCTAATCGTCCATGGTCGCAATACATACATTGAGGAATATGGTCCTCTTAGATTTGGAGCGATACCGGCAACAAAATTTATATGTTCCGTTTTTGAGATATCATTTTTAGTATATTCATTTTGTATATGGATTCCTTCTGGGCTTTCCCATTGAGTTGTCGATAGAGATATATCTGTATTAGGTTGGATGTTGAATTTCTTTAGTAGCTCTTGAATCAAATAATCAACATAGTATGCCCCTTTGGCAGGGTCTTTTACTTTATCCAGGTAGCTTTCTTTTCTTAGTATTGTTTGTTGATTTCTTGCGATTCTTTCTGAGAATTCAGTTGTGTCTTCAAAGGTTGAATTATAAGGGTAGAGCATAATTGCATTTGCCCCCCCAAAGATAGCGGACATACATTCTGTTGTGCTTCTTAGAATATTGTTATATGGGAATCTCTCTTCTTTGTTTGATTCTTTTGTTGAGGTAAATATATAGGCATCTTTACCTGTCTTGTCTTTCCATAAGATTCTAAATGCTTTAAGTTTTGCTATTTCTAGAAAGAAATTACTACCAATTTTAAAATGAAATTGTATGTCATTTTTTGCTTTCAGACCTTCCTTTAGTGCATTAGTAATTTGTTCTTTGGCTGTGCCTTGAGAAAAAATAGTGTTTAGATAATTTGGGATGTTGTTATTTGTTGTTCCGTGAAATGCTCCTTTAGCATTTTTGTTGTTAGAGAATTGTTTCCATTTTTTAGCAAAGTTACCTGAATAGTTCATAAAATCAATCCTGATATGTTTAACTGAGATATTTTTCAATAATATGTCCAGATTATTTGGATTAGAGAAGCATAGCCCACTTACATCATTTTGTAGAGCATTTAGTGCTCTTTTGTTGGCTTGTTTTGCATTTGTTGCATCTATCAGCTGATAAGTTTCCCAATTCGAGGGAAAATTAATGTTATAGGTGTTAATATTGTCATCAGCATGATAGATTGGGTCTATTTTGATTGTCTCAGTTTCTGAATTTAATTTTTCAGATCTTCCTTTCAAATCAATATTGATCTGTTCTTGCCATTTTTTCTTTGACACATGATTAAAAGAAGTAAATAATTTGCTCATTTTTCTTTTTTTCTTATTATAAAGATGTCCTCTTTTTCTTTTTTCATCATAAATTTTTCTCTTGCAAATTTTTCTTGTTCTTCTTTAGTATGTTGAAGACGATAGAATTGAGTGCTGTCTCGTTCTATCTCAGTTAGGTAGTATCCTTTCTGTTTTTTAAGTTTATTTATGTTGTTGTATAGATGATATTGTTTTATAAGATTATAATCGTCGATAAAAAGTATCCAAAAAGAAAAAGCTAACAATGTTATGAAGTACTTGTTTTTTAAGGGCTTAGGTATTTTGCCTATTAATTTCTTTATCTTATTCATTTAGCAAAGATATATAAAAAGATACTAGGTTAGGGGTTTATGAATTTAGGGAATTCTCTTAATTTATCTTAGGTTCATCTGCCTATTAGGAAAACAGTTGGTTTCTTGTGTATGTTAATTCTTATTTCTTTCCATTCCTCAATTGTTTTTGTTTTAATGTTTTCGGTTGGGAGTGTAATATCACTTGCTATACATAGTTTTGTGTTCTTATTACACGTGCTAAGTATAGTATTGATTAATTGGTTATTTCTGTATGGTGTTTCTATAAATATTTGTGTTTGGCCCGTTTTTTGTATCAGGGTTTCTATTTTTTTTATACTCGTTCTTCTCTCAAATTTATTAATTGGTAGGTACCCTGCAAAAGCAAAATTCTGGCCATTTAATCCAGAAGACATTAATGCTAATAATATTGAGGAGGGTCCTACAAGAGGTACTACGTCAATTTGAAAATCATGAGCATATGATACGATTTGTGATCCAGGATCAGCAATGCATGGTAGTCCTGCTTCAGAAAGGAAGCCTACATCCTTTCCTGATAGAATATGAGGAAGGAAGTCTTGCTCTAGATTAAGGGTGTCGTGTTTGCCATAAGAATAGAATGTTGTAGAATCTATATTTTTTTCTTTGTCAATTTTTCTAATGTGTCTTCTAGCTGTTCTTAAGTTCTCTACAATAAATATCTCAATTCTTTTAATTGTGGTTGTAATAGAAGTTGTTAATATTGCTTCTTCAGTCCCTTCTCCTAAAATAGTGGGAATAAGATATAGTTTCCCCTTATTCAATTTTTTTGACTATTTTTTCGCAGGCTTCTTCGAGTATATTGTAAATTTTTTGAAATCCATCACTACCTCCGTAGTAAGGATCAGGCACAGATCTATAGCTGCTTCCTGCTACTTCATTTAGGATCATTCGTATCTTCTTTCTTTCTTCTTGAGTGTCAGTAAGCGCTATTAGATGACTATAGTTGCTGGTATCCATAGCGTAGATTATGTCAAACTCTTTAAAATCAGATCTGGTAAATTGTCTTGCTCTCTGATTTTCTATGTTAATGCTGTTTCTACTGGCTATTTCTATTGATCTACTGTCAGGTGGTCTGCCAATATGGTATCCTGCTGTGCCAGCAGAATCAACAGTTACATTTAAGTGTTTTGTTTTATTTTCTAGGATCCCCTCGGCAAGTGGAGATCGGCAGATATTCCCTAGGCAAACCATTAAGATTTTCATGGTTTTAAGAAAGGGTTAGTTTCTTTTCGATATCAACAATATATCCTTTGAAGCGTTTGTCTGTGTCTGCAAGATTATTCACTGTTTTACATGCGTGTAGTACAGTTGCATGGTCTTTGTTGCCGCAATGTTTTCCTATCATTGCAAGAGAGCTTTTTGTCATCTGTTTAGAAAAGTACATTGCTAGTTGTCGGCATTGTACAATTTCCCTTTTTCTTGTTTTTGATTTCATGGTTTCGATAGGGATATCAAAATAGTCACAGATAACTTTCTGTATAAAGTCAATAGAGACTTCTCTAACGGTATTTTTTACAAATTTATCAAGCATACTCTTGGCTAAATCAATTGTAATTTCTTTCTTGTTTAGTGAAGATTGTGCTAATAGAGATATTAGGGCTCCTTCTAATTCTCTGACGTTGGAAGTAATTGAGTAGGCTATATATTCAATTACCTCGTAATCAATATCAATTCCGTCGTTTTTGATTTTTTTCTTAAGAATCGCAAGTCTTGTTTCAAGGTCTGGTGATTGTAAGTCTGCTGAAAGCCCCCATTTGAAACGAGATAAAAGTCTTTGTTCCATACCAACTATATCTACCGGGGCCTTGTCAGAGGTTAAAATCACTTGTTTTTTATTTTGATGCAGATGATTAAAAATATGAAAGAAGACATCTTGGGTTTTTTCTTTTCCACATAAGAATTGTACATCATCAATTATTAAAACGTCAATTGATTGATAAAAGTGAACGAAGTCATTCTTCTTGTTATCCATGATTGCATCAACAAACTGAGTTTGGAATTTATCAGCAGAAACATATAAGACTATTTTCTCAGGATGATTGTTCTTTACTTCAATCCCAATAGCGTTAGCTAAATGTGTTTTGCCAAGTCCCCCGTTTCCATAAATAAATAATGGATTAAAGGATGTTCCTCCAGGGTTTTGGGATACTGCAAAGCCAGCTGAACGAGCTAGTCGATTACAGTCTCCTTCTATAAAGGCATCAAAAGTATATGATTCGTTTAGTTGAGGATTTATATTTATTTTTTGTAATCCAGGAATAATAAATGGGTTTCTTATTGCAGAACCACTTCCCATATCCATTGGCATGCTTACAGGATTGTTGTTTATTGATCCTTGTGCAGTGCTAGGTATCTTAGTTACATATGGTTTTTTTGCTCCGGGATTATCTAATAATATGTTGTATTCCAATTTTGCATCTTTCCCTAGCTCTCTTTTGAGTGTCTTTTTGATAAGTGTAATGTAGTTGTTTTCAAGCCATTCATAAAAGAATTGGCTAGGGACTTGAATTGTTAGGACTTGTTTGTTTATCGCTACGGCTTTAATTGGTTTAAACCAGGTTTTAAAGTTCTGTGCTGTTACATTGTCTCTAATTATGTTTAGGCAATTATTCCAAATATCTTGATAGCTCTTTTTTGACATCTTGCGGTTTCGGTTTGGCTCTTTGGAGCCTTATCTTTTTTACTTTATTTTTTGTTTTGGAGTAGCAAATATGAAAAAGTTATTGTTAATATAAAAGAAATTTCGCACTTGACTTTAAAGTTTTTTTTACAGGTCAGCCTTGCTAGATAGAGGGTTGGTGTTAATAACTCTATAAAACACTTATTTAAGCGTTATTTATATCTCTTTTTACAAATATTGACTTTCCGAAAACCTTGTTTATAACTTTGTTTTGGCTAAAATGAAAATCTATCTTGCCAAGATTTATTCCTCCCCATCCAACTTGATTAATTAATACTTCCTTATTATCTAAATTTAATAAATTAATTGGTTCCTTAAGAAATGTATGTGTATGTCCTCCTATAATGAGATCAATATTGCGAGTTTGGCTTGCAAATCTGATGTCTGAGATTTTATTAGATTTATATTTAAACCCTAAATGGGAAAGACAGATAATTAGATCGCACTTTTCTTTTTCCTTTAATAATGATGCATAATAATTACCTTGTTTAATAGGATCTTGATAAATGGTCTCACCATAAAGTTTCTTTGGAACTAGGCCTTCAAGTTTTATTCCGATACCGAAGATTCCTATTTTTATTTTACCTTTATTAAAAACTTTATAGGGTTTAAATTTGTCTTTTAATATAGTGTTAGAAAAATCATAATTTGAAATTATAAATGGAAATTTTGCATTAGGTAATTGCTTGTTTAGCCCCTCTATTCCATTGTCAAAATCATGATTTCCTATAGTAGATGCATCATATTTCATTTTGCTCATAAGTTTAAACTCTAATTCTCCTCCATAGAAGTTGAAGTAAGGAGTTCCTTGAAAAATATCTCCCGCATCTAATAGTAGCACGTGTTTGTTTCTTCTCCTTATAGCATTAATAAGACCAGCTCTCTGTGCCATGCCACCAAGTCCTTTGTTTCTTCCGCTGGTGAAAGGCAGGATATGACTATGCATATCATTCGTATGTAGGATGGTAATCTTAATGGGTTCTTTTTTTCCATATGCTATTTCCGGCAATATAGAAACCCCTATTAGCCCTAAGCTGCTTTTTTTAATGAACTCTCTTCTTTTATTCATGTTCTAGGATTCTTATACGATTATCTAGTGTTACATCAATAGTATCTGCTTTAATACAATAGTCAATAATTGCATCTCGTAGTTTTATTCCAACTTTATGTTGTTCTTTTCCTTGAAAGAAGGACATTGCATCTCCTCCATTTGCTAAATAGTCTGAAGTAAGGACTTTTATATTTTCTCCTAAATCAAAATTAACAGGCCATGAGTTGCTAAGTATTTCCCTTTCTTTATTAATTAAAATATTAACTCCTGAGAATGGCTCACCACCTCTTTTGACGATATATTGTAGCAAATCTAGATATTCATTTTTATTTAATTCCAAGACTACTAATTCATTTTCAAAAGGCATTAATTCATAAAGCTTACCTCTTGTTATACTACCTTTATTAATACTGGTTCTGAGCCCTCCATTATTCATCACACACATATGGGCGTTAGAATAATTTAGACATAGGTCGGTTACAAAATTTCCAATAGTGCTTTCCGGTTTTCCTTTGGTTAAATTACTTTTCGTATACGTGAGTACTTCATTCATTTTATCTTGAATCTTATTTTGATAGGGAGAGATTATCTTTAGTATGGTGCTGTCAATTTCTGATTGCACCTCAATTTTTGCGTGCTCATATGATTGTATCTTATATGTAGGTGAGCATGCAAATAATAAGATAGATATAAATATGATAAGCCTATTTAGTTTCATCTAAATGCAATATTACACATTTTGCAGTATTTATGTATTATTGCAATATGTATTCTTTTCAGACAAAATTAAGAGTTAGATATGGTGAGACCGACCAAATGAGTTTTGCTTATTATGGGGTTTATGCTCAATATTATGAGGTAGGTAGGGTAGAGCTTTTACGATCTATAGGTGTTTCATATAAACAACTTGAAGATCTCGGTTTTGCTTTGCCTGTAGTTAATTTTAATATTCACTATAAGAAACCAGCATTCTATGATGATGAGATTGCCATAAAAACGACAATTAGGCAGATGCCTTCTACAAAGATTACTTTTGATTATGAGACTTATAATAAAGATGGTTATTTATTAAATACTGGAGAAGTGACTTTAGTCTTTATGAATAAGGAAACGGGCAGGCCGTGTATGCCTCCTAAAATGCTAATGAATAAATTTCAGCAGAAATTCAAATAGATATTTCTTGAAATCTTTAGCAGATTCTTTTGAGAACTAAATCAATCATTCTTTCCACGGTATCTTTGTAATCTTTACTATATTCTTTAGTTATTCGATTTCCAATTATAGCACAAATGGTAAGAGTATTATGTCCGAGTGTTTGGCCTAAATAATAGAGCGCAGAGGTTTCCATTTCAAAATTTGTAATTTTATTATTGTTAAAATTATAGCTTCCCATTTTTTCGTGTAAGTTAGATATTGCTGGCGTGATCCTTAGTGTTCTACCTTGTGGCCCATAAAATCCTGGTGCAGTCGCTGTTATTCCCTGTGGTAGGTCTGTAAATAATGATAATAGGCTGTCAGATGCTTTAACAAAATATGGCGATGATAATCTTTCTGGCCAGTTTGAATGCTCTATATACGAATTTCCCATTTCTTTTTCAATTAGTTTTGTGTCATGATAAAAGTGAGCAAGATTATCAAATCCTAAACCGAAAGATGATGTTAAGAATGTGTCAACGTGGATATCTGCTTGTAAGGCTCCTGATGTTCCAAGTCTAATTAAGTTTAATGATCTTTTTTTAGTATTAATCTGCCGGTTGTCAAAATTGATGTTAACTAACGCGTCTAGTTCATTAATTGCGATATCAATATTATCGGTTCCAATACCTGTAGATATTGCACTAATTCTTTTGCCGTTGAGGATTCCAGTATGCGTTACAAATTCTCTATTTTGAATTTTACATTCTATTTCTTCAAATTTATTAGAAATAAGATTTACTCTCTCAGGATCTCCTACCAAAAGGATGTTATCCCCAATTTCTTCTTTTGACAGGTTCAGATGATAGATTTTTTTTTCTTCAGTCAGGATTAATTCTGTATCAGCTATTATATTCATATAAATATGTAATTTTGCATTGTCAAAAATAATAAAATATAACTATCTATGTCAGCAAGTAAAATATTAGTTCCTATAGATTTTTCAGAGCAATCAATACGTGCTCTTGGTGAGGCTCTTAACTTAGCAAAAATAAAAAAATCAGATATTGTATTGCTTTCTGTTATAAAGGAGCAAAGCATAATGCAATCATTATTTCTAGATGATAAATCTGATGAGTTAAAGCTTAAGGTTAAAGGCAAATTAGATGCTATTGTGTCCGACTATTCGGGGAGACATAATGTGGATATTGATGCTATGGTGTCAAAAGGAAAGATATATGAACAAATAAATGAAGTTTCCAATTTAATTTCTGCTGATTTAATTGTGATGGGAACAAATGGTTCACAAGGTAGGTCTAGCATCACTATTGGATCTAATGCTGAGAAGGTAGTAAGATTGGCAAAGTGCCCTGTAATTACTATTAAAGGAAAAGAGCATCGTAATGGCTGTAAGAATATTATCTTGCCATTAGATCTTGAAAAGGAAACAAAAGAGAAAGTGACTTATGCTTTGGAGTATGCCAGATATTGGAATGCAACTATACGTGTAGTCTCTATTGTTTTACGAGATAATCATGTTGTGCGAGAGAAATTAATTAAGAATCTTAATCAGGTTGAGAAATTTATTAATAAAGCGGGTGTTAAGTGCACTACTGAATTAGTAGAGGGTGAAAAGAAACAAAATCTAGGAGATTTTGTGTTTGAGTATGGTAAAAGTACCAATGCTGATTTAATTATGATAATGACTAAAAAGGAAGAATTGTCTTTTTCTAATAATATAAGTGTTACCGCTAGATACATTATTAATAATTCCGAGATACCTGTAATGAGTATTAGGCCAAAAGAACATAAGCATATTACAGGCCCTACTACAGCTTTTTAATGATTCTTTATCAGCAACTGTATGATTTGTGTGTTAAATCTCACATCTCTATTGCAACTTCTGAAAGTTGTACTGCTGGATTATTAGCTTCAAAGATTACTTCTGTGGCTGGTGCTTCTTCTTTCTTTAAAGGAGGTGTGATAGCTTATCAGAATCAAATAAAGATTGATTTTTTGGCAGTTTCAAAAGAGGTAATTAGAAAAGAGACTGAAGTTTGTTCACAAGTTACAGAGCAGATGGCTCAATCAGTCAGGGTTAAATTTTTGGCTGATTATTCTATTGCTACAAGTGGTTATGCTGGACCATCAGGTGGAAATGGAATTAACCCTGTTGGAACGGTTTTTATTGCAATATCATCTCAACAGAGGACTATTTCAAAAAGATTTTTATTTATGGGTGATAGAGAGAGTATTGTGATGCAGGCTGTTAATAGTGCTGTGGAGTTTCTTGTTAAGGAATTGAAAAATCAGAAATAAATTTCAAGATATTTATAATTAGTATTGTATATTTGCAACCCAAAAATGAGAAGATATGTCACGAATTTGTCAAATAACAGGAAAGAAAGTAATGTCAGGAAATAATGTTTCTCATGCGATGAATAAGACTAAAAGAAAGTTTTATCCTAACTTACAAACTAAAAAGTTTTTTGTTCCAGAGACTGGAGAGACTGTAATTTTAAAAGTCTCTGCAAATGCAATAAGAACAATTGATAAGCATGGGATTGCTTCTGTTCTAGCTAAGGCTGTTGCTAATGGCAATATGCTTGTTTAATCTTTATAAAAAGACCTTTATTTATATTAAAGTTGCTATCTTTGGTGGTAAATTTGTTGGTTAATAACTAAAATATTTTTAAAATGAGAAACACATATAAAATCTTTGGAATTTTATTTTTTAGTATTATAATGATAATTTCTTCATGTAAAAAGGAAGATGATATTCCAGTAGTAAACGGTTGTACCGATATTGATGCGATGAATTATTTAAGTAGTGCAAATACTAATGATGGTAGTTGTCTTTATGCATATGATATAGTGCAAGGGGTTTGGAATATTGAAACTATGTGTCAAGATTTGACTATTAGTATTCCACTTGTCGGAGATTTTCCTGTTCCTCTTAATGACATGTTCCCTGAGGAAATAGAGATTGTTGGAGAGGGGGTGGGACTAGTTTCATTAGATATAAATGGAGAGAAAGTATTTGCTGATGTTGCTACTGATGGCTCAATTACAATTCAAGAAGGGCAAACAATTTCGATTGATTCAGGTATTGAGTTTGTTGGAGTTGTTGATGTAGATATTACAGGAGCAGGAGAGATCCTAAGTTCAACAAATGGCTCACTAACCTTAAATCTTTCTTTTGAAGTTCCTTTGGCAGGAACTCAATCTTCTTCATGTGATATTACTTGTACTAGATAGATTCTACATTCTATATATTTTCTTGGAAGAGCTTTTTTATGAGAGTTAAATTAATTCTATTATTCTTATTGTTCATTGGCTTTATTGTAAAAGCTCAACATTTTTCTAAGAAAGATTCATTAAGAGGGACTCTTTCTGTCATTAGAAGTTGTTATGATGTCACGTTTTACGATCTAAATATCTGTGTAGATGACAGGCACGAGTTAATAGATTCTTCAACTAATGTTATATATTTTACAGCTTTATCAGATTTTAATTATTTTCAAATTGATTTAGCCGCTAATATGAATGTTCTTCAGATTGAATTTGAGGGTAAACAGTTAGATTTTGATAGAGAGTTTGATGCGTTATATGTTTATTTTAATAGGCAGATAAAACAAGGCGAAAAGAATAATATAATTGTGTCTTATGCTGGATATCCAAGAAAAGCGGTTAATCCACCATGGGATGGTGGTTTTTCTTGGGAAAAGGATAAGAATGATATGGCATGGATCGGCGTTTCTTGTCAGGGGCTTGGGGCTAGTTCGTGGTGGCCCTGTAAAGATCATCAATCTGATGAGCCCGATAGTATGCGTATAACTATTGCTGTTAGGCATCCATTAAAAGCTATTTCAAATGGGAATTTATTAAATGAGAAGTTATTTTGGGACCAAGATCTTAATTCTTGGATGAATATTAGTGAGTGGTTTATCTCGTATCCAATTAATAATTATAATGTGACCTTAAATATTGGTGATTATGTGCATTTTTCGGATAATTATATCTCACATAGTGATACTTTATGTCTTGATTATTATGTTCTAAATGGTAATAAGCAAAAGGCTAAAGAGCACTTTAAACAAGTCAAGCCGATGTTACAATGTTTTGAGACCTATTTTGGTAGATATCCATTTTGGGATGATGGCTATGCGCTGGTTGAGACGCCATATCTAGGTATGGAGCATCAATCAGCAATTGCATATGGAAATAATTTCTTGTCTGGTTATAATGGTAATATCTCTCATATTGATGGTTTAGATTTTGATTTCATTATTATACATGAAAGTGGGCATGAGTGGTGGGGTAATTCTATTACAACTAATGATATAGCAGACATGTGGGTACATGAGGGATTCTGTACTTATTCTGAGGCACTATATGTTGAGTGTGTGTATGGATATGATGCAATGGTAAGTTATGTTAATAATCAGAAGAAAAGTGTAAGAAATGATAAACCAATCTTAGGCCCTTTTCATGTAAATAAGACTGGTAGTACAGATATGTATTTCAAAGGATCCCTCATGTTACATACTTTAAGAACACTTATTGATAATGATAAAATATGGTTTGATATTATTATGGGAATTTCAAATGATTTCAAACATCAAACTGTTGATGGGGTGCAAATACTTGATTATATCAACACGAAAACTAATAGTAACTTTAATTATTTCTTTAACCAATATCTTAACAGTAAAGATATTCCTGAGTTTGAATATAATATTCAAAAAGAGGGTAGAAATAATATATTGGTTTGTAGATGGAATGCTAATTCTAATTTTAATATGCCATTATTAATTAATACAGGACAAGAAGATTTCTGGATTTACCCTAGTGCTGAATTAAAAGAAATCGATATAGGTAGTTTTGATAGGAATTCTTTTAATATAAGAGATGACTTGTTTTATATCGATATTAAAAAGCGGTAAATCTTATATATGTTTGATTTTTTTATATTAAATTTGCAGAAAATTATTTAGGGATGGCAAAGAAAGGAAATAGAATTCAAGTTATTTTAGAATGTACCGAACATAAAGCTAGTGGCTTACCTGGTACTTCGCGTTATATTACGACTAAGAATAAAAAGAATACTCCAGATAGAATTGAATTGAAAAAATTCAATCCTATTATGAAAAAGATGACTATTCATAAACAAATAAAATAGAAAAAAATGGCAAAGAAAACAGTAGCATCATTACAGAAAAAAGGGGCAAAGGCTTTTACTAAGGCGGTGAAACTTGTTAAGTCAGATTCTGGATCTTATTCTTTTAAGAGTGAGGTTGTTCCTAAAGACAAGGTGAAAGAATATTTTGCTAAAAAATAATATTTGATATAGATTTATAAAAAGGCTTCTTTCTATTTTTGAAAGAAGCCTTTTTATTTCTAATAATATACTAATTTATGGGGATTTTTGATAAAGTAAAGGGATTGTTTAAATCAAAAGAGGATAAGAAAGAGAAAGAGCTATCCGAAATAGAAATTATAAAGAAGAACCAAAAATCTAGCTTAAGAACAAAACCAGATTTAGCTTCGGAACCAGATTTAGCTTCGGAACCAGATTTA
>CEUA01051217.1_pt1 | contig 52139 bp, 72 predicted proteins | sample 361541 | NCBI WGS metagenome assembly CEUA01 (sample SAMEA2623079, study PRJEB7988) | marine metagenome | isolation source: saline water (ENVO:00002010), including
GGAACAGACGAATATAGATGTATGATGAAATCTGATACATGGAAAGCAAAAGGTAATGAAACATATCATTACTGTTTTGATTGTGCTGATGTAAGTTAATAACAAATAGTCGGAGGATTAAGGGAGTCTTTGTGCTCCCTTTTTTTATGTTCGGAGTCCCAGCAGGACACAAAAGTCGGTCGGTGAAGGCATCTGAGATGGTGGGGGGGACACAAAAAGTGCAAGGCATATATATACACACACAAGGTTAATAACAAACACACTCAAAACATATATTTAACACAATGCTAGTAATTTTTAGCAAAATTCTGATACAATCGGATTTTAACAACGAGGTTTCACATGGACGAAGATATGATGGGTATGCAGGTTGAACCAGTTATGATGCCTGACCAAATGAGTGGTATGCAACCACAACCAATGATGGAAGGGACTCCTGCCCCTCAAGAATTACCAGGTCAATTACAACAAGAGATGGATTCTATATCAGGTTCTGACCAAGAAGAGGCTAAACAAGCCCTCACACAAATTATTAAAATTTTACAACAAATGGTATCCCAGGGTGCCTCAGAACAAGAAATACAAGCTTTCTTAGAGCAAGTAGGTATTACTATGGAAGAGCTACAGATGGCTAGGGAGATGTTTGGTATATGATGAATATGCGAGATATGTTAGGTGAGTCTGGTAGAACTATGTCTAACAAAGATATGTTAGAAATGCTATCTAACAGAAATATACGAGACATTCTTGGAGAAAGTGGCAAAACCATATCCAATATGGACAGATCTATGATGGGTATGTCCGACAACGAACCTAGATTTGAAACTAGATCTCCAGAGAACCAAATGTTCTCTATTGATACTGCTATTGGCAACCTTATGACTGAGTACGACATGGTAGTTCGTAACAACGAATTTCAAAGAGCACAGATGATTGCTGACGAGATTGACCAATTACAACAGCAAAAGATTGGTATACAGGCTCAAAACGTACCACAACAAGACGACATATCTAGAATACTAGAATCCATATCCCAGTAGCCAAGCATGGCTGCAAGAAAGGAAATACTTTCAGACTTAAGCTCCAAGATAGCTGATGGTAACATCCGTGATGCCTACCGTACTTTTGAAGACTTACCTGTTGTAGATCAGATAGCTGTTAGTATCTCTCCTGGTGTCGGTGATGCTCTTGCGGCCTATGAAGTGGGTGAGTTTGGTGCTAGAGCTAAAACAAACATTGAAGACAAAGACTATCTAGGGGCTACTGGCAACTATGCTATGGCTGGTTTAAGTCTAGCTAGTTTATATCCACTATTTAGATTCCTTAGAGGTGCTAAGGGCGTAACAAAGTCTGCAACCAAGAAAGCAGATGCTCTAACTGAAACCCCCTTAATTAAGCAAGAGCCGTTACAATTAGCACCGCCTAGGGACCTACCACAAGTAGAATTACCAAAAATACAACCTTTTGAACCCAAAGGCATCAATGAAATAAGCTATAACACCTTACAACCTAGTATTGATCTAAATTCTAAAGCTAGGAAGTGGGTAAATGGCTACCACCCTAAATCTTTAGGTAAAAAAGTACAGGAACTACCCCCACAAGAATGGGTCAATAAACTTATTGATGCTGGAATACCTACAGGAGAGCTTAGATTATTAAATATTATTGATGAATCAAAGGACATACATCCTAAGTTTTTAAACGAAACAGCAGGCACGGATAAAATATCTAGAGGATTCCTTGATGATTATATGGCTAGACAGCAAAGAGATGCTATTCAAATCAGAGGTGTTCCAGAAGCTAAGCTTGAAGCTCCAGATACAAGATTTGCTAACAGAGATTTACAGAAAACACAAAACCAAGCTGTTTATCATGTTAGAGGTTCTGGCGAATACAGAGGAAAACCAGATCATTTTTCAACTCTAAAGTATCCCGATGGTACTACTGGAGATACAGCTTATGTATTTGATGGTATTGGCACTAACAAACCTTTAAGCAGAGCTATTGAACAAAAAAGATTTGACCAAGAGTTAAATCAAGAATCTTTAGATGAGGTTATTGAGAAACTAAACGATATTAATTTAAAACCTGACGACAAAATAACAAGCATATTCAGAGTGCAGTCAGATTTTCAAGGCGAAGTAGCTGATACTTATAGGCCTAAAATGATAAGAGATTTTGCAGCCACTATAAAAACTATTGAAAATACTGATAGTTTGCCTTTTATAAACATTAACAACGCAGCACGTAGTTATAGCCAAAATATTACTGACCAACTAAAAGGCATGAACTCACAATCACGTATGTTGTCTCAAAACTTAAACCCTGCTTTTGTTAAAGCTATTGCAAATGCAGACACAGACGCACTTAAAAAAATACTAGGTGATGATTTATACAAAGTATTTACTGATGACACATTAGCAGAGAGGATACCTGGTAAATTTTTTGCACCAAATTTTGCTTTTGATGTAGGCGACACAGGTAGAGCAGTAAGCTTTACAGAATTTGTAGACGGATTTTTATCTAGAAGTCCAAAAATGACACAAAAAAAAGCTATAGATACTATGTTCAACAAACTGGGTGTTGATAAAGATATTGCAGATTTAGGCACCAAAGCAGAAACAATAGCTGTTGTAGAAACAATTTTTAAACAAAGAAGATCGATTGATGCGATAAACAAAAAAATTATAGGTAAGTCTGCAAACTCAAGAGGTGGTTTTATAGATCCTGCTCAACAAAAAATAATACTTAAAAAATTAAAAGACTACAACAAACAAGTTGATGAGATAAATACTCAAATAGCTAGCGGAGCTAACGTAGATGTAGATAGAATTATTGGTCAATTAAACAGAAGCGTTACTGATTTTGATATTGATAAAATGTCTATATCACCTAGAGACATAGAAAAAATTACAGGCAAACCATTTTCACAATCTTTAGATAAAACACCAGAAGAAATATTTAATATGCCAGCAGGGCCTCTTGGTGGTCCACAAAAATATTTTAGTGCAGGACCCAGGGTTGAAGATAGGGTTAAAGCTTACTTTGATGATATTGCAGATGAAGGCAAAACTTTCTTTGAATTAGCTAATGGAGTTAAAGTTCTTAAAAAAGCAGTAGGTATTAATGCAAAAGAGTTTGGTATGAAAATAGATCCATATTTTGAAGGTGGCAGCTCTAAATACATAAAACTACCTGTAAGGTCTAGAGTATTGGCTGCAGTAAAAAGTGGACAAGACGGTGTTCATATAGGTAATAAACAAGCTATAACTGAACAATCACCAAATAGAGTTATAGAACAGTACGCAAGTGGTGAAAACGAGCTACAAAAAATACTTGATGAACTAATACCTAGTAGCAAACAACAAAAAGGCATGATTTCAAAAATAGAAGGCACAGATACTGAATTTGATGGTACTTACCTTAAATTTACAGATGAATTTAGAAAAGCCGTAGAAGAAAAAGGTATAGATGCATTTAAGCTTGGTGGTGCTGTTGAAATTGATAGAATGTTAGCTAAGTTATGAACCTATCCCACCTGTCTGATCAAGAGATAAAAGAAACCCTAGTTCTCAAACAACGCTTACAATTACTTGAAAAGCAAAAAGATTGTCAAGATAGCTTCTTAAAATACGTAGAACATATGTGGCCAGAGTTTATTTGCGGTCGTCATCACAAAATCTTTGCTCAAAAGCTAGAAGACGTTGCTAATGGCAAAATTAACCGATTAATCATCAATATGCCACCTAGACACACTAAATCAGAGTTTTGTTCTACCTATTTCCCTGCCTGGATCATGGGTAAACAACCTAATCGTAAGATTATGCAGACCACTCATACAGGCGAGCTAGCAGTACGATTTGGTCGTAAGGTCAGAAACATGATGGATACTGACGAATATAAGCGTATTTTTACAGAAGTAGAACTGCAAGCTGACTCTAAGTCAGCAGGTCGTTGGGAAACTAACAAAGGTGGCGAATACTTCGCTGCTGGTGTCGGAGGTGCTATTACAGGTAGGGGTGCGGATCTTCTTATCATTGATGATCCACATTCAGAACAAGATGCTCTTAGTCCAAGTGCTTTGGAATCCTGTTGGGAATGGTACACCTCTGGACCTAGACAGCGTTTACAACCTGGAGGAGCCATTATCTTAGTTATGACAAGGTGGAGCTCTATAGACCTTACTGCAAAGCTTTTAGAGGCACAAAAGGAAGAAGCTGCCGATCAATGGGATATTGTAGAGTTTCCTGCTATATTCCCAGATACTGAAAATGCACTATGGCCCGAGTTTTGGGAGATAGATGAGTTAAACAAAGTTAAAGCTTCTTTGCCAGTACAAAAATGGAATGCTCAGTGGATGCAGAACCCAACTTCTGAAGAAGGTTCTATTGTCAAACGTGAGTGGTGGAATATATGGGAAGGGGAATCATTGCCACCTGTTAGCTATATCATACAAAGCTACGATACCGCCTTTAGTAAAAAAGAAAATGCTGACTACTCAGCTATATCTACATGGGGTATTTTTAGACCCACACCCGATTCACCCGACTGTATTATCTTGCTTGATGCGCAAAAAGGCAGATGGGACTTTCCAGAGCTCAAACGGATAGCCTATAACGAATATAAGTATTGGGAGCCCGATATGACGTTGATTGAAGCAAAAGCCTCTGGAACCCCTCTTACTCATGAACTTAGAAGGCTAGGCATACCTGTTGTCAACTATTCACCTACAAGAGGACACGATAAATCAACCAGGATGCATTCAGTTGCACCTATCTTTGAATCTGAATTAGTTTATGCTCCAGAAAAAAAGTTTGCCGAAGAGATGATTGAAGAGTGTGCAGCTTTTCCCTTTGGTAAAAATGATGATTTATGTGATACTATGACTCAAGCTCTGATGAGATTTAGAGAGGGTGGTTTAGTATCTCTCGATGATGACTATTCAGATCAAGATAAAGCACCAGTTAGAAGGGTATATTATTAATGGCAATAGAAAAAGACATCAACCCAACCGTACTTAACGAAGAAAACCAAGTCCCACTAGGTGATGAAGGTATGGAAGTAGCACTGGCTGCAATCGAAGAAGCTAATATGGAAGACTTTGTTATGCAAGAAGATGGCAGTGCTGTCTTAGAATCTAGTATGCAAGAACAAATAGACACAGGCTTTGATGAAAACTTAGCTGAATCTATGGACGACAATGATCTAGCTAAAATATCCAATCAACTTATGGATGGTATTGAGAAAGACAAATCATCTCGTGAAGATTGGGAAAGAACCTACACAGATGGCCTTAAATACCTAGGTATGAAGTTTGACGATGAAAGGTCTGAACCTTTTGAAGGTGCCTCTGGTGTCATACATCCTTTACTAGGTGAAGCAGTCACTACTTTTCAAGCACAAGCATACAAAGAATTATTACCCTCTGGTGGACCCGTAAAAACACAAGTTATTGGTGCCTACGATAGTGGCGTTGAAGAACAAGCCCAAAGAGTCAAAGAGTTTATGAACTATCAAATTACTCATGTTATGGAAGAGTTTGATGAAGAGTTAGATCAGATGTTGTTCTACCTACCTCTTGCAGGATCTGCATTTAAGAAAGTTTATTACGATGAAGCCCTAGGTAGAGCTGTTTCTAAGTTTGTAGCCCCAGAAGACTTAATCGTACCTTACTACACCACAGATCTAGAATCATGTCCTAGAATTACCAATGTTATTAAAATGCCAGAGAATGAAGTTAGAAAACTACAAGCTCTTGGTTTTTACCGTAAAGTAGATATAGATTACGGTGATGATATTGAATCATCCGATGTAAAAGAAGAGATAGACAAACTATCTGGTATGGAGCCTTCTTATGATGATGGTGAAGTATCTATGTTGTATGAAGTGCATTGTAATTTAGAGCTAGATGGCTTTGAAGATATGGATGACTCTGGTGAAGCAACAGGCGTGAAACTACCTTACATAGTCACTATTGATGTCAATTCTAGTGAAATACTATCTATTCGTAGAAACTTTCTTGAACAAGATCCACTTAAAAATAAAGTTGAATACTTTGTTCACTTCAAGTTCTTACCTGGCCTAGGATTCTACGGCTTTGGATTAACGCATATGATAGGTGGTTTATCTAAAGCATCTACATCCATACTAAGACAGTTAATTGACGCTGGTACCCTAGCTAATTTACCTGCTGGGTTTAAGACTCGTGGTATAAGAATTAGAGATGAAGATACACCAATACAACCTGGAGAGTTCAGAGACGTTGATGCTCCTGGTGGATCACTTAGAGAATCTATCCAACCACTACCTTTTAAAGAGCCAAGCGGTACTTTGTTAAACCTTCTGGGTATATTAGTAGACGGTGGTAAGAAGTTTGCATCTATTGCTGAAATTAATACAGGTAAAGGTAATCCTAATGCACCTGTAGGTACTACTCTTGCTTTACTTGAAAGATCTACAAAGGTTTTATCAGCTATACACAAAAGACTACACAATTCACAGAAAAAAGAATTTAGATTATTAGCTCAAGTATTTAAAGAATACTTACCGCCTGAATATCCGTATGCAATAGCAGGTGGCAACTCTGAAATAAAACTATCAGACTTTGATGATAGGATAGATATATTTCCTATTTCAAACCCAGATATATTTAGTCAATCGCAACGTATTGCTATGGCACAAGAAATGATGGCATTAGTGCAATCTAATCCAGATGTGCATGGGCCAACTGGTATATACGAATCTTACAAAAGAATGTATGCAGCTATAGGCGTTGATAACGTAGAAAAAATACTTACGCCACCACCACCGACTCAACCTAGTCCTATAGAGGCAGGGTTTGAAAACAATAAACTTTTACTAGGTCAACAAGCTCAAGCATTTGGACAACAGAACCACGATGCTCATATTGCAACACATATGGCTTTATTACAGACACCGCCAGTGCAAATGAACGCACAAGTACAAGCTTTAATACATTCACACATTATGCAACATCTACAAATGAAAGCAGATAGTTTAGCTGAACAACAAATGCCACCAGAGGTGATGCAACAGTTTCAACAAATACAACAACAAGCTCAACAAGCAAATCCAGCAGAAGCACAACAAATGGTTGCACAAGCTGGTGACTTACTTGCTCAGTTCTCTGCACCTATCATGGCAGAGCTAATAACAGAATACAGTCAGAAAGTTTCTGATCCAAGTGATGAAGATCCGTTAGTAGCCATAAGAAAACAAGAACTTGCATTGAAAGGTCAAGAGCTATCTATGGAACAACAACAGTTCTTACAAGAAGAAAAACGTAAGTCATTAGATGCACAAAGAAGAATTAACGTAGACAAAGAAAGAATAGAATCTATGGAAGATATAGCAGATTTACGTGATGAAACTGCTAGGGCTAGGCTAGAACAGCAAGCACAATTTAAATTATTAGAAATGCAAAATAAAAATTAATCCTTGCAAAATTAAAAATCAACCAACATAATAAAACACATGATTAAAAGAACAGACATAAGTCAACAGAAAACACCCAAAGTATTAAAGAATAAAAACAGCTATAGCAATAAAGGTAGTGCATCTACTAAAACTAAAGCTGGTACTTTTTCAGCTAATACAAAAGCTAAACCAGGTATGGGTAAAGGAAAAGCAAGAGGTATGGGTGCCGCCGAGTTTGGTGGCAAGTTTTCAGGCATTTATTAATGTCGTCAGTTTGGCTTGCTGAAAAGTTTTTAAAAGAACTTGAAGCTAGAAGAGAAGATACGAAAGACGCTATGCTGTCTGGTTGTAAAGACTTCTCTCAGTATGAATATCTGCGAGGCCGTTACAGTTCTCTAGCCGATGCAGAAAACATTTTTAGAGAACTGCTAGGAAAAACACAAGAAGATGAGCAAGATACAAGTCCCTGATCATGTCGCAAAGTCAATCGAAGCTGACTTAAAAAAAGAAAAACAAACAAGAGTTGAAACACCAACAGAAGATGGTGGTCCACAACCAGTCAAAGAAAACCCTGCATACGTAAAAGAGTCTGCACGGGTTCTAGACCCAACTTTATTAGAAAAATCATTAATAGACCGTATGCCACAACCTACAGGATGGCGTATTTTGATTTTACCTTATGCAGGTAAAGCGGTCACAGAAGGCGGAATCCACTTAGTACAATCTACCGTAGATAGAGAATCTCTAGCTACAGTTGTTGGGTATGTGGTAAAAATGGGTCCTGACTGCTATGCAGATGCAAGTAAATTTGCAAAACCATGGTGCCAGGAAAAACAATGGGTATTAATTGGCAGATATGCTGGTGCTCGCTTTAAATTAGGTGATGAATCTGAATGCAGAATCATTAACGATGATGAAGTGATAGCTACCATACTTGATCCTGATGATATTCTTGCAGTATAAGGAGAAAATATGTCTGAAGAAAACGCAAAGGTAATAGAAGAAACAGCAGTCGATGAAGGCGAGATTGTTGAACTAGATCCTATAGAAGAAGAAAAACCAAAAACAGAGATTCCTATGGAGTCTGTGGATGAAGAAGCAGAAGCTAAATTAGAAGATGTTTCTGATGCACCCGAAGAAAAAAAAGAAGAAGAGCTTGAAGACTATTCTAAGAGTGTGCAAAAAAGAATTAATAATCTTACAAGAAAATTAAGAGAGGCAGAAAGAGGACAAGAATCTGCTTATGAGTATGCAAAAAGGACTGCTGCTGAAAACGAGCAACTTAAAACAAAAAGCTCAAACTTAGATAGATCTTATCTTATGGAAGCAGAAAATAGGTTAAAGTCTCAAAAACAACAAGCTATGTCTGCACTTAAATCAGCTCATGAAGTGCAAGACTTTGATAAGGTTGCAAAAGCACAAGAGGTTTTAGCTAAAATAGCCGTAGAAGAAAACAAAGTTAATACTTCTAAAATGGCTTTAGAACAACCTGTGCAAGAACAACCAGTTAATATTAATGGTCAACCGCAACAAAATGTTCAACAAATAGCACCTCAATACCAAGCACCACCGAAGCTTGATGCTAAACAAGAGAAATGGGTGGAGAACAATAGTTGGTTTGGTGAAGATGAAATTATGACTCTTGCAGCATTTTCAATAGATCAAAAATTAGTTAAAGAAGGATATGATGCTTCATCTGATGAATATTATAGTGAAGTTGACAAAAGATTAAGAGCAGAGTTTCCGCACAAGTTTGAAGAGCCTTCTAATCAATCGAAGCCTCAACAAAAGGTGGCTTCAGCAGGCAGAGTAGCTGGTAATACTAGCTCAAAAAGACAAGTTAAGTTGTCGCCAGCAGAAGTTCAAATGGCAAAAAGATTAAACGTACCCTTAACAGAGTACGCAAAATATGTTAAAAGGTAATAGTTATGACAGAAAAAGATAACAAAGATTTAAACAGAACACCACGTTCTGCCGACACTCGAGCTAAAAAAGAAGCTCGCAAACCATGGAGCCCACCATCTACGTTGGATACTCCTCCTGCACCTGAAGGTTATACTTACAGGTGGATCAGAGCCGAAATTGTAGGCCAAGAAGATCGTAAGAATATAACTTCAAGATTAAGCGAAGGTTTCGACCTAGTAAGATCTGACGAGTTAGATAGTTCTGACCAAGATCGTTTTGACACTTTACAACAAGGTAAACACGCAGGAGTTGTTGCACGAGGTGGTTTGCTATTGGCTAAGATTCCAAATGAAACACGTGAGGAAAGGAACTCCTACTATGCCCAACGTGCACAAACTCAGCAAGATGCTGTAGATAACGATATGATGAAGGAATCAGATCCAAGTTCTCCGATGTTAAATCCTCAGAGATCAAGCAAAGTAACTTTTGGCGGTGGTCAACGTAGTTGATCGCTATAACTTTAAATAACAAATATAAGGTGACTTATTATGGCTAACAAAAATGCCCCTTTCGGAGCACGTGTTGTAGGTAAATTAGGTTCTGGAGTCCAAAATGGTGGAACTACAGAATACGCGATTGCCTCAGGTGCTTCTGGGAATATTTTTTCTGGCGATTTAGTAAAAATGCTCAATACTGGTACTATTTTAGTAGCTGGTGCTGGGGATGAGTCTATTGGTGTATTTAGAGGTTGTACTTTTACAAACTCTTCTGGTGAAACTATTTTTAGTTCACACTTCCCTGATGGAACTGTATCGTCCGATATTAAAGCATTCGTAATAGATGACCCTGATGCTGTATTTGAAATTCAAAGTGCAGGTTCTCCAGCTCAAACTGATGTCGGTTTGAACGCAGATATTTCCTATACTGCTGGCTCTGTGAAAACAGGGATGTCAGCTTTGGAACTATCTGGAACAACAGCAGCTACAACTGCTACGTTCAGAATTATGGGCTTTTCGAGTGACCCAGATAACAGTACAACAGGTTCAGCTAACGTGAATGTGATTGTTAAATTTAATGAGCATTTCTATGTCGATCCAACAGGAGTATAAATAATGGCAATTAATAGAGCGCAATTAGCGAAAGAATTAGAGCCAGGTTTGAATGCCTTGTTCGGTATGGAATACTCAAGATACGAATCTCAACATACAGAAATTTTCGATACTGAAACTTCTGATAGAGCGTTTGAAGAAGAAACTCTAATAGTAGGGTTTGGTAATGCGGAAGTAAAATCCGAAGGTAGCGGTGTCAGATTTGATACAGCTAACGAAGGTTATACATCTCGTTACACCCACGAAACAGTGGCTTTAGCATTCGCACTAACCGAAGAAGCAGTTGAAGATAATCTTTATGACAGACTCGGAGCAAGATATACCAAAGCACTAGCAAGGTCTATGGCTAATACAAAGCAAATCAAAGCTGCATCTGTATTGAACAACGCGTTCTCTACAACAGGTGGTGATGGTAAAGTGCTTGTAGCTACAGATCATCCACTAGGCGGCGGCGGTTCACTAGCAAACAGAGCTACCACTATGGCGGATCTTAATGAAACTTCACTTGAAGACGCATTAATTAATATCTCTACATTTACGGATGATAAAGGTCTTAATATTGCTCTAAAAGGTATGAAGCTAATTATTCCACCACAATTAGTATTTGTTGCTGACAGATTATTACAAACTCCTGGAAGAGTTGGTACGTCTGACAACGACATTAATGCTATTAAGAATACTGGTATGCTACCTGATGGTTATGTTGTAAATAACTATCTGACAGATACAGATGCTTTCTTCTTGAAAACAGACTGTCCTGACGGATTTAAGTATTTTGAAAGATCTCCAATGACAACTTCATTGGAAGGTGACTTCGATACTGGCAACATGAGATATAAGGCTAGAGAGCGTTATAGCTTCGGATATTCAAACTTTAGAGCCGTTTACGGTTCTCAAGGAGCTTAAAGGAACGATTTATTGTAGCGTTTCTCACTCAACTACAATTACTTAAGGGAGCTTCGGCTCCCTTTTTTTGTTGATTACTTTTATTTCTAGGTGTAAACTCAAGATAGTTTAAAATTAATTAGCTTAATGAGGATCGATTTCGATTTCCATTAATACAAGTAAAGGAGTTCATAATGGCTAATCCACATTTTCAAAACTTAATACTATGGGCGGGTAATACTGTTGCAACTAAGCATAAAAAAGATATGCCTATGTTTGCACCATATCCATCTGACCAAACATTCTATATGTATCATAATGATTTCATGACGTATAACTCAGGCGACTGGACTATTACGACTACTGAAGCAGGTACAGGTAGTGCAACTGAAGCTGTAACTTCATCAGCAGGTGGGGCTTTATTGCTTACTAATGCTGCTGGAGATAATGACTTAGACTTTTTACAATTAAAAGGCGAAGCATTTAAGTTAAGCACAAGTAAAAGAGCATACTTCTCAGCTAGATTCAAAGTAAATGATGTAGATCAATCAGACTTTGTTATAGGCCTTGGAATTACAGATACAACACCACTTGATACTACAGACGGTGTATTCTTTATTTCAGCAGACGGTGATGCAGGTTTAGATTTCTTAGTAGAGAAAGATAACAGTGCAACAACTACAGAAGATGTAGCAACTATGGCGGATGATACTTTTATTACAGTAACTTGGTTTATTGACCCAGATACTTCAAAAGTTTATTACTCAATCAATAATGCAGAACCTGTAGCTGTAGCAAACACTAACTTACCAGATGATGAAGAATTAACAGTTTCATTCGGTATTCAAAATGGTGAAGCTTCTGCACAAACTATGACTATTGACTACGTAGTAGCAGCAGTTGAAAGATAAGGAGTAAATTATGGCTGATGCAGTAACATCACAAACCATTCAAGATGGCGAAAAGACTGCTATTATGAAGTTTACTAATGTGTCAGATGGCACAGGTGAATCGGCTGTAAAGAAAGTAGACGTTTCTGCACTTACTACAAATAGTGCAGGAGAGTCTTGTACTTCAGTATCAGTCGCTAGAATATATTGGGCTACTAGAGGTATGGGTGTAAATTTAGAGTTTGATGCTACTTCTAATGTGTTATTAACTGGTTTACCATCAGATAGCACTGGAGATGAGTATTATGACCTATTTACAGGCATACCAAATAATGCAGGAAGTGGAGTTACTGGAGATATTGACCTTACTACTGTTGGACACTCTAGTGGTGACACATATTCAATTATTTTAGTTCTTAATAAAAACTATTAATGAATGGGTAGAGCAAAACCTATACGCAGAACTACAGGTAAAGGTGGAAATTACCGCCCCACAAATAAAGGGGCGGGAATGACCAAAAAAGGTATTCGAGCATATAGAAAAGCAAACCCTGGCTCAAAACTTAAAGGAGCTGTTACTGGCAAAGCTAAAAAAGGCAGTAAAGCAGCTAAAAGAAGAAAGGCTTATTGTGCTAGATCAGCAGGACAATTAAGACGTAGCTCTGCTAAAACAAGAAACAATCCTAATTCAAGAATTAGGCAAGCAAGAAGAAGATGGAAGTGTTAAGTGGCAAAACCTAAAACAAAAAAAGACGCTTGTTATCACAAAGTAAAACGTACTGCTAAAGTGTGGCCTAGTGCTTATGCAAGTGGTAGATTAGTACAATGTAGAAAAGTTGGTGCAGCTAACTACGGAAACAAATCAAGAACAAAAAAAGCAAAAGGTGGCCCAGTAATAAGAGGTCAAGGCATTGTAATGGCTAATAGACTAAGGTAATGGCAAAAGAAAATTTAAGAGATTGGTTTAACAAAAATGATGGAAAAGGTTGGGTTGATTGCAAAACTGGTAAACCATGCGGTAGAAAAAAAGGCGAAAAAAGAGGTTATCCTGCTTGTAGACCAACAATGGCTGAGTGCAAAAAAGCAGGTGCTTCAAAAGCTATAAAGAAAAAAACTAGCTCTAAAAGAGTTAATTGGCAAAAAAAGTCCACAGGAGGACCTATGATAAAAAATAAATCTAAAGCTGATCTTAATAACGATAACGTATTATCTACATATGAAAAAAAAAGAGGTATGGCTATTGAAAGATCTATGGCTGCTCAAAACAGAGTAAAAAAGAAAAATGGTGGTTTTATAGCTAAAGGTTGTGGTAAAGTTATGAATAACCGCAGAAAAGTAACCACTATAAGCTAGGAGAAATTATGCCAAAGAAAAAATCTGAGGATCCAAAATTACAAGCTAGATTAAATGCTAAAGTAAGGCCAGATGAGCCAGTAAAGGATGAACGTATTTACTTAAATATGCCTAAAAAGAAGGCTCCTGCCAAGAAAAAAACACCTGTAAAAAAAAGCAGTACAAAAAAAGGTAAAAAATAATGTATAAAAGAACTAAAGGATACGCCATGGGCGGTTCTGTTAAAGGAACTAAATACATGGCTAAAGGTGGTGCAGCAAAAGGCACCAAATATATGGCTAAGGGCGGAGCTATGAAGGGTTCCAAGTATATGGCCAAAGGTGGTGCCATGAAAGGAACTAAATATATGTCAAAAGGCGGCAAAGTTTAATTTGCACCTTAAATGTCATATTTAATTTCTAACATACCTCAGTTTAAATGTTGGGTAAGAAAAGAATTTACAGCCAACCACAGTAATTATCACGGAGAGTATCTACACGCTCTCGTTATAGGTGTTAATACCATTCCAGATAGATCTTTATCATTTCAAGTAGTTTTTACTGGATGTGAGATAGATAATGAAGAAGATGCACCAAATGTTCATGGTGGTGCTATGTGGGCAAGAATGCCAATTCAGGGTTTAGTAGCTGATATACCATTAGAAGAATGGCCAACTCCCATGGAGGATCACTTAGCTCAACCTTGGGATTGTTTAAGTCATGATCACTCTGTTGTAGTTTTAGATAGAGTAAGTTCATCGCCCTGGCTTTGTAAAATAGGTGGTGAGTTTCACATGGGTAAGTATTTGTTTACAGTAGATTACACTGAAAACTCTATAGCAGATGATCCCGCTCAACATAAACAGTCTCATGTGTTATATTTAACAGATGCTGGTGAATATACTGGCAACTTTGTAGCTTTACCAAATAATAGAGTAAGAGCTACAAATCCTGCTTTATGGCGTGTGGGTGAAGGAGCTCCCGACTTTATGCCTTCACAATGGACGCATTCAGCAGAACAACATGAAAGTTATATAGATCCAAACATAACATTTGATAATTTATATAACCAAGAGGATAATAAATAATGGCATTATCAGGAAGCACAAATTTTGAACCAAACGTAACTGAGTTTATTGAGGAAGCTTATGAGCGTTGCGGTTTAGAACTTAGAACAGGGTATGATCTTAAAACAGCTATACGTAGTGTAAATCTTATGTTGGCTGAATGGGCAAATCGTGGGTTAAACCAATGGACTATTGAGCAAGCCACACAAACTGTTACCGAAGGCACAACCGATTATTCTTTAAATGCTAATGTAATTGATGTTTTAGATGTTGTGGTTCGTAGAACTGTAAATGATGTTCAAACTGATATTAGCATTAATAGAATAAGTAGATCTGCATATACCAATATCCCAAATAAAACTACAAAGGCTAGACCTTCACAATTTTTCTTTGATAAATTAACTACACCAGTTTTAAAAGTATGGCCTGCACCAGAAAACAGTACAGACATTCTTGTGTTCAACAAAATAGTAAGAATGGATGATGCTGATACAGCTACCAACACTATGGATATGCCTTTTAGATTTTACCCTTGTTTTGTAGCAGGTTTAGCTTATTACATATCATTAAAAAAGAATCCACAACTTACTCCACAATTAAAAGCTTTATACGAAGAAGAGTTCCGTAGAGCAGCAGACCAGGATGAAGATAGAGCATCATTTAGAGTAAGACCTAATATTAGGATGAATTAACATGGCTTACTCTTTAGGTAAGTTTGCACGTGCTTTATGTGATAGATGTTCTTTTGAATACAAATTACATGAACTTAAAGAAGAATGGAATGGTGCTAAAGTATGTCCAGATTGTTATGAGCCAAAACATCCACAGCTTGAACCATTAACAGCTACAGCAGATCCAGAAGCTTTATATAAACCAAGACCAAACAACGATAAAGAAGAAGGTGAGGGCTTTGTTGTTGTTGTAAGTTCTAATAATTTAAAACCAGATTTTATGAACCCGTCTACTTTACCAACTAATTTTACAACTCCAAAGATGACAGCATCACTAGGTGAGGTTACAATTACTACATAATGACATTAGCAGAACTTAAAACATTAATACAAAATTATGTAGAAAATACAGAAACTACATTTGTTTCTACTCTTGATGATTTTATTAAAAATTCTGAAGAAAGAATATTTGAACTAATACAGTTTGATTACTTTCGTAAAAATGTAACGGGTAATTTAACTGCTGGCAACACTTATTTAACCGCACCAACAGATTTTCAAATGAGTTTTTCACTAGCTGTTATAGATGCTAATGGTGATTACAAATATTTAGATAAAAAGCATACTACTTTTATGCGTGAGTTCTCTGTAGATCCAACAGACACAACATTACGAGGTCAACCGTTATATTATGCAGACTTTGATAAAGAACTCTCTACAGCAACTGACAATGGCTCTACGCTGATTGTAAGTCCTGTACCAGATTTAGATTATAGTGTTGAACTACACTATCTATTTAAACCAAATTCATTAGTAACAGACACAACTGGCACTTGGATTTCTCAAAATGCTAGAAATGCGTTACTATATGGAGCATTAGTGGAAGCTAATATATTTTTAAAAGGGGAAAGCGATATACAACAACTATACGAGCAACGCTTTTTACTTGAAATTACAAGATTAAAAAATCTTGCTGAAGCTCGCGGAAGGAGAGATGAGTACCGTTACGATTCTTTGAGGACAACGGTATCTTAAAAATACATGGAAAAAATTGAAAGTCTAAAGGGCAAATCAGTAGCCATAGTTGGTCTAGGCAAAAGCTGGTTTGATTACAATCTTGCAAAATCACACGGGGTTCACTTTGATGAGGTGTGGGCAATAAATGGTGTAGGTACGGTAATCTATCACGATAGAGTATTTATGATGGATCCTGCATCTAGGTTCTTAGATACAGAAGATGCTGGTGGACAGACTGAAAGCATGAAAAAAATGCTTGAAGAACACAAAGGACCTATTTATACCTGTGAATTAGATGACAGATGTCCTGGGTTAGTAGATTATCCTGTAGAAGAGGTTGTTACAGAGCTTAACTGTTATTACCTAAATAATACGGTTGCCTACGCAATAGCTTTTGCATTATGGAACGAGGTATCGGTTATAAAGATGTTTGGGGTAGATTTTTCATACAAAGGTAATTTACATTTTGCAGAAGCAGGAAGAGGTTGTACTGAGTTTTGGTTAAGTAAATGTATATCAGCAGGTATGCAAGTAGAAGTAGCACATACATCTGGGTTACTTGATACAGACGTTCCAGCAGAACAAAAACTATACGGTTATCATAGATTAGCAAATCCTTTGGTAGTAATGTCAGATGAAAAAGGATTAAAAATTGAAAAATTAAAAAACCTTAAAATAACAAAAAAAGTAAATAAACCTGTATTAATAGACAGAAACGACTCACATTTAATGTCTCCAGAACCTAAAAAATGGTAGACCATATAACTCCTGCTGGAGTACCTGGATTAGGCATTATAGAAGCAAAGACATCTAATTATGGCGGTCATCCTCCAGAGTTTTGGGCGGAAAGACTTACTGATAAAATAGTAAGCCATAGCGAAAGCCAAGATCCTCATATACAACAACAAGCAAAAGCATATAGAGATATGATTTATCAAGTTTGTTTGATTTATATAAAAAATGCTTTAAAATCTTATAAAGCCACTTTGATACAAGATTTATCTGGTCAAGGTAGCGAAGATATAGCAAAAATAATTAAAGGTATTTAATATGGCAATTACATCAACATTAACTACAAGTTTTAAAAAAGAACTATTAACTGCAACACATAATTTTGCAACTAATGGTAATGCTTTTAAACTTGCTTTATTCACAAGTTCTGCCACTATGGGAGCAACTACAACTGCTTATTCAACTTCACAAGAAGCAAGTGGCACTAACTACACAGCAGGCGGTAATGCTTTAACTAAAGTTGCACCTACAAGTTCTGGAACTACTGGTTTTACTGATTTTGCAGATTTAACTTTTGGTACAGCGACTGTTACAGCTAGAGGTTGTCTTATTTATAACGATACCAATAGCGATAAGTCAGTAGCAACAATCGACTTTGGTGGAGATAAAACTTCTACAGCAGGTGATTTTACTATTGTTTTTCCAGCAGCAGCAGCAAGCACAGCGATTATACGTATAGCCTAAAATGGCCGAGTTCCTTAACGGCTGGGGTCGAGGTACTTGGGGACAACTGGCTTATGGTGAAGCAAGTGTTCCTCTTTCAATAACCGCACCCGCAGCAGGATCAGTAGGTACGCCAGTTGTAGCAGTTAACGCACAAGCTATAGCTTCATTAGGTGGAGTTACTGCTAGTTTAGGTTCTGTTAGTGTAACGATTCAAGCTGAAGCTAATGTATCAGCTACCACTCTATTAGCAGCAGGTAATCTAGGTACAGCTACAACAACCTCAGTAAATAATATAAGCGTAAGTGGACTAAATGGCACATCAGCTTTAGGTACGGCAACTTTATCAACAAACAATAATATACCTACTGATACTGATTTTGACTCACCTATGCTTGGAGTATTAGGTACTCTTATTCCAGTCAGTAATAATAATTTATCTGTTTCTGGATTTGGTACAACATCAGCTTTAGGCACAAGTACAACCAAGACAGTAAATAATGTTTTTGTAACTGGGTTTGCAGGCACTTCTTCCTTAGGAACAGTCACTACAGTTTGTAAAGCAAATATATCACCTGAACTAGGACAAGCAGAAGGTTTAGTAGGATCTACACGTGTTTGGAGCTTAATAAATGATACACAAACCCCTAACTGGGAAGAAGTCGCTTAACTTTTATGAAAAAACAACTTATAATAAATTTGAACGGAGACAAGCATGGCAACTTATGTAAATGATCTTAGGTTAAAAGAAATAGCAACAGGTGACGAATCAGGTACCTGGGGCACAAGCACAAATACTAATCTAGAGCTTATAGGTGAAGCGTTTAGTTTTGGTACTGAGGCCATAACAACAAACGCTGATACTCATACAACTACAATAGCTGATGGATCAACTGATCCTGGTAGATCTTTATATCTTAAATACACAGGTACTCTTGATAGTGCTTGTACTATTACCATAGCACCTAATACCGTATCAAAACTTTGGTTTATTGAAAACGGTACTACTGGTTCACAAAACATAATTATTTCTCAAGGTAGTGGAGCTAATATAACAATACCTGCTGGAGATACTAAGTTAATTTACTCTGACGGAGCAGGTTCTGGTGCGGCAATGGTTGACGCTTTTGCTAGTCTTAACGTTGTAGATCTAAAAGTAGAAGATGATTTAACAGTTACAGATGATGTTGCTATAGGTGGACTAGCAACGGTTGGTGGTACATTAGGTGTTACAGGTATAGTTACGCTAACTGATGATCTTATTATTGGTGACGGTAAAACGATAGGTTCTGCCTCAGACGTAGATGCTATGACTATTGCTTCTAATGGCCAAATAACGTTAACACAAACCTTAATCGGTACAGCCTTAGATATTTCAGGCGATATAGATGTAGACGGAACTACTAACTTAGATGTAGTAGATATAGACGGAGCTGTAGATATGGCTACCACACTTACAGTTGGTGGTGAAATAACAGCAGCAAGTTTAGATATATCAGGAGATGTAGATATAGACGGCACATTAGAAACAGACGCTTTATCTATTGCAAGTACAACTATTACTTCAACAGCAGCAGAATTAAACTTTAGTGACGGAGTAACTTCCAACATACAAACCCAGCTCAATACAAAAACCTCAACAGGTAAAGCCATTGCCATGGCTGTTGTATTCGGATAATTTAGGAGAAAAATATGGCAGCAGTAAATATAGTAAACGTAACTTCCATACAAGGATTTAATATGTGTGGAGCAGTCACAACTTCAGCAACAGATGTAATTGATGTACCTGCTGATGTTATATATAAAATAAACACAGTAATCATATCAAATGTAGATGGTACCAATTCAGCTAATATAACTGCTTCAGTATCAAGAGATAATGGTTCTAATTATTTTCATATAGCAAAAACAGTAGCAGTACCAGCAGATTCAACTTTAGTGCTTATTGACAAAAATTCAGGAATTTACTTGGATGAAACGGATTTATTAAGATTAACAGCTAGTGCTAATAGTGATTTAGAATATGTGATTTCTGGTGAAATATTAGGTGACGCGTAAGGAGTTAGGAAATGGCTCATTTTGCAGAACTTGACAGCAACAACAAAGTAATACGAGTAATAGTAATATCCAACGAGGATGTAGATGCTAACGGTGGCGAGTTAAGTACAGAAGCAGAAACTTTTGTAGCTTCTGTAGTACCACACTCAGAAAGTGGTGTCGCTTGGAAACAAACTTCTTACAACCGTAATTTTAGAAAACGATTTGCAGGTATTGGCGTCACTTACGATAAAGTTAAAGATAAATTTATAGAACCACAACCCTTTCCCTCCTGGTATTTAAACACGAACGATGATTGGCAAGCACCAGTAAATTTTCCAACTACAGTTGATATAGGTGGTCTTAGAGCTAACGCAACATGGGATGAAGTTAACCGAAGATGGATAGGTAAAACATTTGACGAAACTACTGACCCAGTAACAGAAACTGACTACGTTTGGAGAACCAGTAATCTACAATGGAGCGAGGTTTAATATTATGCCTATTACAAAAATTCAAAGAAGTCCATTAATTGGTGCAGCCCAAGACCCAGTTTTTTCAGCAAAAGTAACATCTTTTAACAGTAGTACAAACTATGCAGTACCTTCTAAAACAACCTCAGTAACTTATTTAGTAGTTGCTGGTGGTGGAGCAGGAGGTTTTTTTGGCGGAGGTGGAGGAGCTGGTGGTTACAGGTCATCTACACCAGGCGAAGCATCTGGTGGTGGAGCTTCCGCAGAATCAGCTTTAACTGTTACCGCAGGCTCAACAGTACCTGTTGTAGTTGGAGCAGGGGGGGTTGCTGTAGGAGCACATGGAGAATGGCGACCTGGAGCAGATTCTAGTTTTGGCCCCATAACTTCTGCTGGCGGAGGCTCAGGCGGAAGTAGGTTTGCTTATACTAATCCAAGTGGTAATGCTGGTGGTAGTCAGCTTGGACAAGATGGAGGCTCAGGCGGAGGTTCTGGTATTTGGTATGGTGTTGGTAATAAACCTGACGGAAGTGCTGCAGGTGCAGGAACAGCTAATCAAGGTTATCCAGGTGGAGGTGCTAGAAGTCCAGACTCAAACTATGGTTGTGCTGTAGGTGGCGGTGGAGCAGGTGAAGCAGGTCAAAAAGGTAATCCTGATAATGTTATTGGAGGTAGAGGCGGACAAGGTGTAGCATCTTCTATTACAGGTTCTCCAGTAGCTAGAGCAGACGGTGGTGGAGGAGCAGCAGGTGATAGCAATCTTTCAGCTCCTAATGACAAAGGAGGAGCTCCTGGTCCAGGAGGAACTGGCGGAACAGGATATGGGAGCGGCTCTGCATCTGATTTGGCATCAACTGCTGGTGCTGTTAATAAAGGTGGCGGTGGCGGTGGTGGTACTTATGGCCCTGCATCTTCGTCAAGAATGGGTGGCAACGGTGGTTCAGGATTTGTTGCTGTTAATGATCCAAACGGTGATTTTAGTGCATCAAGTGTTTGGAATTTAAGAAAAGTATATGAATTAAAAAAAGACGGCGATTGGATTTAACTTAGCCTATCAATGGAATTATATTTTTGTATTAGTTTACAACGTGCAGGTAACACTTTACTCGGAAGCATTTTAAATCAAAACCCAGATATAACCCTTACAGCTAACAGTCCTCTTACTGAAATTATTTACCAACTTGACTTAATAAAAACCAATAAAGAAATTTCTCAACAGCAAAACTTTCCTCATCACGGTTCTTTAGATAATGTTATTAGAAAAACTTTCTATACTTATTCTGAAACATTTAAAACAAAATATGTTATTAATAGATGTAATTGGGGATCAGATGGCAACCTTGAATTATTAGAAAAGTATTTTGATAAAAAGATTAAATTTTTAATTTTGTACAGAAACCCTTTAGATTGCCTAGCTTCGTTATTAAAAGCATTTAAAGTTAAAAAAGAGAATATTGAAATAGATGCAGACTATTTTATGAACCCAGAAACAGGTGTTTTAGGAAATGTAATTAAGCAAATTCCTTTAGTACAAAAAAACTATGAGCATTTATTTATTACATACGACCAGTTGATCGCTAACCCACAAAGTACAGTTAATAGTGTTTATGATTTTTTTAATATACCTAAGTTTGAACACACTTATACAAACCTTAAACAATTTGAAATACAAGGTGTGCAATATGATGATTCTATTTTTGGTGATGTAGATTTACATACAATAAGAACGGATAAAATAGAAAAGAAAACATACCCAATAGAAGATTTTTTACTTCCTTCTGTTATAAAAAAATATAAACACATAGAAAAAGAATATGAATCTTAAATGGTATTATTGGTATTTTAAATCTGCTATACCAGAAAAAATATGTGACGATATAGTACGTTATGGTAAAGAACAAGATAAACAAATAGCTACTACAGGAGGCACTAATAAAAACGAACTTACAGAAGTAGAACTTAAAAACATTCAAAAGAAAAGAAAGTCAGATGTGGTATGGATGTCTGATAGATGGATATATAACGAAATACAACCTTACATACACCAAGCTAATGCAAACGCAAAATGGAATTTTGAATGGGACTGGTCAGAGCCTTGCCAATTTACTGAATATAAAAAAGGTCAGTTTTACGATTGGCATTGTGATTCTTTTGAAGTACCTTATGACGAACCTGAAAATACAAATAGACATGGTAAGTTAAGAAAACTCAGTATGACTGTATCACTTACTGATCCCGAAGAATATGAAGGTGGAGATCTAGAATTTGATTTTAGAAATACAGACGAAGGTTCACAACCAAGAATATGTGAAGAAATAAGGCAAAAGGGAAGTGTAATTGTTTTTCCTTCCTTTGTTTGGCATAGAGTTACACCAGTAACAAAAGGAACACGACACTCCTTAGTGTGTTGGAATATAGGATACCCATTTAAATGAGTTTTAAAAAAAATAAATACCAAGTAATTAAAGGTGCTATATCAAAAGAACTAGCAGATTTTTGTTATCAATATTTTTTAAATAAAAAAGATGTAGCAAGATATTTGTTTGATGAAAAATATATATCACAGTTTACTGAATACTTTGGAGTTTGGAATGACAATCAAATACCTGAAACTTATTCACATTACGCTGATATAGTTATGGAAACTTTATTACAAAAAGTTAAGCCAATAATGGAAAAAGAATCAGGTGTAAAGCTAATTGAAACTTATTCTTATGCAAGAATTTATAAAAATGGTGATGAGTTAAAAAGACATAAAGATAGATACTCTTGTGAAATATCTACTACTTTGAATTTAGGTGGTGATAATTGGTCAATATATTTAGAACCTGATATTGAAATAAATTTAAACCAAGGGGATATGTTAATGTATCGTGGTTGTGATGTAGAACATTGGAGAAAACCTTTTGAAGGTAAAGATTGTGGGCAGGTATTTTTACACTACAACGATGCAAGTAGTAAAGATGCTAAACAAAATAAATTTGATGGTAGACCTATGATTGGTTTACCTGCTTATTTTAAACAATGAACTTTATAGGCGAATATCAAATAAGTGAAGAAGCTGTTGATGAACTAATTAATTATTGGAACGTTAATAAAGCTAACGCAGAAGATGGTAGAGTTGGTAATGGTAAGTTAGATGAGAAAGTAAAAAAATCATTAGAGATAATGATAGCTCCAGAAGATTTAACAAACCTTTTATATAAAAATGAATTATTAAAATGTTTAAAACAATACACTTCAAAATATAAATTTGCAGATGATGTAGAGTTTTATGGTATTAATCACCGTCCTAAAATACAATATTATGATAAAGGATGGGGTTTTTATAAATGGCATATAGAAAACGATGGTAATCCTAGTGTTATAAACAGACACTTAGTTTTTAGCACATATTTAAACAATGTTAAAAACGGAGGAACAGAATTCTTATATCAAGATTGTGTTACGAAAGCTAAAAAAGGCTCAACAATTATTTTTCCTGCGGGTTGGACACACGCTCATAGAGGACAAATATCTGAAAATCAAGAAAAGTATATTATTACAGGGTGGTTTAATTTCTTATAGGTAAAAATTGCGATTAGATGTTTTTACACTATAATATTAATAAGTCTGCTAATGCAGATAAAAAAACGGAGAAACTATGAACACATTAAATATAATTGCATGGGTTACAGCTATAATTTCTATAGCATCTGTTGTAGCTGCTATCACACCAACACCAAAAGATAATCATTGGTTTAGTTATCTATATAAAGTAATTGATTGGTGTGCTTTAAATGTTTTAAAAGCAAAGGATAAGTAACATGAGTTTTTTAAAAAGATTTTGGAACAACCTTACTGGTACTGAAGAAGTTAAAGTAAGATCAAGAAACAAAAAAGGACATTATGTAGCTGATGACAAATCAACACCAGATGTTAATGAGGCTTATACAACTAAAAGAGTCAAGAAAACAAAAATTACTACAGACAATATAGGGTAATGGCTAAATCACCAGATGCTTTTGTCTATAACGCAACACTTGACCGTATTGTAGACGGAGATACCTTTGATTGTATTTTAGATCTAGGTTTTGATGTAAAACTACATAAACAAAGAGTTAGATTAGCAGGAATTGATACTCCAGAATCCAGGACACGTGATCTTGCTGAAAAAAAACTAGGTTTAGCTGCTAAAGCAAGGCTTGGTGAGTTATGTTGCGGTAGTTTTAAAGTTAAATCACTTGGTAAAGGTAAATATGGACGTATTCTCGGCATACCTTACACAGAAGATGGTAAAGATATTTGCCAAATGCTTATAGATGAAGGACACGCAGTTGAGTACCACGGAGGCACCAAAAGCAAGGTTTGGGGTGACTACTAAATCAAATGGACTCAGTAGTTCAATTAATTAATGAAGTAGGTTTTCCAATAGCAGCAGCTATAGGTTTAGGGTTATTTATTTGGAAGCTTATTAATAAAATTATTGACGGTATGGAAACTAAGGTTGATGTCCTGGATGAGAAAGTTTCTGCACAAATATCTGAAATAGAACAGCGATTAGGTCAAAAACTAGACTCACAACACGGTATTTTAGTTGCTCTTATTGATAGAGTGCGATCTGTAGATAACGAGATAATTAGACAAGACACACTTCTCAAGACTATACTTGGTGTACCACAACTTATGCATACCGACAGGTTAGCAAAGGCGGATAGAGATGACCAAAGGAAAGATTGAATCTTCAGAACAAGAAAAAGATATGATAATTAAAGTAGTTGCTGTTATAGGTGCACTATTATTTGTTGGTATATTTGCACAAAACCTTTGGTCGGATCAAATAGTTCACAAGTTTAAATCACCTAGTTTTAATGGCGTTGGTACCTCTTCACACTATCTAACTATAGAGAACCAAGAGTTTAGTCGTAAGCTAACTATCAAAGAAGAAATCAAAGCCATACAAGATGAGATAGAAAGAGAGAAAGAGAACTCTACACTTGCAAGGTTTATGCGTAACTTAGAATCAAGAGTTTATGCAGAGTTATCAAGGCAGCTAGTTAATAACTTGTTTGGTGAAACGCCACAAAGTTCTGGAACCATTACATTAGAAGGTAACACTATAGAGTATACTAGCGATGGCGTAACACTAACCCTAAAAATAACGGAACAAGATGGAACAATTACCTCGATTTCAATTCCTATTGGTACTTTTACTTTCTAGTTGCTCTATATTTGACCAATACGAAGACACTTACGAGCAAAGATTTAATAGAAGTGATGTTGTATCAATTAAGGATTTACAGTCTAAAGAGCTTAAAAACGTACCAATACCAGAAGTTAGTCCTGTAGTAGCGGTATACCCTGCTGCTTTTACAGACCAAACAGGACAAAGAAAAAGCAATAGTGAATTTGCACTATTTAGTACAGCTATAACACAACAACCAAACGCATTACTTATACGAGCTTTAAAACACGCAGGAGACGGTAATTTCTTTAGGGTGGTTGAACGGGTAGGATTAGACAATCTTACTAAAGAACGACAGCTCATACGTTCTGCAAGAGAACAAACTGCCTCAGAAGAAGACAAAAATAAAGCTCTTAGACCATTATTATTTGCAGGTATCTTAATAGAAGGTGCCGTTATATCTTACGAAGCTAATTTAGAGTCTGGTGGCGTAGGAGCCAGGTATCTTGGTATTGGAAACAGCGTACAGTATAGAGAAGACAATATAACAGTTTCACTTAGAATGGTGTCTGTAGCTACAGGCGAAGTATTACTAGAAGTATTAAGTCAAAAGACTATATTTAGCTATGGTAAATCTGAAGATGTGTTTAGGTTTATTGAGGCAAATACTGAGTTAGTGGAAATAGAATTAGGTAACGCTAGAAATGAATCTTCTACCATAGCTTTGATGAAAGCTATAGAAGGTGCTGTCCTTGAACTGGTGCAAATAGGTTATAACAGAAAATATTGGGTTTTACAAAAAGAAAACCAAGGAGTAAAATTAAATGATGAAGAAATTAATAAGCCTACTTGTGATGCTGAGTGTATGGACAAGTTACGCGGCTGATAACGAAATTTATGTGGACCAGTCAGGTACGGGTGCAAATATAGACCTAGAACAACTAGGTATATCTAATATTATTGGTGGTTTGAATTCAACGGCTGGAAGCGTTAATGCTTTTGATTTAGATGGAAACACCATGACTTTAGACATCAACATGATTGGTGCAACTAATAAGTTTCTTGGTGATATATTCGCTGACACATTTACAGGTTTTTATGAGTTTGATGGCGGTACTAATTCATTTACTATTCAGGTAGATCCTACAGATACTTATAGTGCTGACGGCTCAAACCAGAATGTTGATGTAACAGGTAGCGGTAATACATTTACCTTAAATCAAGGTACAACGGCACTAGCTGCATCACTTGACTTAGATTGGATTATTAATGGTTCAAATAACACAGTTACATCAAATATTAATATTGATGGAGCAACTAACTATATGGATATAGATGGTTCTGATAATACAGTAACTTATACAGGAACAGGTGTTAATGCCTCAGCAGGCGGATATTTTTGGTTAGATCATACTGGTGGTTCAAGAACTTTTAATATCTCACAACTGAGTACACAAGATAATGACTGGCTTAAAATCATATCCATTTCTGGCACTTCTGCTTCTACTGTTTGTGTCATTCAAAACGACCAAGGTACAAGCACAAGCTGTTGATATAGGAGATATTTCCGAACTTAACGGTACAGCTCAGATATTTAGAGATAAGCCGTATGATGCTAATTTAAAGTTCGCTATACAAAGTAATGATGAAGCCATTACAAAAGATGGCCGTATGGCTATTACTTTTCTTGATGATTCAGTCGTAAAGCTTACAGAAAACTCGCAGCTTTTTATTGATGAATATATCTACGATTCAGATCCAAGCAAAGCAAAGATGGCACTTACCTTTGGACTTGGTACAGCTAGGTTTATTACAGGCAATCTTAACCGTATAGATAAACAAAACATCATACTCAAGACACCTACGGCTAATATAGCTATTCGTGGTACTGATTTTACAGCTACAGTAGATGAACTAGGCCGTAGTCTTATAATACTTCTACCAGACTCTCTAGGGCTCTCTAGTGGCGAAATAGAGGTAGTTACTGCTATGGGAACAGTTTTACTTAATAAACCCTACGAAGCTACTACAGTAAGCGTATTTGAGTCAGCTCCTAGCAAACCCGTAATATTAGATTTAACACTAGATGTTATAGACAATATGCTTATTGTTACACCACCCAGAGAAGAAGTAGTAATAGAAGAAGAAGCTACAAGCACACAAACAGATAGCGTACTTGATTTTAATGATCTCGATATAGACTATTTAGCAGATGATTATCTAAAAGAAGATAACTTGGAATTTACAGAACTTGATATAAATTACCTGGATGTAAACTACCTAGAAGATTTATTAAATGTGCTAGATGCATTAGAAGTAGCGGATGAAGAGGATCAACTAGCACAAGCCACTAGCACACAATTATCTGGTACTTTATTAGGCAAAGATCCAGAAACACAAATAACAGCTTTAATTACAGGTAACGTTGTTAGTCTTAGGAGAGAGGTAAGCGAAAGCGTTAGAGTAGATCTTAATGGTAGTAACGCCTATACAGTTATTTTGATACAAGATGGTATTTCAAATATAATTAAAATAAATGGAGGGAGTGACAGCGTTATAACTATCACTCAAAGTGATTAATGAAACGACTATTATTACCTGTAGTTATAATACTATCCTTACCATTATTATTTCAAAGCACGCCTACAGAGATACTTAAGTTAAAAGTATTTGATAACTTTATACAAACACCTCAAGAGTCTGGTAATTTTGTCATACTTAATATTACTGAAGAAGATGTAGAGCGTGAAGGTGGTTATCCATTACCAAGACAAAGACTTGCAGAAATACAAATAGACTTACTAAACAAAGGAGCTATAGGTGTGGGTTGGGTTATATCTTTCCCACAGGCTGATCGTATGGGTGGTGATGAAATGTTTGCAACAGCACTAAGTTACGCACCCTCTGTTATAGCTATGTTTGAAGATGGTAAAGGTAACTTTCCTCCATCACCTGGTACAGTTGTTATGGGTAATAATAATGGTGGTATACTTAGTTTGGGAGTAAAACAAAACCTTCCTCTATTAGCAAACAACACGCTAACTGGTTTAGCTATTGCTCCCACAGATGTAGATCAACTTGTAAGAAGAATACCTCTTTTAGTCAAAACACCTAACGACGAATGGATACCTAGTTTTGGTACACAAATATATAAGGCCTTGTTTAATGTAAAAACATACATTATAAAAACTAATGATAATGGTATATCAGAAATATCAATAAGGGGTATACCGCCAGTTAAAACAGATAGTCTTGGCCGTAAGTGGATAAGCTGGGTTGACACACCACAAACTGATTTAAAAGAAATGAATGTAGCAGGTAAGTTTGTATTTGTAGGTGTAACTGCTAATGGTGTGATGCCACAAATAGCTACACCTGTAGGCTTACTAGAACCACATAGAATCCAAGCTGCACTCGCAGAATCAATACTTATAGAAAATAGTCCTTATATACCCGATTGGTCTTTAGCAGCAGAGCTTACAATACTTATAACCTTTGTTACTTTTGTATGGTTTGCTTTACACATACTAGGTATTACCTGGGGTATTGCTGTTGCAACACTTCTAATGATTATAAGTGGGGGGTTAGGTTATTACCTTATAAACAAAGGGATGTTGGTAGATGTATCTTGGACACTTATATCAGAGTTTATTACAGGATCTATAGCTTTTTATTTAAGATTTAGACAACAATACAAACTAAGACAACAGATTAAGAAACAGTTTGAGCACTATCTTGATCCAAGACAAGTCAAAAAACTACAGGATGACCCTAGTTCTCTAGTGCTTGGTGGTGAGCGTAGATATTGCACGTTTCTTTTTACTGACGTGAGAGGTTTTACTGCTATGTCTGAAAAGCTAGAGCCAGAAGAAGTTACTAAGATTATGAACAAAGCTCTAACAATACAAGCTGATGCAGTAAAAGAGTATGGAGGTATGGTAGATAAATACATAGGTGACGCTATGATGGCCGTATTTAATGCTCCTATTGACCTACCAGGACATGAAACTGCTGCAGTATTATGTGCTAGAGATATTCAAGAAAACATTAAGAAAGCAGATATTAATGTTGAAATAGGCGTGGGAATCAACACAGGTTTTGCATTGTTAGGTAACTGTGGGTCTGAAGATAGGTTTGATTATACGGCTATAGGGGATGCGGTAAACCTTGCAGCTAGACTAGAGAGCTCAACCAAAGAAGTTGGTGAAGATATTGTTATAGGTTATGATACTATCAGTTCAAGTAATTTTAGCAACGAAGTATTGTTAAAAGAACTTGATAGTATTTTTGTAAAAGGTAAAGAAAAGCCAATTAAAATATATACATTACAAGATGGTTAATAAAAAAATGACAGTAAATGATGTTGCAGAAAGACTTACAAAGCTAGAAACAATATCGCATGAACGTTGGAAAACTGCTTTTAATGAGTTTTCTGACATCAAACAAGAAATAACTTATATAAATTCAACCATAAAAGCTGCAACCTTTGGGGTGTTTGGTTTTATTGGTGCTATAGGTATTGCAGTTTTAACGAGGTTTTTAATATGAAGGGATTACTAAAAAATATTATAGGTGCGGTAGCTCCTACTTTAGGATCGGCTATGGGGGGTCCCTTAGGCGGTATGGCTATGGGTAAAATAGCTGAAGTATTAGGTGTATCTAATGATCAAAAATCAGTACAACAAGCAATACAAAATGCTACACCAGAACAAATGATGGAGATTAAAAAAGCTGAACAAGAGTTTGAAGTACAAATGAAAGAGCTTGATGTTGATGTATTTAAGCTAGAAGTAGCAGATAAACAACACGCTAGAGGTATGTTTAGCAAAGACTGGACTGCTAGAATTATAGGTTTATTTACTATAGGTGGCTTTATGGGTTACATATTTTTAGTAACAATTCAACCACCAGAACAAAACAGCGAAGCACTTATTAATTTAGTGCTTGGTTATCTTGGAGGATTAGCAAGTGCAATTATTTCGTTCTATTTTGGAGCATCTAATACCAGCGACAAAAAGGAGTAATATGAAAATATCACAAGAAGGTTTATCGCTAATTAAAAAGTTTGAAGGTTGTGAATTAGAAGCATATAAGTGTGCTGCTGGCGTTTTGACTATAGGATATGGCTCAACCAAAGGTGTTAAAGAAGGCGACACTATTACACAAGAAGAAGCTGATAGTTTATTGTTACATGAAATGGACGAATATGAAGGTTACGTAAAAGATAGCGTTACTGTTGATCTTGATCAAAACCAATTTGATGCTTTAGTAAGTTGGGTTTTTAATCTAGGCCCATCTAATCTCAAAGCTTCTACTATGCTAAAAGTTTTAAATAATAAAGAATTCGAAGAAGTGCCATCACAAATTAAAAGGTGGAACAAAGCAGGTGGAAAAGTTTTACAAGGCCTTATAAGACGCAGAGAAGCAGAAGCTTTGCTATTCGAAGGCAAAGAATGGCATGAGGTTTAACTATGCCTTTACAGAAACTTACATTTAGACCAGGTATAAATAGAGAAGGTACCGCCTACGATAACGAGGGTGGTTGGTTCGATTGCAATCTTGTAAGGTTTAGAAAAGGTAGACCAGAAAAGTTTGGTGGTTGGGCAAAAGAAACTACCAATACTTACCTAGGAACTGCAAGAGCATTACATGGCTGGATTTCTTTAGATAGCACAAAGTTTTTAGGAATAGGCACACATTTAAAATACTATATAGAGTTGGGTTCTGCTTTTAACGATATAACACCAATAAGATTAACCACATCAGCAGGAGATGTAACTTTTGCCGCAAGTAATGGAGATGCAACGATAACTGTGACAGATACCGCACACGGTGCTGTAAAAAATGATTTTGTAACATTTTCAGGTGCTGTATCGCTAGGTGGTAATGTAAATTCAAATGTATTAAATCAAGAATACCAAATAGCAACAATAATAAATCCAAATAGTTATACTATAGAAGCAAAAAATACTTCTGGTGTTACCGTTACAGCAAATGCTTCTGATAGCGGAAACGGTGGATCATCTGTTGTTGGCACTTATCAAGTTAATGTTGGTTTAGATGTGTATGTTCCTAGTACAGGGTGGGGAGTGAACGGTTGGGGATCTGGTACCTTTGGTAGCACCTCTTTATTAAGTGACACTAACCAATTAAGAATATGGACACATGATAATTTTGGTGAAGATCTAATAATAAATCAAAGAAATGCTGGTATTTATAAGTGGACAGAAGAAAATGGAGTTAGCACTAGAGCCGTAGAACTATCTGGTATATCAGGTGCAAATCTAGTGCCTACGAAAGGATTACAGGTTATTACATCAGAAACTGACAGACATTTAATTGTCTTAGGTGCTGACCCCATATCTGGATCATCAAGGACTGGCACTATAGATCCTATGCTTATAGCATTTAGTGATCAAGAAAATGATTTAGAGTTTGAACCCTTATCTACCAATACAGCAGGATCATTAAGACTATCTTCAGGTTCTTCTATTATTGGTAGTGTAAAATCTAGACAAGAAATACTTATATGGACTGATACGGCCTTATACAGTATGCAATTTATTGGACCGCCTTTTACTTTTGGAGTAAATCTAATTAACGAGGGTACAGGCCTAATAGGTCCTAAGGCAGCTATAACAACCCCTAGTGGTGTTTATTGGATGAGTTATAACAACTTTTATTCATATAACGGTAATGTTCAAACCTTACCTTGCTCAGTTCACAATTATGTATTTAGTGATATAAATTTAGGTCAATCATTTAAAATAAATGCATTTACTATAAAAGATAAAAGTGAGGTAGGTTGGTTCTATTGTTCTAGTAGTGCAACCGAAGTAGATAGATATGTTATATACAATTATGTAGAGGGTATCTGGTTCTACGGACAATTATCTAGAACTGCTTGGCTTGACTCTGGCATTGAAAATTTCCCAAGAGCTGTAAGTGGCGGATACTTGTACCAACAAGAGCTAGGATTTAATGACGATGGTTCTCCTATGACAAATGTCTTTATTGAAAGTTCTGATTTAGATATAGGAGATGGTGATCAGTTTTCGTTTATAAAAAGAATTATACCCGACTATAAATTTATACAAGATGATAATAGTGGTAATGTAAATGTAGTTTTAAAAACAAGAAACTTTCCTGGCGATAGTCTTACAACAAATTCTACCAGTACAATCAGCTCATCTACTCAACAAGCATTTGTAAGAAGTAGATCTAGACAGATAGCACTTAGATTTGAGTCTGATGATGATGCTTCTAATAATGGCAATTTATCAATAGGGTGGAGATTGGGAGCTACACGTATAGATATTAAGTCAGACGGTAGAAGATGAGCAAACTTCTACAAACACAGCTACCTATAGCTAGTGATACGGTTACTTCAGATCTTTTTAATAGATTAGTAAGAATTCTTGAAATTAATTTAGGTTCTGTAGATCTTGATAATGTAAGACAAATTACTGACGCAGAAAAAAATACGCTTAAATTTAATGACGGTAGCATCATCTGGAATACAACAGTAGGTGTATTACAAGTCTATACTGGCAACAAGTGGGTAGATATTGGTGATAGAACATTGCCTCAAGGATTTGAGATGGCATCAGCCTTAGGTGAAGTTTCTGTAAAAACTAATGGCGATATAACCATAACACTATGAGTAATACAGCAGAAGATCTAAACTATAAAACAAAGAACATTCTTTTAGAACATCCTGCCGACTGGTACATACAAAAGGACACATTTTATGCAGTATCAGACTCTATTAAGCCTATTGTTGAATTTTACGAACAAAAAGGTGATACAGAAAGAAAAGACACCTCATTAGATAAAATTATTCAAGAACCATTAAAAGATGTGTATACAGTACCATTCTTTTCTAAGAAGTTTTGCGACATACTTTTAGATGAAATGAAGAATTTAGAAGCTTATTTTGGCTTTCAACCAAACAATGAAGAGGACACATTAAGACAAATACCAGAAATAACTTTTCAAGATAATTGTCCTGAAATCTTCCAATCCTTAATGCATACGATATATACTATAGGTAATCCTATATTTTTGAATATTTGGAACAGACACGTAAATGGTGGTGGAATACAAATAGCCAATTATAATTTAAGGGATAAAAAACAAGGTGCTTGGCATCACGATGCAAGTGCTGATATTAGTATGGTAGTTCCTTTGAACACTGGAAAGTACAAAGGTGGCGGAACTGAGTTTTTAAAACGTGGTACAGTCGAGCCCTTACCTACAGGCCACGCTCTAATTTTTCCGAGTTTTACTCATATGCACAGGGGACTTGCAGTAGAATCAGGAGATAGATACTTATTAGTATTTTGGTTAAAATGTTTACAGGAATAATAGAGCATGAATAGAACAGACAATTCAGGAACAGGCATAGCAGGTTTAGGAAGGGGAGAAGACAGTATGCTTGCCCATGTAGCACCAGGAGAAATGGTTGTCCCACCAGTAATCTCTCCACAAACACAAAAAATTATAGAACAAGAAATGATGTCTGCTGGACTAGATCCAAGTGAATATACTGTAGGTCAAGGTATGTCTATCAACCCTATAACAGGTATGGCAGAGTTTGGTTTTCTTAAAAAACTAGCTAAATCAGTTAAAAAAGTAGTTAAAAAAGTTGCACCTATTGCAGCAGTTATACCTGGACCATGGCAAGCACCAGCTATTTTATATAACAAAGGTAGAGCTGTAGTTAATATTGCTAAAGGCGAGGGTGGTCTAGGCGACATAATGACTGTTATGGCTGGCGGTAGTCAAAAAGTATTTGGTGCAGACGGTGCATTAAAATCAGTTACATCTGGAGATTTTTTAAAAGCAGGCGGTGGTTTTGGAGACGCATTCAAAGCCATAGGTAGTGTTGATGGTAAATTTAATCCTTTGCAATACGGTAGAAATATAGGGCAAACATACATGGATGACCAAAAGAAAGGTTATTTTGGGTTGTTTGGTGGTGATCAACAACCCATGACAGAGGAAGTTATGTATGAAGATCCTAGTAATCCTGGAGAATACCTAACACAAGCACAAGTAGATGAAAGGATAGCATCTGGTAATTTTGATCAGTTTAATCAAGTTTCACAAACATCTCCAGGTGGATTCATGAATGCTGTTAATACACAGACATCAAGCAGTCCTTTTAACTTTGGAAGAATGATATTAGGTAAAGGCAACACACCTGAATTTATAAAAGGTATTGAAGATTCTATAAAAGGTCCAGATGGGCAATTAGGTGGGGGAGATGGTAGTTTTATGGGAGTTGGGTCTGGAGGTATTAATCCAGGATTAGCTGCAATGGCCGCACTTTATGGAAAAGCTGTTAAAGAAGATTTTAAACGTAAAGAAGGTGGCTTGAAAGACATAAGACAATCTGTAAGACCAGATCTTATGCCTGCACCTACATTTACAGGTTTTGATTTAGGCGTAAGAAGTGCTGCAAAAGGCGGACTACAAGAACTAGATATGCGTATGGGTGGTCCTTCAATAGGCCCAGGAACAGGTACAAGTGATGATATACCAGCTATGTTAAGTGATGGAGAGTTTGTAATGACTTCTGCTGCTAACAATGGTTTAGGTGGATTTAAGGTAACAAAAACAGAAACAGGTTTAGAGCTTATACCAAATGGCAAACCAAACAGACAAAAAGGTGCAAAGAATATGGACAAACTTATGAAGACCTTTGAGCAATTTAACAAAGTAGGAATGGCATAATGGGATTTTTAAAAGATTTTATACAAGCACCTATAGGGCAAGCACCATCTAGAACAAGGGGTAGGGGTGGCATGGGCGTTAGACCAATATTAAGAGAGCCTGGATTAGGTATGCCAGAAAGAAGTATTTTTGAACAACCAAACCCATTTTTACCTCCACAAACACCAATAACACCACCCGTAAATATTACTGATCCAGTTTTACCACGTATGAAACCACCTATAATACCTCCAAAACCACCATCAATAGGCGGTGTAGGTGGTATAAATAAAAACTTTAGACCCCTAGAAGATAGAGGCTTTGGCCCAGGTATTAGACGTTCAGAAGATTTCTTTAGACCAGAAAAATTAATGATGCCTTCTGTACCTCCCTCAGCACCACCAGCTATCAATATAGGTGGACCTGCTTTAGACACATCTTTAATACCACAAAGAGAAATATTAGAAAGACCAATTATTCCACCAAGACGTGACGATTTTATGTCTATAGAAAGAATAGGTAATACAGATGATATGGCTAGATTACCTAAACTACCATTACAAACAACACCTCCAGATTTTGTAAAAAATATTGGTAACAATCCTCCTAAAATTCCTAGACCTATGATTGCTGAACTTCCTCCTGAAAGAATCGCAGAGATAGGAGATCCAATTCCAGTTACAGGCGGAAAACCACCAGTAGAGGTTGAGCCGATTCAGCCAATAGTTTCTCAACCTGCTCCTGTCGAGCCAGCTGCAGTGGCACCTACGGCTGGGGCAGTACCCACACAAACAGAAATGCCTATGGGTGCAATAGATCCTGTGTTGTTACAACAACAAACATCTGAAAAGTTAACAGATCCATTAATTAGATCTCTATACTTTGGTACGCAAGACTCACCAGGATTCTTTCAACAGTTGCAACAAGCAGGCTCTAATCTAATTGGTAGTGATGTACCTTTACAACAAACAGCAGGTTTATCTCCACTAGAATTATTAGCAAGACAACAAGCTGTAGCAGGTATAGGTGGCTTTGAACCATTTTTACAACAAAACAGAGATTTAGTTAATCAAGCGATAGAGCAATCAAGAAGAGCAGAAGGACTACAAGATCCTTATTACACACAAGCTGAAGAAATTTATAAAGATACTATGGGTGCATACGATCCTAGTATGACACAACAGTTCTACAATCCTTATGAAGATGCAGTAGTACAACAAACTATTGAAGATGTAATGAAAGCTGGTGACAAGCAAGATATAGCTGCTAGAGCTCGTGAGATTAGTTCTGGAGCCTTTGGTGGTAGTAGAGCAAGACTTGGTGCAGAAGAACGTAGACAAGATCTTGGAGAAGGCCTAGCAAAAGCATTAAGTGGTATAAGACAAACAGGATTTACACAAGCACAAAGCACAGGTTTAGGTGAGTTTGCAAGACAGCAAGCAGCTAAAAGAACTGGAGCACAAGGTCTTATGGGTATAGGTGTTGGCAGAGGTAGTGCTGCATCAGCACTTGGATCACAGTTAGCAGGATACGGTAGTCAAATTGGTGGTATAGGTCAGACTCAAGAAGGTCTTAGAGCAGGTCAAAGAGGCGAACTAGCAGGCTTTGGTGGTACAGGAAGAGGTATTGCTGAGACTGGATTAGGTAGAATATTTGAACAACAAGTTGGACAACAGTACAGACCAATTCAAACACTTGGACAAATTGGTTCTATGTTACCAGGCTATCAAGCATCACAAACACAGATTGACTCTGGGTATGGTATGCCAACAGATCCTTCAGCAGCAGGACTAGGTGCAGCATTTAGTGCCTACGGTGCTTTAGCTCCAAGACAAGGTAGTAGTTAATGAACTTCATGAATCGTAGAATGTTTCAAGTTGGTGGGGCATCTAACACTTTAGGTGCTTATCAAATCAGAGATAAAGTTACTGGAGAAGTTTATGATATAAAACCAGACTTTATTGACACTTTTGGTTTTAATCCTTACAAAATATTAATGGATGATTCTTTAGAAAAAGGATCTGCTGTGCAATCTATTCTAGAGGACTTTCAAGAAAAAGATGCACCTAAAATAGGTCCTTTTCAAGCACGACAAGATATAGGGACTAACATAGCTAATATAGGATTTAGAGTAGCAAGAGCTGCAGAGCCTATGGTCAGAGCAGGCATAAGAGGTGTTGGTGAGGTAACAGGATCACAATTTTTAAAAGATGCAGGTGGTGATTTTTCTTATGGTCGTTTACCAGAAGGCGAAGGTAGATTTGGTCAAAGACGTGGTGTAATGGTTTCCGATTCTGTAATACCATCTGATCAAGATAGATCTAGGTTTATGCTACAAGGTATAACTGTGAAAGATCCTATAGAAACACAACCTATAGTTGAAGACACAAGCACTTTTGATTTTCGTGATGAAGATATGAGAAGCAAAGTAAGTCAGTCTGATTTTTTAAAACAACAAAGAGAAATGATGTTGAGTCAATATTCTTTAGAAGACCAAGCTTTTTTAAGACAAAATCCCAATATTATGCCTAATGAAGTAGGTATGCGACCTATAAAATCAGAACCAAGTGTAGATGTATATAATGAATCTTTAAACCTTGATGAACTATCAACAAGTCTAGCAGAACTTTCTGGAGAGCGTATAGATTTAGAGTCTAGATTTGCAGAAGAAGATATACAAAGACCAACAGATATTAATGTAGATGAAATTACTAGCTTATTGGATGAAGTAACACAACCAAGTATAAATATTGAAAAAACAGAAGCCGAAAGTTTGGCTGAAACAATCAGTAAATTTGATCCTTTATCTGAAGATGAACTAAAGTTTGAATTAGATAAACAAAATTTACCAGGTATGGATGCTTTAGATGAAAATAAAAAAGCTGTAGCTGATCAAATAAAAGTTATTAAAAAATTAGAGGCCGAAGGTATAGATCCAGATGAATACTTTAATAAAGCTATAAACATAGGTACTAAAGAAAATTATAGAAATGATACTGATAAAAAACTTAACCAACCTGGTTTCTTTGGAACAGACAGATTCTTAGATTTTGTTAGAAATGTTGGTGCTGGTTTAGCAGAATCTGGTCAAATGGGTCCAGGTCTTGTTTTAGGTGCTGCTAAAGCTGCAGAAGAAAGAGCTGCAAGAGATATAGCTAAAGATCAGGCAGATGCTGAGATGGCAAAACTTATTGCTATAGAAGAAGCAAAGGCTGCATTAGATCCTGGTGAACAGTTAAAACCACAACAAAAAATTGATTTAGCTGGTGAAATTAACGCAGACTACAATGATGTTGTAAGTTCTACTAACGTATTAGAAGTTGTTGATAGAGTTGAGTCCATTGTTCTTAATGAAGACACAACATCTGGTAAAGCTATTGTAAAAGAATTTTTAACTAAAGCTGGCTCTATATTTAATGTAAAAACTGGCAAACCTGACCCTAACGGTGTAAGTTGGGATAAATTAGATTCGAGAACAAGAGCTAGAGTCTTATTAAATCAAATAACACAAAAAAATATTAGAGATATTTTAGGTGAATCGGGTAAAACTATATCTAACTTAGATAGACAAATAGTTGAAAGATTAGTGGGTAGTTTAGAAATTGGTAAAACTGATGCAGAAGTGCTAGAAACATTAAACGAAACTAGAAAAGGTATTACTACAAATTTACAAAATGCATCTAACAGACTTAAAACAAACTATGCGGGTATGTCAAAATATGGTGATTTAGCTTTGATTGGTAGCCCAAATATTGTCACATTTTTAAATACTGGTAAGCTAAAAGATACAATTTACTCAAATCAATACGCAAGTTATTCGCAACCAAGAACTGCAATTACTTTAGCAAAAGAATAATGCAAATATTTGATGTAGAAATTGCTCCAGGTGTTGTAGAAACAGTAGAAGCACAAAATGCTGATGAAGCAAGAAAAAAAGTAAAAGCAATAATAGCGCAAGGTGCTATGTCCCCTTTTTATGATGAGCTTTTTTTTGACTATGAAACTGGTGTTGATAATAAAAAATTAAGAAGAAATCTGTCTATGGCAGAAACGACTGAAGAACAAAACAAAGTAATTCAAAACATTATACAAGGCACACAAAAATCAAAAGAACCTATTGCTCAAGAAAACTTTTTACTCAACGAAGTTGGAGAAATGGGATTTACGAGAAATACTAAAGGACAAATAGCTTTGACACCTTATGGTATGAAACAATTAGGGTTAGAGAAGCTAATTAAAACTGTTACTTTAACTGATGGTTCTACAATTAATCAAAACACAATTATAGATGAAAATGATTTTAATTTAAGAACAGGCGATTTATCTGATCTAGCAGGTATTGCTGGGCCTGTAATAGGTGCAGTCATAGGTTTATCACCACAAGCTAGGCTTGTAAGAGGATTAGCTGCTATAACAAAAAAACCTGTATTTTCACGTATGCTTATGGCTGGTACTGGTAGCACGGCTGGTAAAGCAGTAGAAGAAGAAGTCATAGAAACCATGGAGGGTTTTCAGCTACAAGACAGAGATGACATAAATAATTTATACAAACAAGAGTTTATATTTGGTTCAGCAGCACAAGGTCTTGGTGAAGGAGTATTTAAAATATACCAGACTTTTTTAGGAAAAAGAGCAGCACCATCAGACTCTCGTATTATGTTTCAACAAAATCAAAATAGATCTGTTTTAGATGTAATGAACTTGGATAGAAGTCTAGGTAGACAAGCTTCAGAAAGAGAAATTAAAAAAGCTATAAGAGATGGTAAAGTTAAAAAGTTTGATTGGAAAATGAATAAAACTACTGGTGCAATACCAGCACAACAATCATTAGAAAGAATGTTACCAGGTAGAACGCAAAGTATAGCTGAACAAGTGCTTGGTAATAACAGGGATAAATCTAACGCTGCATACTTATTTGCTGAACTAAACTACCTTACACGTGGTATCAAAGATGAACAAGCCGCACTTGATTCATTTATATCGGCCACGCAAAAGGGAAGATTAGATGAGTCAATTAATAAAAGGTTGCAAACACTAAGAGGCAAAGAGGCAGACGTTACACAAAGATTAGAAAAATTACTGGGTGAAATAACTGATGATGCACTTGAAGTTGGTAACTATGGCATGGTACCAAGTAGAAGAGAGTTTGGTGAAACAATAAAAAATACCGTTGCTACTGCTAGATCATTTGTAACTAAAGAGATGGGACAAGATTACAAAAAAGTAGATAACATGATGAAAGATATGCGTAGTATTCACAAAATGGAACTAGATGATTTTGGGGAACTGCAAAAAATTGGAAGAGCAAGACCAGGTGCTATCGAAGGTGACCAGCTTGTATTAAAAGATGGTCAAGCGGTAGGTGTTGCTAATACTATCAATGCTGCTATAAATGAAACTGCTAATACTTATTTTGAAAAAATATTAATGAGAATTAAATCATTTAAGGATGATTTTCCAGGCTATGATCTAAGTATTCAAGACCCAAATGTAAAGGGTGGCACAATAATGCAGATACAAAAAAAGTTTGAGGATTTGTATAAACAAACAACACCCGCAGCTACTGAACAAGGTATGGGTATGAGTTTGTTTCAATTAAGAAACTTGGTTAAAGATATAGATATTTACATAAAAGAAACACCTACGCCAACGCCTCAAAGAGAATTACTTTATGATATAAAAAGATATATCGATTCCTACGGTATGGATAATCCAAAAAGTATTTTGACAGATTTAGGCAAAGATTCTTTGGCTAATATAAATATGCGTTTAAAAAAACAAAACATAACAATGACTAAAGAACAAAAGGATATGATTACAGATTCATTAGAGTTGTTACGTGATACGAATAGAAAAAATGCACAAAGAATGCAACCATTTGATAATTTAAACATTCAAAAAATTATATCTAACGCATCTAAAGGTGCACATCCGCCAGATGAAATATACGAGAGAGTGTTTTTAGGTGGCTCTGCTAAAGATTTAGAAGATTTATTTAAAGCTACAAAAAACTATGATGAATATCTTAAGTCCGTAGGTAAAGAACCTGTTACAGAAAAAAGATTGAAAGGACAACTTAAAAGAAAATTTTTTGATGACGCTATTTATAAAGCTACAGATGGCGAAACTCAAAGTATAAATTACACAACATTTGCTAGACAGTTTTTTAATTTTGATAAAGATTTAATGAACAATGGCAAAATAGATGTGCTATTTAAAAATTCATTAGGTGCTGGCTCTGGACAGCTCGTAAGAGACACTATAAGAAACTTAAATAGAATACAACCAAATTTATCGCCAGCAAAACTAAGGGACTTGGTGGAAGAATTTACTGGCACTAATGTTGGTTTAGATGCAAATAATCAAGGAAAATCTTTTGTTAGGGGGCTTACTGCATTAGCTAAAGAATCAGAAAAAGTTGCAAAGTTTAGAGCAAATAGAGCTTTATCTGATTTACCAGAAAAAGGTATAGAGGCCACAACAGATACTATATTTAGACCAGGTAATGCATCAATAATAAATACACTTAAAGGAACTGTGGATGATGATGTTTTTAATAGTGTGCAACAAGCAAGCATGATGAAGTTATTAAAGAGATCAGTTGATTTTAATGGTAAGGGAAAGATCAACGATATATTCAAACCAGGAAACCTAGAAACAGCACTTAACTCTTATGGTGATGAAACGCTTGAAGCTATGTTTGGTAAAGAGATGACAAGAGGTTTAAGAGACTTTCAAAGACAGGTAGACGTTCTTACTAAAGGAGAAATCGGTAGAGGTGGTAGTGCTGGTGGATTAGTTGCTGCGGGTCTTGGTGCTGCAGTAGTTTTTGCACCATTACAGACACTACCTGCATTGTTAGGTTTAACAATAGTAAGAACTGCATTAGGCAATCCTAGTTTTGTTGGTTTATTAAGTAAAACAGATCCAGGTGCTATCTCTCAAGCAATACAAATATTAGAACGAGCAGCAAGACAGTTTGGAGTTAGAATGGTTGATGGTAGTTTTGTCTCATCAACTGTAGACTTTGTTGACGATACTTTTGAGGCTGGTAAAACTGCTATTGGCATTACAGATAAAGACATTGAGGGTGGTGTTGATGAAGGATTAAATATTTTTCAACAATTAAGAGAACAAGTTACAGCTCCTATAAAAGAACTACCACAACTACCAGATGTTCAACCCATGCAATCACCAACAGATCCAATGTCTCAAGAACGTATAGACTTTGCAGAACAGGTAGCAGGTAGGCCTGTAATTTAGTTATCTTCAAAGAAAGTAGGATCTACAGCAACAAACCTTTTAGCTGGTCTACCTTTGCCACCAACTTTAATCTCAACCTCTTGTATCTCCCCTGCATTCTTGAGCCTTTCAATAATCTCTTTTACTTCATAAGACTTCATACTTCTAAATAGTTCGTGTCTATCTACCTCTCGTTTAGATATACCCTCGCCATTCCTGGATCTAATAAACGATAGTACCTGCTTAATCTTAGACTCTGTTGCACTACTTGCCACCTTATCTCTACAAGCTTCTATAAACAATAAATCGTAGTATCTTATGAAATCAACAGCCCAAAGCGTCACATCTCCTGTAATGGTCGTAGCGTCTGGATTAGTTGCAAGAGTACATAACAACGATAAACGCATAGCTTTCTCCTTAGAACGGCTTAGAAGTGGCTCTAGGTTGTCTTTTTCTAGTATATCTTGTCGTTTGACTATCTCTCGTGCAAAGTCTTGTAGTATCTCCTCTGATTCTTTGTCAAAGCTTAGAACAATCTGATCTAGATCTAACTCTGCATTATCACGAGATAAATCACTCATAGATCCTCTTTGTCTTCTAATATAGTTTACCCAGTTAATAATAGAGGTAGGTGGCGTGCTGAATCTTTTGAGTTGTCCTACTCTTCGAGGCTCTTTAGATTCAACGACTACAAAACGGTTTAGGAACCCGTCTGCAATCCTGCCACCATTTAACGCACTGTAAAAGTTCTTAGGTACGGATAGCCCAACCAATGTAATGGCAGGCTTATGTGTCACACGATTCATCATCATTTCTTTATATTGCTCTTGTACGTTCATAAGTGAGTAGTTATCTGGTCGCAAAGTACCATGACACCTCCCCCATGCTTCCATAAGTGTTTGTATGCCATCTTCTTTATTGGTATTGCCAGATGCACCTATTGCCTCTAGTCTTTTACCAAACTCATCCATAATGGTTATCTGTGTAGGCCTCATCTTCAATACAGAGTGCACAGCACCACTTGAAGTATAGCCATCCCCCACAACAAGCTTTTCGTGATCACTAGCGTTTAACACTCCCTCTACGAATGTTTTGATGTTTTCTTTACCTTGACCTGACTTAGCAATACCCATGAAGTACATAGAAGAAAAGTTATTCATATTAGTTCTATAGATACGACCACAGACAACACTAGCTAATGCAAGTGCACCAATGAGTGATAGCTCTGGTTGTGGTACTTGTGCAATCTCTTCACAAAACTTGAACATATCTTTAAGTAAGCCTGGTGGGTTAAATAAATCTTTTGGTTTTTGTATGGTTTCTGATGCTTGTATAAACAAAGGTGCTATCTGATTTTTTCTATCGTGTGTACTTTTGACGCTTTCAACCACTCCATCTATCTCATCTTGTGGTAATGGTGGATTGTTATTTTTGTTCCAGTTTTGTAGAAAGATCTTTACAAATTCTATGTTGACATTCTTGGATATTAGGTAGCCTGCAATTCTAGCCGCACCATCATTTCTAGATCCTTCTAATACTCCATCCAAAGAAAAGGGAGCTGTTTGAACTCCCGTATCTGTTTTTGGTACGCCTGTTATTTTTTGAAACTCTATCTCTGTAAAATCTGGTAAATCGTTATAGTCATTTATCTTCCAATCTGGAAAGGTAATAGGTTTGTATACTTGTCCGTTAGCGTGCCTATTCCAGGGTGCAATGATCAGACCACCTACACCTCTTATGTCTATTAATCTTTCTATTGGTGTCTCAGCAGTTCTTCTTGTAGCAAAGGTAGTATAGTTTTGTGGATTGTTATAATAGTAATGCATACCTTTGCCAGTAATTACTTTGAATGGACAAGCAGGCATATTCTTTTCTACCCAGTCCATGGCCTCTGGAGAATCAGCATCTACTACAATAAACTTACCGCAAACTAAAGCAACCTGTAGGTTCTGCCTGTCTTTAAACCATGATTCTACAAGGGTTCTAGGGGGTCTAGACTCTTTATACTGCTCCCAACTACCAAGAAAAGGTGGTGGTTTTTTATTAGATCTCTGTAGCGGAACGACATTATAACCATCATCATAGTAGGCAAGTGCTTGCTCTAAGGATGTGTCGTCCTCAGTTATATTTAACTGAAACACACTAAGCTTCTGTATCTAGTATTTCAGATATTGATCCATAAATAGACTCATAATCTAAACGACCTTCAGTTGCTCGTATGATTTGTTTTGCTTGATTGATAGTCGGTTGTCTATATCCATATCTCCAAGACTTACATGATGCTTCAGAACAACCAAACTTTGATGCAGCTTCTTTTTGTCCTAGAAACTCAATATAATCTTTAAGTGAATACTTCTTAACCTTCCTATCGGTGTGGTTTGGTTTTATTCCCATAGTTTCAAATTCCTTAAGTTTTCTTGTTGCTAATGTTTTTGTCCTAAAATAATAATTCGCTTGCCAGGTTTGGTCTTTAATGTTGGTATTCTCCATAACTTCTCCTTTTTCAACATAATGTATAAAATAACATTTTACATATGGTAACTATTATGGTTATAATATGCAAGTTAAATTTAAAACTACGTGAGGAGTAGATATGGAAATACAAAGTAGAATAGTATCTCCGCAAAAGTTAGTACAGGATCAAGGTGCAAAAATCTTGGTGTATGGAATGGCTGGAGCGGGTAAAACAACATTAGCTAAAACTTGTCCTGGTAAGGTGCTTGTCATAAGTGCTGAAGCTGGATTGTTATCTATTAAAGATGCAAACAATGTAGAGGCTATTGAAGTAAAAGAAGCATCAGAAGTTATGGAACTACACGATGCTCTAAAGTCTGGCAAATTACAATACGACACCGTGTGCTTAGATTCAGTTTCTGAGATAAGCGAGATCTTATTGACATGGGAGAAATCTCGTAGCAAAGATCCACGTATGGCCTATGGTAATGTCCAGGAATCTGTAACAAATTTAATGCGTGCTTTTAGGGATCTTAATATGCACGTTTTATTTTTATGTAAAGAAGATATAGTAAATGACGATGGCATACTTAGACACGCACCAAAAATGGTTGGTACTAAGCTTGGCGAATCAATTACGTATTTTTTTGATGAAGTGCTTGCTCTTCGTATTATAGAAGAACAAGATGAGGATGGAAAAAACATCCAAACAAGATGGCTACAAACAACCTTTGGTCAAGGCTATAAAGCTAAAGATCGTAGCGGTAAACTCGAAAGTTTTGAGAAGCCAAATGTGAGTGCTCTAATTGAGAAGTTAGGGTTTACATTAACTAACGACAATATGGGAGAAACAAATGTCTGATTTCGGTGATGTAGAATTTTTTGATAACATAGAGGAAATGTCATCTAGTGGCACACCTCTAGCACCAGATGGTGAACACAATGCAACGGTTATTGCTACGGACAAATATAAGTCTAAAGCAGGTAATCATACGCTAAAGGTTACATTTCAACTTGATGGCGGTAAGTATCGTGATCATAACGAATGGTATAACCTTTGGGCTACTAATGAAGAAAACAAAAGAATTAGTACGGAGATATTTACCAGGCTTACAAAGGCTGTTGGTTTTAAGAAGTATCCAGAGAGTCATTCTGACTTTGTTGGCAAGAAACTTATACTCAAGACTGAACAGATTGAAGATCAGTTTGAGGGTGATAATGGTGTTGTGAATACTAAGAAGACTAAGATCCGACTGTATTTGCCAGAAGCTGATTCAGATATGAGTCCACCTAAGGAAGCTATACCACCTTTCTAAAGGTTGCTGTATGACTAAGGGGCTTTATGCCCCTTTTTTAATTTCAACATTTACACAAAATAGTTCATCTTTTTTTTCTTTCAAAACTATTTCAATGTACTTAATATGTTTTTCTAATTCTTTTTTTCTTTCTTTTAAATTCATTTTCTGTTTTCCATAAAAGCGTAGATCATTAAGAGTAAAAGCCCTACTACGGCATAAAAGCTAAGATCCATTACAGCTCCTCTAGTTCTTTGATAAGTTTATTAAGATACCACACGGCCTTTTGTAGATCCTGGATGTTAGATCCTTTATGATCTTCACGCCAAATATATTTGATTGCAGCAGCTTTTAGATAACCTTTGAACTCTTCTTTGGTTAAAGCTGACTTGATAGCATCTATACATTCAACAGATCCCTTCTTATAGTGTGGTGGGTGGTTTACGTTATCTGTCATTTTGTTTCTCCAACATTTCATCAAAAGATTCTCTAATTAATACAAACAAACTATCTCTTAAATTAGTATGTAATTTGTCAGAGGAGTTAGGATTTCCAAGAGCTAACCATATTTTTCTAGCCACTTGAGACACATAATACTGCTTTGTTCGTTCCATAGATTCTTTTTCTGCTTCTTCAAAAGCATCAATACATATTTCTTTTAATTTAGCTTTGTTCATTTTGTTTCTCCAAGATATTTATCTATACAATCATCAAGTATTGGTTTTACAGAGTCATAAGCATACGCATAGTTTTTTCTGTCTATACCCTCTTTTGATGTATCTCTTGAATAATAATAAGCATGTAAAAATCTTCTACTAAGTGCATAACACATATTCGGTTCTAATTCTTGTCTTAATGAATCCTTTGATGCTTCATCAATATCAGTTAATACTTCTTCCGCTAGTTCTACTAATTTAGCTTTGTTCATTTTGTTTCTCCTTCTTTGTAGACTTTTCTTCCCAAACATTTTTAAGTTTGGTTATGTCTATTTTTTCTTTTGTAACTTTCTGCTTGGCTTTATTAAATATTCTTTCCCAACCTTTATCCCATTTGTCTGGGCTTTTGGCTCTAGGTTTGTCGCCTTTGCCACCATGCCATTTAGTCATGTAGCTCCTCTCTGTAAAAGTTGCCAGTATCTAGGTCAACAACATTTGGACTGTTGTATATGGTTGGTGCTTGTCCATTAAGAACCTTGTTGTATTCTTCCAAGTAATCACTTAAGAAGTTCCAACCTACTTCCATATCTGTATGGTTCATCTTGAACAACTTGTTTGCAAAAGGTGTTTTCTTTTCTTGTGCTACAAATACAAAATCAACAACCTGGTAGCCTGCAGCTTCAAAACCACGTTTATACCAAGCGGCCTGTAGGTCGTACGAGTATCTTCTGCAAGAGTTTGTAAACCCTTTGATTGAACAATCAGCAGTAGTTTTGTAATCAACTAAGACTATGCCGTTACTTGGTTGTGGTTTGTCAAACGGATTCAAAACAACGTCTGCTCTGGTTTTACATAGTAAACCTTGTTCATACCAGTATATAGACACTTCGTAGGGTGAATCTAAAGTGCTAGGATACTCCTTTTCTGGATTTAGATGAGCTCTCGCTTCCTTTACTAAGCTGTTTTTCATGCTATATATGGTATCTTTGTCCTTTTCGTTAATAACGGTCAAACCTTTAGCAAGACTTTCTTGCTTCAATGCTTTATTGCTATTGGTATATGGAGATCCAGTTATTGTTACCACATCACTAAAAAATGCACCCTCACCCTCTACCACTAAAGAATGAGCGGCAGATCCAAAATTCATAGCAGGTGTTGGTTCAATGACTTCTTCAAAAGCATGAAGCTGACTTTGACTAAACCTTCTAATATTAGATGAAGATATACCAGGACCGTTGTGATAGGTCTGATTATCTAAGTGTGGAAAGTAAAGTGCATCTCCAATCTGTTTGTGAGGATAGTCCTCTAACATATCTGGTACTTTCATGATGCACTCCTCATACATTTATTAACCCAGTTTAAAGCTTTCTTTTCCGTTTCAGATGCAGACTTGCTTCTTTTATCATAGTGTTCATAATAAAATTCAGCTATCCATTCAATACATTCTTTTTTTGTACCGCCATAACTTAAACCATTGCCAAGGTATTGAACTTCCCAAAAAGGTTTAAAGGTTGGGTTGTTGGTATCTATACCTGTATGTTCTGATCCTTTTTTTACATGATCTAATTCAAAACTGCCATCAATTATCATGATGCCTCCTTAGATTTGTTAAGTTCGTCAACTGCTGATTGCAGTTCTTTGATAGCAACACCACATTGCCATACAAGGTAATTGATCTTATCTTGTTCTATTTGTTTTTCTAAGTCTTCCTTAGATGGATTTGTGTAGCTGATTATCTCATCAATAATCTCAGTTACATTTACTTCTTTTTTACTCATAATTTACTCCTCTATGTGTATAGTTGATATATTATAATATTTTATCTATAATGTCTACTATGCGTAACAACTTAAATACATTAAGTAACTAAAAAGGGAGAAGAAATGGGTAGAACTAACGAATTATACATGATGATGCGACTAGCATATGAACAAGCTGTAGATGATTACAACAATAAAAAAGCAGATACGGTGTTATCGGCATACAAGAAATACCATATTATTAATGTTGGTATGGGGAGTGTAGATCCTCAAGGTGAAATCTTAAACTTTTTTGACGAGGACAACAGTCAAGAGTCTATGATATGAAGGTACTGAGTTTATTTGATGGTATGTCTTGTGGTCGGATTGCTCTTGATCAGCTTGGCATACCAGTAGAAAAGTATTATGCAAGTGAGATAGATAAGTATGCTATCCAGGTTAGTCAAGCAAACTATCCAGATATTGAGCAAGTAGGAGACATCTGCAACTTAGATCCGAAAGACTATCAAGATGTAGATCTGATGTTAGCGGGATCTCCGTGCCAAGGTTTTAGTTTTGCAGGTAAGCAGTTGGCCTTTGACGATCCTAGATCTGCATTGTTCTTTGAATTTATACGATTATTAAAAGAAATAAAGCCTAAATACTTCCTATTAGAGAATGTGAGGATGAAAAAAGAGTTCTTACAGGTTATATCTCAACAAGTATCAGAGTGTTATCCAGAGATAACATTTGGCATAGAACCCATTTTTATAAATAGTTCGCTTCTAAGTGCTCAATCAAGGCAAAGATATTACTGGACTAACATACCAGGAATACAAGAACCAGAAGATAAAGGCATAGTTTTAAGGGATATACTTGAAGATAACTATGATAGCGATAGAGACAAAAGCTATTGTATTGACGCTAATTACTCTAAAACAGGTGCAAAACCTCATCATTACAAGGATAAATACCGCAGGCAGTTGGTCAATAAGCCAATAAAAGTAGGGATGAATGTAGAAGAAGTAAAGGTTAGGAAGCATGAAGTCAACATATCTGGGCTACAACATCTATTGAGAGAGATGAAGAAAGAGTCTGGTAAGACAAACAAACAGATAGCAAAAGAAACTAATATGCCAGTCACAAAGGTAGAGCATTGGTTTAGAACAGACAGCAGTTTTGCAATACCAGGCGATAACATATGGCTCAAACTTAAGGAAGTATTAGGCATTAAGACAGAAGTGTTTGATCAAGAAGTTATGGAGTTTGTCTATCGTGATGGTGTCTATGAAACTAAACAAAGAGTTTATAGTGATGAGGGTAAGTCGCCAACAATTACTGCATCTAATACAGAGCAATACATAGAAACAAAACCTAAAATGGTTGGTAAAACTGACACTCCAGGACATGACATATTAAAAAGAGTTTATAGTGAAGACGGCAAATCACCTACGATTACAGCTCATGCAGGCAAAGGGACAGTACCAAAGATAGAGACTAAGCCAAAACAAGTAGGTGTTGCAGTTGATATTAACGGACATGACATACTCAAACGAGTATATAGTCCAGAAGGTAAGTCGCCTACAGTAACAACTTGTCAAGGTGGTAATCGTGAGCCCAAGGTAGTCACTGGTGGTGCAATTCGTGGCAGAGCCTATGATAATAAAGGCAAAAGAATGGACAGAGACGGCAGTTCTGTAGCAAATAAGACAACACAGATGCTTGAATTACGTAAAGATAATAAGTCAAACGCTATTACAACAGTTGGTAAAGATAGTGTTGTAGTTGAAAACTTACCAGATAAATCACAAACAATTAAGTCACAGTATTACAAATCATCAAGAGCAAACTTTGAGAGACAAGGCACCTTTCATGCAACAGGTGTTCAATCAGAAGATCTAACTTGGAGAAAGCTTACACCTTTAGAATGTGAAAGGTTGCAGACAGTACCAGATAATTACACGGATCATGTTAGCAATACACAAAGATACAAGATGCTTGGTAATGGGTGGACGGTTGCAGTAATCAAGCATATCTTTGAGAATATGGATTATGAACGTAACTAAGCTAGATAAAGTAAGGTGTAGTATCTGCAATGGCTACATAAAACCCTTGAAGAATGAGGACGGAGAAGTTGTTTGGGAGCATGGTAATAATGCACAACCAATTAATGACGGCCGTTGTTGTGATGATTGTAATGCAGATGTCATAAAAGAAAGGATAACGCGTGCACACGATTTCATTCCCCCTACAAGTCGAATTGTCCTGACTACTAAGAGTAAAATTGACAAATAGGCAAATAGTCGTGTTAAGATGCGATATGCCAAAGATTGTAGAGATCAAAGACAAAATGGGCAAGCCCACACTCCAGGAAGTAATATCCAGATTAGATCTTATGTTTGATAACATGGTTTATAGGGGAGAAGATAAGCTCAATGTCGTTTTGGCTAGTTTAAGTTTTTGTATATCTCAATTAAGTTTAGAGTTCGGTGATAAGGAACTTTCTAAGCTGGTTGATGAGCTTTTAGCTCAATATATTGACAAATCTGCCAACAAATAGATTATTGTCTATTATTGTCATTTTGTCATGACAGCTAAAAACATGATAAGAATGCACCTTTGAGGGTTATTGTATTTTTTTCATTTTTGTCACAGGAGATTGAGAGAAACTTACTAAATAAATGAGATAATACTTGACTAGATCTATACTCTTCAAGTATCCTCACAATACACTTTAGGGTAAAGTGGGGGTAGGTATTATTAAAAACTTGCTCTTACTCTAATATGCAAAACATGGGATATAGAAAAAATAATTTAGAATATGAACCTATAATCTCTTCTGAAGAAGAAGCTCCCATAGAGTATTGTAATCTCGATAACTCCCTCAATAGACGTCAAAGAAATTTTATTTGGATCTCGGTCAACAATCCCAGGCTATCCCTGGTTGAGTGTGCCTATAAGGCAGGCTATACATCTCCACGTCAAGCAGCTAATAAACTTATGAACAAACCCCTTATTCGTAAGGAGTATAACTATTTGATGAATGAGGCTAAGAAGAAGTATGAACTTAACTATGATAGAGCAGTCCAGGATCTGTATGATATTCGGGACAAGGCCATTGAAGCAGGGTCATTTAACGCTGCAATTTCTGCCCAGAACTCACTACTGAAAGTCGGGGGCCTAATAGTAGATCGTAAGGAAGTTATGTTTGGCAAGGTAGATCAAATGAGTCGGGAAGAAGTAGAAACCAGGTTAGCACAGCTCATGGGTAATGTTGTTGATGCTTCTTTAGAGAATAAAAATGCAGATCCAGACCTGGTAGATTTGCCAGAAAAAGAAGATGAACACGATTAAAGCTGTAATCTATACAGATAAAGACCCAATAAAACTTACTTTGCCAGAGGTAGAGGCTTTATTTATAAAAAAATTACACAAAGGCGAACTAAATCATTATGAGGTTGTGTCTAGTGGTAAGAAAGATAAAAAGGCATAACTAATTTGGAGAGGAGTTGAGAAGTAATATGTTAATCAGACTATGCCTTATCTGAAATATAACAAATTACTTAGGATTGTTCAAGAAATCATCTAAGGCCTT
>CEUA01147058.1_pt1 | contig 52017 bp, 48 predicted proteins | sample 361541 | NCBI WGS metagenome assembly CEUA01 (sample SAMEA2623079, study PRJEB7988) | marine metagenome | isolation source: saline water (ENVO:00002010), including
GGATTTAGTTGCACCAGCATGGACAATCAAAGTACCTCGGAGGATTAAAAAATGATCGAAACTATTGACAACATTATACCTAAGTCTCATCAGGATCAACTGTTGAATACTGTCACTGACCTTGCCTTTGATTGGCATTACATGGAGGATGTGACTTATGTTGAAGCAACTGAGAGAGGACAGAATACACCAGGTTTTGCTAACCTGTTAGTTAATGGGACACAGAGGAGTGGTAAAGAATCTTTATTCATGGCACCACTCAATGAATATTTGTATAGGACAAATCAGAAGTTAGCAGCACTGCATAGAATGAGACTGGGTTGTCTCTTGAATAACTCTGATCTTGAACATAATAATAAGCATGTTGACTATAATTTCCCACATAAGGTAGCACTATATTATTTGAATACAAGTGATGGTGACACACTGGTATGGGATGATGACATAGTAACTAAAGTCACACCGCAGAAGGGAAGGTTCTTTGTATTTGATGGATCAATGCCACATGCAAGTTCATGTCCTAAAGAGCACTCCACCAGAATAGTTCTTACATATAATTTCACTACACAATGAGGGTACCATTAACGGTAGTTGATAACTTTTTTGATACTCCATCTTTAGTAAGAGATTATGCTTTAAAGCAGGAATTCTTTAAAGGTGATAGAGGTAATTGGCCAGGGATTAGGACTAAATTTATACAAGAATTAGATCCATCTTTCATGCAAAGTATAGGTGATAAACTAACAATGCACCTACCTAGATGTTATACTGGATTTCAATACTTAGAATCATCGTTTCAATTAATAGATGAATCGTATGGTGAAGGATGGGTGCACAACGATGATCCCAAGTATAATGTGGCAGGTATAATATATCTAAATCCTGGGAAACCAAAACAAGGATGTGGAACTACATTCTATGATGACAGAGATACATCAGAAGACTATGACTACAGTTCAGAGTTTCATTCAGATGTTCATGATGAGATAGGACAACATGTAGAGACTAGAGATAAGATCAATAGTCAATGGGTTCCTAACGTTAAGGTAGAAGGTAGATGGAATCGGTGTGTTATATCAGATTCTACACGATGGCATTGTGCTGGTAAGTTCTTTGGCACTACCAAAGAAACATCAAGACTAACTATAGTATTTTTTGGTAGAGTATTATGAGTGATATTATTGTAGTTGATGACATAATCAGCAAAGACTATGCTGATCATATTGAGTTTATTGTGAATGAGAAGGACTTTCCACTATTCTACAGGCAAGGGATAGTCACAACACCAGAAGAGAAATGGGATAACGGGAATATTGACGGGTTCATCCATATGTTATTTGAGGTGCAGAAACCAGTATCACCTAGGTTCCCGTTGATCTACCCGTTGGTCTTGAGCATTAGTGAAGCGACTGGTATCAAATGGCGAGTGCTTGAGAGATTGAGGTTTAACTTCGTACTTGGTGATCCTAGATCAGAGTTGTTACATCACACACCACACACAGATAACTACACACCACATTGGTCAGCAATATACTATGTTAATGACTGTGATGGTGATACGTTTTTCTTTGACCAGAAACTAGAGGAGTGCACAGAGGAAGAGTCTTATAGAATATTGGCAGAGAATAAGTGGACAGTCAAACAGAGAGTGTCACCAAAGAAAGGACGGTTGGTTATGTTTGATGGGTTGAGGTTCCACGCTAGTTCACACACCAAGACTAAACCTTACAGGTGTGTTATCAATATGAATTTCTCGTGATCAAGGTTGTTCGTAATGCTATAAGCAAGGACTCTTGTGGTATATTATCTGGTAGCATGGAGTTGATGAGGATAGCAATGGGTAACCCACCTGATCCTACTATCAAGAATGCGTTTGGATACTATGCGCCAGTATTCTTAGAGAGTTTAATGCTATACATGCAACCTACTATAGAGAAGCAAGTGGGCAAGGACTTATATCCAACCTATTCATATGGTAGGATATATGGTCAGGGATCAGAACTGTTGAGACACACAGACAGACCAAGTGGTGAGTATGGTGTGACCTGTTGTCTAGAGAAGCAATGTGACTACCCAATATATTTTGAGAGAGAAGGGACAGAGAAGTATGAGTTAGGGGTGGGTGATATCTGCATTTACAAAGGGATAGACTATCCTCACTGGAGATATCCATACCAAGGTACTAGGCATATTCAAGTGTTCTTGATGTATGTTGATGCTAATGGTGAGCACTCTGAGTGGAAGCATGACAAGAGAGAGATGCTATGCCACCCACCAATCTGTCCATAGGACTGGCACAAATCTGGGATTGACCCTATAATGGACGAGTCCGTTGATATTTCAATGCCTACATTTACATTCAGTGCCGTTGATGAAGACGGTCTGTGCACAACAACTAAAGAGTTCGAGACTGTATTTTTAAATGATGCAGTAGAACACACAGAGGATTTCCTACGTGGTGTGGGATTTTGTTTTGAGGATTTGCGTTGCGATTACAGTGACGACAATCTTGAAGCAATACCAGACCTTAACGTAGTTAAATCTGATTCAGGTCCAGAGTTCAAACCACGCTCTACTGCCTATAAAGAAAACTTTAAAAACAGTAGCGAATGACACAGTATGACAGGGAGGTTGACTCGTTCGACTTCCCTGTGTTACTATATACATTGTAGTTCAACAGTTGTTCTTTCAACCGTTAAATATGGGAAAGACTTTCAGACGAGGTGGAAGTGAAAGGGGTTACTATTCTCCTGGAAAATCACTTAGGGACAAGCGTCAAAGAGGAAGCACCAAACGTTCTTATCGAGAGGAATCTTATGAGTATGACCGAACCAAACAAGGCAAAGACAGAAAATTTGAAGTCCCCGACCAAGACAGAGTTGATGGAGGATGATGACTTTGACGATATTGAATACGACGATGCTGGAGATTATGGCATCGAAATTGATTACACCACCCAAAGTTAATGGCATCAAAAGACCAGAATTCAATCGATGACACTGAAGACAAAGATCAAAAGTGGAATCGGGGACTCGACTTATTCATTGAGTCCCTTCATAAACCAGACAACCAACTGCGTGCATGTGCCCATAATCAATGTTGCTACGTTGAATTGATGGAAGTACGTGGTAAAATTATAGAACATGTAAAAACCATGAGGAGATGATCGGACTCCATTCAGCACTACTCACCAGAGAACAAAAATTGATTGTTAAGGACTCACTCATAATGTATGTCTGCCAGTTGCAGAAGCAATTCTTTAGAGATAACCTTATCTCTTTTGAGGAGTACAGCACTAAGATGCAGGACATTGAGGACATCACCGACAAACTTCATTTAAAGGAACTTTACAAGCATGGAATCTGAACCCACTAACCTGTATCAAGACATGGAGACGCTTAACTCCTTATATGAGGAGTTGATGTGGGATCATGAAGATCATTTGGAGTTTACTCCTGACTATAAGAATGATAGAATCATCATTCGTAACAAGAGCAGGACACAGAAGACTAGACACAGCAGACTCGACTCAATGGACTAATGAAATATAAATTGTATGATGAGCATAACGAGCAGCAGGGTGTATTTTACACAGTGGATGCTCTTGAGAAATATTTGGATATGGTTAGAGAACAACGTGGTGAGAGATACCCAGAGACACAGTGGGTTACACCGTTCGATTATATAAAGAGTATTAAGTGGTATTTTGACATTGAAGAATGATTAAGTATTTTAACCCGAAGTGGTACTACCAAGGCAAGTTCAGTGAAGAGCAGGTCAAGAGGATAGATGACCTATTCTCTGACTGGATAGAAGATGATGAGAAATTTGGTATCCCTAAAGACTGGCAGAAATTATGCAGAGTCACTTCATCAGATAGAAAGCAGGACTTAAGTCCATTATGGGATGAGTATCTTGACATCATCAAACCAACTCAGGATGAGTTTTTGAGTCAGATTGATCTGAAGTATGATGCTGAGATGGTCTGTGATAATATATGGTGTAACAAATATGTGAAGGGAGATTTTCAAGAGGTGCACAACCACTGTCACCCAGATTATAATATTGCTATGGTATACTTCCATAGGTGTAACGGATCACAGTTTCATTTCTTTGATGCTACATGGACAGAGAACAGAACCAGTGGATTAGATCTGATTATGAATGTACCTGGTGAGGAGGTGAACCAGTTAGAGATAGAGCAGGGTGACGTGGTATTCTTTCCTACTCACTACCCTCATTTTGTATCACCTAATATGCATGAGGATCTTAGGGTCACGTTTGCTGGTAACTTCACGATGAGACGAAAGCATGTGACAATGGACAAACTGTTACAATAACTGGTATTCTATGGTGATCTATGGTATTATTAATTGAACTCAAAGGTTAGTTATGAAACTCAGACCTCAGATCCAACTAGATCACACCTACACTTTCAACTGCAAGGCATCTTTTGGTACTCTCTCACAGGAGAGGGTGAACAAACTATTTACAGATGGCAGGAGAGCATCAGGATTCTTGGAACTACAACTCGAAGAGTGGTTTGAAGGTCTTGAGTTTGTTGATGGTAAAGGATACGATCATATCTACAAGTTCAACGAAGGTCAACTCTATGATGCTAAGTGCTTCACTAAGGGTGGTTCAAAGTTTTGCCCTAGTGTGATGCTTGGTGCTGGTAGATCAGTTGATCAAGAGAAATTATGGGAGCACGCAAACACGATGATTTATATCTTCTGTGATGTGGTAGCATTCCCAGAGGTGAGAGTGATCTTCAAGAGAGGATCAGATCTCACTCAGTATGCTAAAGGTTCAATTCCATTTGGAGATCGTGATGTTTTATTTGGGTGATTGTCTTGAGGGTATGAAATCCCTCGACAAAGAATCAGTTGATGCTGTGGTCACATCACCACCATACAACCTTGATATTAAATACAGCAAGTATAAAGACAAGAAACCAAGAGAACAGTACCTTGGATGGATAGCAGATGTATTTTTAGAGTGTAAGAGAGTGCTCAAAGACGATGGGCACCTTTTTATTAACGTAGGATACTCAAATCTAGATGCAACGATAGGGTTAGAGGTCATGTCTGCAATTAAAAATGCGTATTTTTTACAGAATAATATTGTATGGGTGAAGAGTATCCATGTGAATGGCAAAACTACTGGTCATTTCAAACCAATTAACTCACGACGCTACTTATGTCCCACTTGGGAGCACCTATTCCATTTCACTAAGGATGGTAACGTAGCGATTGATCGTCTTTCTATTGGTGTTGAGTATGAATACTATAAAGAGAACTTACGACACAGTAAATCTCTTGGTGGTGTGCTCAAACAGAATAAGAGAGACAAGGGTAACTGTTGGTTTATACCATATGAGACTAGACAGACAAAAGAGGAGCGAGGTAATCACCCTGCTACCTACCCAGTTAAATTAGTTGAAGACTGTTTGAAGATGACTGGATATAATACTGGTGTTGTGCTTGATCCGTTCATGGGAACTGGTACTACAGCAGTAGCAGCAAAGAATCTAGGATGGAACTATATTGGTTATGATATAGATCCTGAATATGTAAAGTTTAGTGAAGAGAGAGTAGAGGGAGGGTTGAAGGGTCTCCTTTAATCCTATATAATAGTGTTCAGTTGGGACTTATTCCTGACTCGACATCGCAAACTATCGACCGACCCCTTATAGGCGGCAAATCACATGTCTTTCAAGACAATAGCGCAACTCAATGCTGAGTTGACAAAAACATATCCCAAAGGTTGTGTAGGCAAACCTCTTGTATACGGAGAAATTAAGACAAGAGAAGAACTAGCAGCACTCAGGGTTTCAGAAATTTATCAAAGACTGTTAGCAGAGGAGAAGTTGCTGAGTTATGGCACTTTAAATCTCAGTTTACTTATACCAGCAGTCATATCACGTCGCCCTTCATCTTTAGCAGATGATGCTGGCGACTTTGTTATTGATGGTCAGCACAAAGCAGAGTTACATTTTAACTCTGGTGTTGACTGTTCAGAGCATCCCTTTCCGATTGTTATCCTTAGTCATGATGAGAATGCAACACTGGATGAGGTACTAAAGGCAGAGGCACTGCTATTCCAAAACTTAAACACTCAACGCAAGTCACTAACCAAGTTAGATGAGTTACGTAGTGAAGTGGTATTTGGTGATGAGTTCGCACTTCACATAGAGTCGTGCATGAAACTATTATCACTTAGTGCTGATCGTTTTGGATCACGTAAACCATATGCACGAACTGTTACCACGTTCAACCAATTCTATTACTGTGTGAAGGAGGACTATCCATGCACCACAGTAGGGTTAGATAATTTGAGTGAGGGTTATGAACTATGGGAGCAGATCTATGGTGATGGTGATGCTAGGAAAGTTCAGGTTCATGGCACTGCATTTAGAGCAGTGTGTTTTATCAATGAGTTCATTAAGTCTGGTCTCACAAATGGTAGAGCAACCAAGTTCCAAGCATGGTGCATAGAATCATTAGCACGTGCGTTCAGTCAGCAAAAACTCGTTAAGGGTTATGGCACGTTCGCATCACCTAGGTGGATATTGTATAGAGTCATTGATCGATACAATGATGAGACTGCAAACCTAGGAGGACGTGGATCACTCACACTAGGATCAAAGACCTTACTTGCTGCGGCAAATAAGGATAAGAAGTTTGCTCACCCAGATGAGGAGATCTGGAAGAAGATCGTTATCGATGCAACCAAGTGATCAACTGTCACACATTTCTCCTGTTCACCCTATTCCATACTATACTAAGTCATGAGGAAATTCTTCTCAACAAAGGGTCAAATCAGACTCATTAAGAAAGCACTCCAAAAGAGTGAAGATCAACCATTCCTGTATAAGGATGAGGAGATTCATCATTTGAAGACTTCTCTTCGCAAACTACAGGATGAGGTTGAAAAAACAAGACAAATTCAAAACGGAGGTTTTGGTTATGACGTTTAATGTGTATGAGATCGTGGAGGATGACTTCACGAAAGTACAAGAAGAGGAAGAATCTTGGGTGACTGACATTTTAGGCACCGAGGATGAAGCACTTAAAGACCTTATCAAAGATTTCTAATGAACAGATACGAAGTCCTACTACAGCGTGACAATGGAATCAACAAGACAGTTCATGTTGATGACTGTTACTACGAGGATGAGGCAAGATTACTTGCTGAGTCACAGTATGGACTTCCTGTTCTTAGAGTATTATATGATGGTAAATCCTCTTATGGAGGACAGAGCGATTATGATTTAGAACCACCTTACCAGCAGCACAGAAATGTGTTTGCTAATATAGGTCAGGCACCTGGTATTTTTGTTGGGTTGGTTCTGATCATTTTAATGGTAGAGTTTTGGTATGTCTTTGTTGCTGCTGGTGCTGCTGGTGTAGCATTGCAGTCATACAAATACTTTAAGGACTAGGCATTTATTTTTGTTAACCTCACCTATATGTGTGTGTTCTCATACAATAAATAATAGTAGTTCATGGGTAACAAGATGCACTGAAAACCTCATTCATTATGAGTCAACTAAGTTTACGGAGGTTAGCATGTCCAACAGTTTAATATCGTTTAATCATCTGGCACATTGGAAACATGGAGTAGAACAAGATCTTGCCAGCAATGACCAAGATCAAAAAATAGACGAATACTTTGAGTGCTTGATTGATTGCGTAGATACAGACCAATCTAGTTGTAGGAGGATTTGCACAGAGTTACTAATTTAAGACGGACAGTAATCCCATATGAAAGACGGTTGCAAGACCGTCTTTTTTATTGTATAATGGCACTATGAAAGATACTATTCTATTTGGAGATTGTAGGGATACACTCTCAGCATTTATTGATAAGGCACAGATGTGTGTTACCTCACCACCTTACTACGGTCTACGTGACTATGGTGGAGAGGAGCAGCAGATAGGACAGGAGCAGACACCAGAGGAGTATATTGAGCAACTAGTACAAGTATTCAGGAAGGTAAGAGATTGTTTAAAGGATGACGGCACGTTATGGTTGAATATTGGTGACTCATACTATAACTATAGACCTGGTAAGGGTCAGGCACTAGTTAAGCAGTCAGTGAGTAAGAGCAAGCAAGATCTACCAGACAAGTGTGCACGACGTGGTAACAAACTAGAAGGACTCAAAGAAAAGGACTTGATCGGTATCCCTTGGATGTTGGCATTTGCTCTGCGTGCTGATGGATGGTATTTGAGGCAAGATATAATATGGCACAAACCTAACCCCATGCCAGAGAGTGTAAGGGATAGATGCACCAAGAGTCATGAGTATATTTTCTTGCTAAGTAAGAGTAAGCACTATTACTATGACAATGATGCTATTAAGGAACCTGCTAAGGACTGGGGAACGAGGGACAGGACACAAGGTAAGTATCACAATAAAGGGACAGGACTCACACCTCACTCTGGTCTTACCAAATCATACCCTACTAAGAATAAGAGAAGTGTATGGTCAGTAACCAACAAACCTTACAAGGGTGCTCACTTCGCAGTATTTCCACCTGACCTGATTGAACCATGTATCAAGGCAGGTAGCAAAGAAGGTGATCTTATACTAGATCCGTTCATGGGCAGTGGTACTACTGCGATGGTTGCCAAGTCACTCAACCGATACTACCTAGGATGTGAACTGAATGAGGATTACAGAGAGTTGATAGATCATCGTGTGCCAGTTGCGGAAGTTGCACCTAATCCCTTGGAAAGGGTCATGTTTGGTATATAATTAGATCATTCAACGCATTACACGCATGACCACTGCCACTGCAAAAGCACCTCGCAAGAGACGCTCACGTAAGTCCAATGCCCCTATAAATAGTTCACCCGCAGTTAGCATCGTGAATGAGGAAGCACCAAAAGTGATTATCACTGGAGAAGGACTTGATGCAAAGGTCAGCAGTCGTCCCGAACAACCTAATTTGAAATGGGAGGACTATCGAGCAGATGCCGTCGTAAGGTGGAACATCCACCAGTATGAAACACAACAATTATGGGGTGATGTGAAATGGGTTTACGCTCAGTCCACACCGTATGTTGTTAAAGCGGTTGATTACTGTAAAGATGCCTACAAACGAGCATTTGCGACCGATTCTTAAACTGACACACCAAACCCCCATTAGGGGGTTTTTTCATGTATATTTAAAGAGTGGAAGAGAGAGGGTGTTGGGGGATGCCCTGTTCGACCTCTCTTCCACGAAGCAGTTCTTTCAGTTTTTAATCATGAGATATTCAGTTCATTGTCCATCAGCACCTTATGAGAATTCCTCATTTACACTACTTGAGGATTGTTGGGGTCTATGCCTTGAGTTATCCGAAGAGTATGGATACGCCGAGGTCAGATATGGAAATTGTATGATGGGATCATACACAAATGGTCAGTAAGCAAACTGACACACTCAGCACCCGCAAGGGTGCTTTTTTAATGGTATACTAAGAGTATCAAATGAGTTAAAGCATTGACCATTAATTTAAGACCACATCAGGAGCGTGCTTTTGAGTCATTAGCAAAGCATGATAAGGGACAAATCATTGTGCCTACTGGTGGTGGCAAAACATATATTATGATAGCGGATGCTCTGAGGTCTACAGACTGGAGAGAAGATAGCACCACAGTTGTAGTTGCCCCTCGCATCCTACTAGCACAACAGTTGTGCAAAGAGTTTACCAGTGTATTAGGTGCGGATCATATAGTACACGTGCACTCAGGTGAGACAGAATACTTTAGCACGACTGATAGAGATGAGTTGCTACTGTGGCACCTAATGACACCAGTGAGCGCACATAGAGTCATTTTCACAACCTACCATAGTTTGCACAGAGTGGTTGAGGCAGGTATTCCAGTTGATACCGTATATTTTGATGAGGCACACAACAGTTGCGGAAAATCTCATTTTATAGCAGTTGAGCAGGTGGCACAGAGTGCGGAACGTTGCTATTTCTTTACAGCAACACCACGTCAAGGCAAAGGATCTACAGCATATCGTGGCATGAATAATGCTGAGGTATATGGTGAAGTGATCGCTCAGGTATCTGCTACGGAACTTATCAACAGTGGAATTATACTTCCACCTAAACTCACTCCATTTGAGACAGACAGGGAAAGATGCAAAGCGGATGCCCATGAGGTTGATGCTGCAAATCTGAAGGATATCATCGGAGGATTTGATAGCAATGCTAAAATACTGGTAGCAGCACCTAGTACAAGAATACTGTGGAGGATGCTATCTGATACCGATATTCTGGACTGGTTGAAGCAGGAGAATTACGAGGTTATGCACATCACGTCTAAGCATGGTGCATATGTCAACGGTAAGAAGGTGAGGAGGGACGTATTTTTCAACACTCTCAGCGACTGGGGTAATTCCAATAGAAGATTTGTTGTATTTCACTACAGCATATTATCTGAGGGAATCAACGTTCCAGGTTTGACTCACACTGTGTTACTACGTAATTTACCGATCATCGAAATGGCACAGACTATAGGTAGAGTCATTAGAGTCCATCCTGAAGATCGTAAGGACGTGGAGGCAGGTATTATCCCTGCTGCCCAGTTCTCACTATATCGTAAAGGATATGGTAGCGTAACAGTACCATTGACTGGAAAGTATGGTGCACGTATTGCTGAGAGATTAGAGCAGGTCGTGACCAGTATCTTTATAGAGGGTATTCCACCAGTTGCATGGACATCGTAGACAGTATGACAAACTGTCCACTATTCTACCAATTGGGTTGAATATCGTGTATTATTAAAGAGTGGAGGCAAGGGTGACGTTCACTACTCGTCTTTAAATCGAACCTCTCCACACCCTATTCACTAGCATATCTAAAAGGTGTATTATCAAATGACCGAAGAGTGTTACAAGTTGCTCTGCAACCCAACTCCAATAATCAAGTATTATTTCTTGACTAATTCAGTAAACCGCAAGCAGGAGGACAGGAAGTGAAGAGCGCAGTTTTTCAGGTTCGCATCCAAGTTGATGAGGACACCGACGTGAACCCAGTTCACCTATGCGAAGAGATTCAGTGCTATTTGAATTCTAACGTTTGCAATCTTGATGAGTCAACCGATGAGTATCAGGATGCGAAGGTCGTAGCATATAATTTTGGATATGATAACTTTGTACCATTCACTGCTCAGGAGGAGTATTGATGACCAATTCCTATTTCCAAAAGGCAAATCTCAATGCCACTAACTCAGAGTTAGATGCTAAGGTCGTTATTGACCACACCAAACTAACTGATGAGGAGGAGGAGAAAATCATTCAAGATCTCATGAAGGAGGCAGAGTGATGGGAGCAGTCAAACATCTATTACACGATCAGCAACAGGAGGAGGATCAACCAATGCCAATTTTTTCAGAATTGAAATCAGTTGACCGATATACTAGAGCAGGTCACTGGGGCAAGTTCATCACGTGCCCCTCATGCTACTCTACTCAGAGAGTCCATCATTTTGCATGGTCTGCTCTTGGTTGCCAGTCATGTAAGAAGATGGTAAGCAAAAATGAGTGGAAAATACATGGTGATGGTACACCTTACTAAGTGTCATACATTTTTCCTATGAGTGACCAAAATCCATTATACTAACAGTATCAAATCAAAGAGGACTTTATGACCGCTTCAACTTACATTCCAAACCTTCCACTTGATGCACGAGTGGAGTTGTGGGTTCTTGATCTATGTGACGCTCTAGAGGCAAATTACGAGCGTCAGTATCCTGACTCACATAATGATAAGAGATTCGAGGCAGTCGGTGGACGCAAGTACTGGAAGATCATCACTAAGGATATTGGAGCAGATGGCAAAGAGTGGTCTGGTGGTGTCCATGCATTCGTAGACAAGAAAACTGGTGAGGTATACAAACCAGCATCTTGGAAGGCACCAGCAAAGCACGTCCGCTATGATCTCCGCATTATCAATCAGCGTGAGGAGTGCCTAGCACGTGCTGACTGGGCAGGTGGATATCTCTACATCAGATGAACATCAACCTAACAAGGGCAGAGGTCAAACACCTCTGCTATTCTCTGGGGTCAGACCAAAACGAGTTTTATTCCCCAGAACTCAACAAACCATTATTGTCCAAATTACATAACCTGATCTTAAATCCAAATGGCAAAGCAAGCACACCGAGTAGAAACCGAGTATCACGTCCTTGACTTCGACTCTAAGAAGTCATACAAGTCATTTCTGAACGATGGTCCAAAGGCAGCAGGTGTCTCACTCGATTATTATATGTTCGAGTTTGACCTAGAACCGATAGAGGTTGACAGTTGACAAAGAGGCACACTAAACCCCCATTTGGGGGTTTTTTATGTGTATAATAGGTATATACCAAAGAAAAGAACATTATGAACAAAACTTCCAAGATCATGCAAAGAATACTACAGGTTGAGAATTTCCAAAATGTTGCCTGTGTATGTGCTGACTGGTCAGAATTTGTTCAGGAGTTAGCAGAGTGGGGAGTCGATCACGCAGCAGGTATTGATTTCGATGATCCTGATCTAGACATCCCTACACTAGATCGTTTCATGGTCACTGAGAATGGATACGAAAGAACTGGTGACGATTTCAACCTACTCTATGCAGGTGCTTAAAGTGGCACAAGACCGCTTGATTTTTCCCTAAATCTATGCTATGCTTAAAGCATAAAGGATGAGGGATAAAACCAAATCCAAACAAGGTAACAAACATTCAATTTCAAAATTATGTCAAATTCAATTAAATCTCTTTTTTCACAGTCAATCAATCTCTGTGACGACTATCTCGGTTTCGAGTGGTCACGTGGTGTAACAACCAATATGTTCGATGTCTACAGACGTGAGAACGATCTAGATCCTAATCTTGCGATCTATCACTACGGTAACGACCGTTTTGAAGTTCGTACTATGGTCTATACCGATAATGGTTGCATTGTTGGTGATCAAATCGATCTCGGTCGTTTCGATAATATCTCAGATGCAGAGGACTGCGCCGAGACTTATCTCAAAGATCTACTTCTAGACCTAGGAGTTTGATCGATGTTTGAAATCAACGGTAAGACCTATTCTCACAAGGAACTAAACCTAATGTGGGATTTCTTCTCAGAAGATCAGTGGGACGCTATTCTATCCCAAATCAACGATCCTGAGATCATTAATTCAATTCAATCACTATGGAGGCAATCCTACTAATGTCATGCTTACAAAACGAGACCATCCTAGAAAACATCTACGAAGAGGTCTATTCTGAACTAGTCGATAAATTCGCTGCTTGTTTCGATCACCAGGAGATTGAGGCACTCGCTGAAAAGATCACTAGAGAACGCTTTGAAGACCTAGCACAATAAGTCTTCATTTTTTATTGCTAATCTTATCCCCAATTCTTATCATGAATCAAATTGAATTTCTCACTGAAGTATTATCAGACTGGTGCAATCAGGAAGGCAAAGAGTTTATTAGTGCTGATGATTTGCTCTATACTGATAATAGTCTTACAGAAGATCAATCTAGTTGGTTATCTAATTATATCCAAATATGGGACATAATTGTGGATAACGACGGCGCACAATTTGAGGGAGCATAGATATAATTATGAGATTATTCTTATTAGGAGTTGTTGTTATCGTAGGAGTGAATATAGGTCACTCGATAATAGATAAGCAACACCAATTACAATATGAAAAGTTTCAACAATGGTGTAAAATTGACCCTGAATTATGTCAGTCCACTTCCAACTAATCCCTTGGACATTGTTAACACATGCAATCGACTTATTGCAGTATGAGGAAGATAACAAAGAAACTATGACTTACCAACAATTGTTACAACAACTCAATGAACTTTCCCCAGAAGAACTATCACAAACAGTCGTCATATATGACAAGGATACTGAAGAAGAAATCCGAGCAGATGACAAACTCGTTATTAGAAACTCAAAGAAATTCATCGGCATATAGTACATCTTGTTGGGAAGAATCTATGACAGGTGATGAATACTTAGACTACCTAGATAGACGAGAAGCACAAAAGAATGGATGGTAATTATGCTCTCTAAGTATAACTTCATTAAAGGCGAATTAGTCCAATTAAATGATGATATAGGCAGGGTTAATTACATTGATGAATTATACATTACAGTGACAACAAATAGGTGGAAAGATGATAATTATATGACAGGATATAGAGAGAGTAATATATTAGTTTATCCACAGGATTGGGGAAAACTTATATTCATTACACGTAACAAGATTAAAGAAGAAAATGATAAGAAAGAACAACAGATTACACAAACAAGTTATAAGTCACAGGAGTATAGATACAGTGACATACAATAATATATTATGAGCAAATTACCTAACAAAAGTGTTAGTTCCGCAGATCAAATTAGGTATGTGTTTATGACACTTAAGGAGACAACTTGTATTACTTGGGAATACATTAGAAAACACAAATTGTGGAAGGTTTCTAACACCTCTGTGGAAAAGTATGATGAAAATGTTGAAAACAATTAAATGGTAATATAAATGTATTAGTGTTTACTTTAACGTTGATAAATGTCTCCGTTAATTGTAGTCTTAGCGCACAGATTACCGACACGTCAATGTTACTTAACACACTGCAATTACTTGACAATCTATCAGAAATCGTCTATAATGTTATCAATACAAACTATCAACAATGTCAATGTATCTCCCAGGAAAGTATAAACAACTCTCCGAGAGTTTTCCACAACTTAACAACAATGACCTTGTAGATTACTGCCAATTTATGTTAGATACGGAACAATATTCGGAGGATGAAAGTATAAACAAATCATGCACACGATTACTCGCCGAAGGTCTCTGCTACCATGTGCCAATAGACTAAGTGTTACAAGTACTTGCCAATGCCCCTCTGAGGCATGTATAATATTAGTATAAATCAAAAGGAGCACTCATGCAACTTACCCCAATTGCCTCAAACATGACTGAAGTTGAGACAGAGGACGCAAGGATTCTGTTTTCATATAAAACTCCAGTAGCGGCATATGTCTTCGGCAAGGGTTACGTAAAGACCGACAAATTCTGGTCAGTAACAACTAGCAGACATATTAACAAGTGGATGGGTTCACAAACTGCCAAGGATTGTGCTCTTATGTTACAATCAGACCTTGACAATCTAGCATGAGAGTATAAAGAATAGACACCCAAATCGCAGTGGTGGTCTATGATCTTGCCCCTTCGGGGGCCGTTTATATTAAAAAGCTTACTACCCTAACCTACAAAGGTTCCCAAACGCTAGTGTTATATAATAAAAAAATAAAAAAATTACCACCATTAAAAATTTTCCACAGGTAAAAAAATGATTGACAAGAACGCCCAAGAAGCACAGGACGATCGTGTATGGTGTTTAGAGCAATTACTCAGAAAAGAGGGGTTCCTAGACCCTCGGATGTATGAGTGTGCACAACAATGTGCCATCTCTGGTAGACCCGAAGACAAGGAGGCACTATATACATCGTGGGAGAAATGGAAATCAAGTCATCCCAGAGAGTACACACAAACAAATAGACTATGAGCAAGAGATTCACTACACGTCTGGAGGAAGATGACTTCGGAGATTTGATATTAACAATTCCCTACGATATTTGCGAAGAACTTGGATGGGATACCGACAGCGATCTTCAATACGATGTGCTAGATAATAAGTTCACACTTAAAAAGGTAGAAGAATAATGACAGGATTCTTAAAGAAAGGTTTTAACACTGGACAATGGGCATTTCGATTAGTATTTGCTGTAGTGGTAGTAGAACTTGCTATTGTAGCAGGGAGTGTAGTAGGATGTTTTGAGACTAATGCATGTGATGAGAATGACTCAGATAATATCAAAGAGTTAATGCAAGGTCTGGCAACCAAAACTTTTGCTCTTTATGCTGCTGAGAAAGGTATCAATGCAAATACTAAGAAGGAAGAAGAAGCTTGATACAATATTATGATACTGATATAGCATCTAAGAAACTGCATGACGACCTCGTGCAGTTTTCTTATGTTTGTGGAAGGTATGATAATAATCAGGAAGGTGATGTAGATCTACGTGCTTTGTATTATACGAAGGATTTTAAGTTAACTGATCCTTTTGTAGAGAATATACTATCACGTATTGAGTTATGTGGTATACCTGTACCAACGACTGAGTGTTATTCTGTATATGTTAATGTTCTTAAGTTCGGTGATGCGCCTGTTATCCACTGTGACTGTGCACCTCATATACATCAGGGATATACTATGATGGTATATTTGAACTCACATTGGCATCCTAACTACGGTGGAGAGACTATTTTCTATGATGATGAGTTAGAGATCTATAAGAGTATACTACCTAAGCCTGGTCGAGTTGTTATATTTGATGGTAGAATACCTCATTCGGCGCGAACACCCACACCTTATTACTTACATAACAGATATGTGCTAATTTTTAAATATAAAGGTATAATGGGAAAAGAAATACCTGGGTCTTATGATTGTGGAATATCTGGATTCGATCCTATTACAGTAAAGGAGCTATTGTATGAGTAACCCCCGTCGGCGGCGATCCACGAGTCTTAGTATAAAGGAATGCCCTTGTTGTGAAGCGAGATGGTTAGATGGGCAATTGTACTGGGCTACAGGACGAGAAGCGTGCCCTCATGACCTTGCTGGTCTAGTTTGTAACGAATTGAGTGATGAGACGTGTATAAATGCTTGTAAAGGGTCTACAAGCGGTCTCACTTGGAAACATAGAGAGATAATGCTTGACTTTTTCGATATATAAGGATATAATCAAAACAATTACATGTTACATATGAGAGAACAATTGTTAGCGGCAGTGATTGCTCACGCTAAAGGTGAGATAGCCAAACATAAAGTGAATGTTAACGTCTATCTGGAACATCCAGTAGGTATTGGAGAGCATTCTGACATTTCAGAAGCAATTCAATGCGAATTGGATAAGATTGCACGTTATGAAGATCAGTTAGTAGTCATCGAGAAGTATTTTAGTACTAAAAAATGACCACTGAAGAGGATAAATTCCATTCTCTTGATGAAGGAGAACTAATTGCTGAACTTCTTTGCATTACAGGTGAATTAGGTGGAACAATGCAAAGAACTGAAACCCTAAACAGCACGGGTAGATCTTCTAAGAAAATTGTGATAGAATATAATGTCAGAACACGAGTATGATGAACATTGGCTAGAACAGTGGAAGTTCAACAAAGCTCTTGGTGATGGTTTAAAGCAAATCATTGATAGACTTAATGAACTAGAGAAACGTGTAGCTGAACAGCCAACAAGTGATAAAACCTTCTATAAACCCTACGGATATGACGATTATCTGTCATTATTCGATACTTTTGACACTATTTTCAAAAGATTAGACGATTTAGAGGGAAAATCACGCACTTTCGGCAAAATTTAACCAAAAACGGAGTATTTTATGGCAAAAGCAGTAGCTTGGAACTCAAATAAGGACTATATTGAGTCAAAACCGAAGAAAACACGTCAAGGACGCAGTGCTTTAACAAAATACGCACCATCGTCTCGTAATTCCGCGAAGAAGAAGTATCGTGGACAAGGACGCTGATATGTCTCTAAGTAAAGAGTACAGATGCCGTTTAGTTGAAATCTGTTGTAAGGTAAAACTGAATCGGCATACTACTCTTGCTGAACGCATATGGGTAAATAAACTAATTGAGCACAATCGCCACGCAAGAGGCATCGCAGAGAGATTTGATTATGTCTGATAAACCAATACCAGGAAGTTACATAGACACTCAGGGAATGGGTGGTCCTATGTCTCCTGAAGAAGCAGCAAAGTATAAGGGAAAAGCGCAAGTTCATAAACCTGCTATCATGAAACCTCGTCGGTTGTTCACTGATACATATGTTAAGGAGTTGAAAATACTTCTTAATGAGGTATTAGACGAGAGAGAAGGTAAATTTAACTACACTTCTTACTTTGATACGGAAAAATTCAAACATTATGTTGGAGAAGAGGAGCCACCTTATGACAAAACGAACATGGACACAGGAAAAAAAGAATCCTAAGCATAGTAATGTGTGGGAGTGGGATGAAACTCCTGAAGTGCGTGCAGCACTAGCCAAATTACATGAGGATATCCGTGAAAATAACGCAAAAGATAATTGATGATCTAGAGAAAGCTCTGGATATGCGTAAAAAGAATGGTGAACCCGTATGGGATGACGGAGATGATATTGATGTGTGTATTGGCGGTACATTTGCTGCTGATAAGTTCATTAGTCTTATAAATCGTTCTAAAGAAAAATAATCATGTTCAACTTCAAAAAGATCAAAGAAAAGAGAATGGAGAAATATGAGGAGTATCGTAAGAAGTGGCGTGATGAAATGAAGTCTATTGTCCGTGAAGCAATGGATGAATGGACCGAAGAGTGTGAGTATCTAACCAAAACACCTGAAAATGGACGAGATAAATGAAGCTTGGTCGGAGTCCCGACTAAACAAACCAAAAAAATATCCGATGCCTTTATGGTTAACGGATGACGAATTCGATTTAATGGTAATGCAGGTTTGGAAGTCTAGAAAGACGGAACCTGCTTGCGATAAATTATATCAAAGGCTTAAAGCTGTGCAAGACTGTGTTGCCTCGATAAATAATAATTAGTTACATTATGATTAGTGACTTATCAGGCATTACCCGAAGGATTATACATTGGTGCTAGTCCTGTCGCAGGACAGGGTATATTTACCAAAGTTCCATTAAAAGTAGGGACTGAACTGGGTCTTTCCCACATTATTTTGCAAGAAGAGATCGTTAGAACACCGTTAGGTGGGTTTATTAACCATAATGACATTCCAAATTGCGAAAAAACGTGTTCAAGGGTCGAAAAAATGTATAATTTGACAAAAACCCACTATAAGTCAATAAAAAGATATTATGTTAAGGTCATTAGACCTATTGAAGCAGGTGAAGAACTATTTTTGAGCTATACTTTCTATAAAATCTGATGGCGTTAAAAGAGATTAGAGGATCTAAAGTCAATTTATCACGTGCATATAAGGATGTAGGCATTGGGTTGCTTATGAATACCTTTACAAAAGACGCTGGTGTGGTAAAGAATGAGAATGCTATCAAACAATCAATTAAAAATTTAGTACTTACACAAAGGGGAGAGAAATTGTTCCAACCTGAAATTGGATCAGGTGTCTTCGATTTGCTTTTTGAACCGATGGATCTGTTTACAGCAGATGCGATTCGGGATGAGATCATAAATACTCTTGGTCAGTATGAGCCTAGAATAACTTTAGGACCAATTACTGTTAGGGCTAATGATGATACCAATTCGTTTGATGTAACTGTTGAATATAGAATAGTTGGCCAACCCATTGTGGAAACCGTCAATTTCGTGTTACAGAGACCTGAATAATGCAGCCAAACAATTTAACAGCATTAGATTTTGGAGATATTAAGTCTTCAATAAAATCATATCTAAGAACCAGATCAGAGTTTACAGATTATGACTTTGAAGGTGCTGCGCTATCGTATCTGATTGATACTCTAGCATACAATACTTACTATACCGCATTCAATGCTAACATGAGCATGAATGAGGCATTCCTACCGTCTGCTACAGTAAGAGATAACGTCGTTAATATAGCAAAACTCCTAAACTATGTTCCACGCTCTGTAGTCGCTGCTAGGGCGTGTGTGAAGCTTGTTTTACAGACTAAGAAGACTAGTGAGGCATATCCTAGCACAGTTACCCTTAAGAAAGGTGCAATCTTGCAAGGTGGTGCATTTATGTGGAATATTTTAGCAGATACTACAATATCTGTTGATCCTACCACTGGAATTGCAACATATGATGATGTTACAGTAAAGCAAGGGGCAATTCTTCAGTTCTCATACACAGTTAATACATTTGCTTCACAAGTCTACAAGATACCTTCTGAAAATTGTGATATTTCTACACTCACTGTTAATGTAAAGGCAAACGAAACTTCTACAACATCAGATTTATACAATAAAGTTGATACTATAACAAGTCTTACTCCTACATCACGTGTATATTTCCTCTCTGAGGGTGAAGATATGCGTTATGAGATAAAATTCGGTGATGATAGCATAGGTCGTGCTCTATCTGATGGTGAGGTTGTAACCTTAGAATACTTGGTAACTGATGGTGCGGAAGCAAATGACGTAAATGTCTTTAATTTCATTGGTAGATGCGAAGATAGTCTTGCAAGAACCTATACAGCATCTGATATTACTATGACTTTGAAAATGAAGTCTGGTAACGGAGAAGTTGCTGAAACTATTGAATCTATCAAATATAACGCTCCAAGATACTATTCTTCTCAGTACAGAGCAGTAACAGCACAAGATTACTCAATTATCACTAAAAAGGTCTATGATAATGCAGAATCTGTTGTTGCATATGGTGGTGACTCACTAAATCCACCAATTTACGGTAAAGTTTACATTGCTATTAAGACAAAAACTGGATCACTCCTTAATGATCAGACTAAAAAAAGTATTGCTGCTGATTTAAGGGGTTATGCAATGGCATCTATTGATCCTGTTGTAATTGACCCAGAGAATGTATACATTTATCCAAAAGTATTTGTTCAGTATGATACTGGTTGTGGATCTGATACTTCTACAATTAAAACAAATGTATCTGCAGCTGTTGAGGCTTGGGCAACACAGACTCAAATCAATAACTTTAATTCAACGTTTAGATCATCACAGTTTGAAAAAGCAATTACTTTAGCAGATAGGTGTGTAACTGACGTTTCTCTTCAAACTACAGTTTTACGTTATATTAAACCTACTACGAACCAAACTAACACATATTCCATTTCTACTGGTTCTGCACTCTATAATAGTGCTCCAAGTAAGGATGGTGGTGATGGCGTTTGTAAAAAGGAACCAATTCTTCTTTCTGGAACATTTAGAACTTCTGACAGACCAGGTGTTGATCAGCAATTTGAAGATGATGGTTATGGAAATTTAAGAACGTTCTATAACACAGGAACCAGAAAAATCTATACTAATGCCAATGCTGGTACTGTTAACTATGATACTGGTGAAATTGCCTTTGGACCAATTGCTATTATTGGTGCGGGATTAAACATATCACTGACTGCAGTTAATATCACTGATTCTCAAACAGGAGCTGGATCTGTTACAGATTCTACGTTACTTCCTGTAGATCTTCAAATACCAGTCCAGTTCATCCCTTCAAACTCTAATAGTATTCCTGCTTCTACTCCAGGGACAATTATTAATATCGTATTGCCAGAAATTACAGTAGCTGCTGTAGGAACTGCACCACCTCCCACTATCCCACTAAATAGTTTGACACCAACAATTTTCGACCAAACACCTTCAACGGTTACGGTCGCAACCCAGACAGCAACCAACTTAAACACATCATCTTGTTTGTAGAGTAGATGACAAATATCAATAAGGTATCACAAGCGGTAGTCGCACAGACACCAGACTTCGTAGAGTCAGAATATCCTCTCTTTAATAGATTTCTTGAGTACTATTATGCTTCTCAGGAAAAGACAGGTCTCGGACAAAATATTTTAAATAACTTTCTAGGTTATCTCGATATTGATAAATTAGATATCGGTATCCTAGATGGTGCCACTAAGGTTACAGAAGCGATAACAGCAACTGACGATACGATTGTTGTAGAGAGTGTTGATAGGTTTTTAGATAAGAATGGTAGTGTTTTAATTGGTGATGAGGTAATTTTCTATGAGAATACTACTCATGCTCCTAACGTTGCTCTGACTCCTGGTGTTAATTATGACCAGGTAAAATTAAAATGGTCTGAATTAGCAAGTCCTTTAACTAGTTTTGATGGAACTACTTCAAGATTTCCATTAACATCTCAGTCTAATCCTGTTGGACCACCATCTGCCCAACATTTGATTGTACGTATTTACGGTGATTGGTTAATTCCAAATGTTGATTATACTGTTGATGGTAGTCATATTGTATTCGCAACTCCACCTAGAGCAAGAATTCCTGCTGATGATGCAGCATATACCTATATTACCTATTTGAATGGTTTTATTGAGAATGAATTGGTCGCTATTGATAATATTTCTGGTTCATTTGGGGAAAGTAAAAGACAATTTACCATTACTAAGGGTGGTGTAAGATATGAACCAATTGTAGATGAATATGTTATTGCAGTCTATGATAATGTTCTTTTACAACCTAAGATCGATTATTTCCTTGATGGTGATCAGTTTATCTTCAAAACTGCTCCATTAAACGGTAGAATTTTATCATTGTATGCTATTGAGGCACCTATTCCTTCATTTGGATCAGGTGCTGTTGGATATGCTCAAATTAGTGATACTGGAACCATTACAGGTATTGCTGTTAATACAACTGGATCTAAGTATAGATTCCCATATCCTCCTAAAGTTTCAATTACTGCTGACACTGGTGGAAGTGGTGCTTCTGCTACTGCATTAGTAAATGGTGTTAAATCCTTAGCACTATTAAATGGTGGATATGGTTATAGTGAAAGTAACCCACCAGTAGTTCAAGTTCAGTCTCCAACATTAGATGGTTCTACACAAGCAACTTTAAAGGCAACTGTTACTAACGGTGCTGTTACTAGGATTGACATTGAGAATTCAGGTAGTGGATATACATTTACACCTAGAATCACTTTCAGACAGCCTGGAGGTGCTACATTAGGGACTGGGCAGATTCTATCTGGTTCTATTAGTACTGTTCCTCCTATTACTTACGGTGGATTTGGATATACTACTGCTCCTGAAGTATATGTTGATGAACCTACTGGAGATAACCCAGTTAGAGCAAATATTCAAGCAACTATAGTAGAAGGTTCTATTAGTGCTCTTACAATCTTAAATGCTGGACAAGGATATACTTCAACACCTAGAATTGCTATTATTGACCCAGTTGGTGCTCAAGTTTTAGAAACTATCATCGATACTGATGGTCGAGTAACAGCAATTGAACTTTTAAATGGTGGTAGTGGATATGAGGATGTTCCTTCAGTTTATATTGTTGATAATAGATTAGATGATAGAGGAAACTTTATTGGTGGAAGTGGTGCAAAAGCAGTAGCATCTATCTTTAATGGTCAAATTACGGATATTAACGTTACTGAATTTGGATCTGGATATAGTTCTGCTACTCCTCCAACAATTGTTATTCAAGCACCTCCAGAGGCAGAAGCATCTGCAACTATTGGTGTAGATGAAGTTACTGGATTTAATATTAATCAAAGTGGATCTGGTTATACTAAAGCACAATTCTTAGGATGTGCTAGAGCAGCAAGTGCTATCAGTTCTTATACAGAAAGTGGTAATGCTAATTTTACAAATGACACAATTGCAGCTGCACATGCTTTAGATGCACCAGTTAAGTGTCTTGACTCATTATTTGTTAAGAGATTACTTGACAAGTACACAGAACAGTTCTTACCTGATGTTCCTACGTTAGATTATACTAAAATCGACGTTAGAACAGCAATTAAGACAATTAAAGACTTTTATAGTGCTAAGGGAACTTCTTATAGTATTTCTTATCTCTTTAAACTTCTTTATGGTGAGCAAGTTAATATATCATATCCTAAAGATCAAATCATTAAACCATCTGCTGCAACATGGTCTATTGATACAATTCTTCGTGCAACTATAGTTACTGGTGACCCTGCAGATATTAAAGATGGTCTTCTAACTCAAGATGCTGATATTGCTGATGATAATATTAAGGCAGCAACTGCTCTTGTAGAGAACTTTATTTCTATTAAGACATCTGAAGTTGAGATTTATGAATTAATTCTCTCAGAAGAGACAATTGATGGGAAGTTTATTGTTCCATATAAAACAAAATTAGCAGAACCTCTTAGTGCTACAGATGGCATTATAACTGTTGACTCTACTATTGGTTGGCCAGAAAGAAACGGTGAATTTGTTATTGGTGGATCATCAGATATTACAGAAGTTATTCAATATAAAGAAAAATCTTTAAACCAGTTTATTGAGTGTACTAGATCAGTAAATGGTGTAGTTGAGGACTGGGATTCTGCTACTGAAGTAAAATCAAACTTTAAAGTTTATGTTAATAAGGGAACTGCTCAAGAAGTAGTAATGAATGTTGTTGGTATTGTTGATGCTCAACAAACAACCCTTACTGACACTGGATCTTATTACTTACCAGGTGATAAACTTGCAATTTCTAAGTTAGGTGGAACAGATACCAAGTCTGAACTCATTACTTGGTTGTATAACGTTAAAAAGTTAATTTCGATCACAGGTATTACATTTGGTGGTGTTAATGATCAATCTGCTACTGTAACTTGTGCTAATGCTCATGGTCTATTGGTTGGTGACCAGGTTACGATTTATGGTGCTAACCCAATCATCTATAATGGAACATTCCTTGTAACATCTAGGGATAGTTCGACTGTTTTCCAGTATAACTTACCTCAACCAGGTGGTGTTATACCTCAAGGTAATATTCTTGTATCTATTGACCTTAATAAGGGTAAATCTACAAGTAATCAGATTTTAACTGCTATTGGTTCTTATACCACTAACGTTCAGAATACATTCTTTAATGACAGCTATGTTTATGTTGCCTCTACAGGTATTCCAAACTATAACATTGGTCCTTTCCCAGGATCTGCACTTCTTCCTGGTAACCAGAGAAAATTAAATAGGTTCCCAAGAACTGCACAAACTATTTCTACAAAAAATCTAATTAATCCTGGTCCTATTGGAACTTGGGTTAATGGTGTATCTGTATGGTCATATAAGTCGTCTTTATACAAGACATTTGGTGCTGTAACTGGGATTTCAATTACTAATGTTGGTAAGGAGTATGATGCTGCATCTCCACCAAATATCACTATATCTGGTGGATCTGGTAGTGGTGCTGCTGCATCTGTAATTGTTAACGGATCTCTAAGTGAAGTTGAAGTTCTTACTGGTGGATCTGGTTATACATCGTCTCCATTGGTCTCTATAGTCGGCGGTGGCGGGTCTGGAGCTGCTGCTACTGCCATTATAACCAAAGGTATTGTTTCACGTATTCTAATCAATTCTGGGGGAACTGGATACACCTCACAACCTCAAATAACCATTGTTGGAGGTGGTGGAACTGGTGCAACTGCTACTGCAAACGTTCGTGGTCCTATTCAATCTATTTCAGTAACTAGTGGTGGTGCATCATATACATCTAAACCAGATGTTAAGTTAAGTTCTGGATCAGGTGCTGTTGCTCAAGCAATTGTACAGAATGGTCGTATTATATCAATTGCTATCATTTCTGCTGGATCTGGATATACTACTGCTCCTGAAATTAGTATTCAAGGTGATGGTTTCGGTGCTGTTGCTAGAGCAAGTATTGATGTTGATGGTGAAAACGCAGGAAGAGTTACTAGTGTTGAGATTCTTAACAGAGGTATTGGATATATTCAAGGAACTACACTTATTAACTTGACTTCAGTTGGTCAAGATGCATTATTTGCAGCAAATGTATTCCAGTGGACATACAACCTTCAAGAGACTACTACGTTAGATGATGCGAAAGGTGGAGTATTTGAAGGATATAATAACCAATATGGTGGTGAATATGCTCATTTATCAAACCCACAAAGATTAAGGTATGTTCTTGGTGATAATTTACAAGAACCTACTATAGGAAATGTAATTGAACAGGCAGAACAGTTAGATCACTCACCTATAGTTGGATGGGCATTTGATGGTAACCCAATTTATGGTCCTTATGGTTATAGTGATCCTACCGATCAAGTTTCTGCAATAAACAGATTAAACACTTCATACAGGTTAAAGGCAGAACTTGTATATGATGTAATTACTAATCCATATCCAGTTAGAACTGCTGGTCCTTTATTGACTGAAGAACCTGCTGGTAAGTTTGTTGAAGACTATGACTATGTGTTTGGTTTAGGTGATCTTGACCAGTACAATGGTCGTTTTTGTAAGACACCTGAGTTTCCAACTGGTAGATATTGTTATTTCGTTACTATTGATACTACTGAGCAAGGAAACCCAGAATTCCCATATGTTTTAGGACCAAGTTTCAACTCAGTTGTTGATACATGGAACTTAAGCACTAGTGCTGTTCAGCAGAATATTCCTACTGGTGTTGTTAGATATCGTGATCCATATGAGAACGTTGATATTGACGTTGAGAGGGCACCAAATGCCTCTACAAACGCTCTAACTACTGAAGATGGTGAATTACTCCTATTCGAGGTAGAAGACGAAAATAGGGACGCTGTTATCTCTCAAGATGAGACTGATGATCCAGATCAAATCTTTGAGGAATCACCTCTACAACTCTTTGATTACTTCCCTAAAGTTAAGTTTGACTCTAAAGTTGATATTGAAGTTGAAACTATTACTAAATTTGAGGATGCTTCTGTAACTGGATTTACAGTTGAAAACCCAGGTACATCTTATCAGGTTAATGACCGTCTAGATTTTGATAATACTGGTACTGATGGTACTGGTGTTTCTGCTCGTGTTTCACATATTAAAGGTGAAACAGTTAATAATTACAGCTTTGAAAACGTAGGTGGTGTTAATTATGGTGTATTAACGACTGCTTTACCTCATAATCTAGTTACTGATGATCAGGTTGTGGTGTCTTATACACCTATTATGAACAACACCAATAAGACATTTGTTGTTAAACAAATCAAAGGTGTTGAAGAAATTATTGTTAATCAATCAGGATCTGGATATAATAGTGAAATTCCTCCAACAATGATTATTGATGGAGATGGAAGCGGTTCTACATTACAAGCGGTTGTATCTACTGTTGGATCTATTTCAGAAGTTAAAATCCTTAACTCTGGACAAGATTATACTACAAATCCACGTGTTATCTTATCACACCCTCAAATCTATAAGAAAGCAGATTATTATGTTTCTAAGATTGAAAATGAGAATTATGTGAAAATTAATGATGTTTATGTAAACGCTGCTAAAGAAGTCTTTATTTGTGGTAAAACCAAGGATTCCTTTGGATATACTATTGGATTTGTTTCTAAATTATCTGCTACTGGTGTTAAAGATTGGGAAAAGACTATCAAGAGCACCACTGGTCAACAAGAAGTAGAACTTGAGAAAATACTTGTTGATGGTAATGACATCTATGCTGTTGGTCATAATAGACCAAATTCAAACATTCTAGAAGCATATAACCCTGATGTTATCCTTTGTAAGTATACACAGGCAGATAACGGATTAAGTGCAACTCTACAATATCAGAAAGGATATGCTGGTATTTCTGGTTCTACTCGTTCTGATAATGTTAGTGCTATTGCTAAGTATTCTGATACTAGATTCGCTATAGGTGGTTATACAAATACTAACTCTGGTAATCCATATGATGCTTATATTGCTGTTGTAGACACAGTTGGTAACTTTGCTGTAAAGAGAAAGATTACTTCTACTAATGTATCTGAAAAAATTACAGATTTACTTGTTAACGGAACCGATATTTACTACACATTTGAAATTGCTAGTACTCCAAATGGAGCATCGATTGATACAGGTATTGGTAAAGCACAACTTGGTACTAGTGCAATTACCCTTGAGTGGAATAAGCAATTATATAATGCGTTATATTCATTCATGGATACAAGTCTTAGTGTTGATGAATTTAACGAACTTTATATTACTGCTTCAACAAGACTTAAAGCAGATAATACCACAAAAGATGGATTCTGGGTTGGTAAATTAAACACTTCTGGTGAAATTCTTTGGAATTATCGTTATGCTGTTGCTGGTGGATACACTTCTTATGTTGCTGCTAGATCTCATATTGATATCTTTGGTGATCTTAACATTGCAGTTAATAAGTCATTAAACGCAACTGGTGAGAAAACTGTAGATACAGTTAAAATCGGATATAACGGTGTAATTAAGAATCAGACTAATAATAACTTTAACGTTAATAATGTTGAAGGTATTACTGCTTATGGTCTATATCCTGATAGTTCTGGTGATCTCCATGTATATGGACAAACATCTTGGAACAGAAATGAACTTCTTCTTGAATTCACTAATGGTGAGACTACAGATACCACAGGTCATTACACTCCAACCTTTATAGGTGAAGGTGATGCACTTAAATTTGATTCTACAAACGGATTTGCAAAACTATTAGGTAAGGATACTGTTACTCCTACTACATGGGAAAATGCAGTTATTAAACTTGCTGGAGCAGATCTAGGAACTAAGATGGCTAGTGACTGGACTGTTGAGTTCATGTTGTATAAGGATACTGCTAATAGTAATACACAAACTCATAACCAGACACAACAAACATTAATAGCAATTGGTGATGCAACTGTTAGCACAGGTGGTCTATGGTTGTATTATGATATTGCTAGTGGAGAATTACAATTAGTTGTTACTGCAAGTGGAACTGCACTTAACTCTGCATCAGGTGCTCTTCAGTCTACAGTTACTACAATGTTTGCTGATAATACTTGGCAATTCATTGGACTTAAGAAAGAAGGAGGACAATTTACAGCATATGTTAATGGTATACAAGTTCTTCAAGGAACTATCGATAATACTGCCTTTGGTAATAAGGATCTATACATTGGTAATATTCCTGGTAGAAGTGGAACATTAGATAATTGGCGTTCTAATGAGCAGGGTCAATATTGGGTTGATAACTTACGTTTAAGAAATAGAGCTGTTACTCCAACAGTTCCTGGTGATGTTACTAATTATCCTGTTGCTGGTGGATTTGGTGAGAGTAATATTTGGGTTGATACTGCTTGGTTTAGCACATATACTAACAAGTATGATTACATTGATTACACTGGTTGGGGTCTAAAGGTTGATAAGAATGCTGATGCTACAAGAATTGGTACTCAGACTACTCAAACTAATACTCAATTAGGATTTACTAGAACTGCGATTGCAATTCAAACAGGTAATGAATTAACTATTAATAATACTGGATTTGCTCTAGCAGAAGCTGGATTCCAGAATTTAGACTTTGATGATGCTGATACTTCAATGACTCAAGATTCTGAGTCATTAAATTACCTTCAAGATGTTTGGAGTTCTAGAACTGCTACTGTTCCTTCTCCAGGTTCTCAAAAGTTAAAAGTTACTGCTGTTGTTAAGGATAGGTATTTCTTTAAAGTTACACCTACTGTTAAGATAGACAATATACAGGAGTTAACTCTTAATCAGCAATTCGTCTTTACTACAGGTGCGAAATTAGTCCTTAATAATGATTCAGATGTCTTTATTAATAGTGGATACATTATTAGACAAGATACTGTTAATAAGAAGATTTACCTTGCTGTTAATAATAATCCTTGGTCTAATGATCTGAATACTGGTAAACTACTTACTGAGCAATTTAATGAGCAAAGTAGTTACGGTATTGTTGGACCGATTCCTGCAGATATTAACGAATTAGTCTTTACATTCTCACAAGTTAATAATACTACACCAGGTACATTTGATATTGATCTAAACACCTATGATCATCCTGAAGGTGGAACAAATAACCTTGATGATCTATGTAAGTTGAAACCTTATAGTGATGATGACTATTCTATAAGAATTGATGAAGTTTCTGGTGGTTCACCATTTATTGTTGGTTCTGTTATCAATATTAACTCTGGTGACATATCCTATAATTCTGAGTATACTACTGCTCAAATTACTAATTTAACAGGTGTTCTTAAGATTACTTTAGTTGCAACACTCACAAAGACTCTACAAGTAACTGCTGTTGGTAATAGTGATGAAGTTTATGTAATTACTGGAAGTAGTCATTATCTTACTGAAGGTGAGGTAATTAATGTTGATGGTAACCCATCACAAACTTATGACCCAGGTTCTGGTCCTGTAGTTTATGATGAATATGATGGTGCGTTCCCAATTCATAGTGTTGTAAGTCCTGTTGAATTTACTTACAAATTAAATCAGGTTGCTCTTACTTCTCCTGCACCTAGTGGTAGTAGTGTCAGTATATACGTTAAATCTCCTGTCTTGAAGATGTATTATGGACATCAATATCTCTTTGATGTCAGTCATTCTTCTATGGCTGGTGGTAACCTATCATTCTCTAAAGATAATCTATACAAACTAGAATATTCATTCAACTCAATCGAAAGAGTTGGAACTCCAGGTATAACTGGTCAAGGTGTTCCTACTCCTACAGTTAAATTAAAAGTTGATGATGATATTGTTACAAATATTTCTTATTACTTTGACCCATCTAGACCTGATGCAGCAACATCTCCAGTTATTCCTTCTAGTTACTTAGATGTAACGGATTCACCTTATAAAGGTCAATTTACGATTCATTCTATATCTGGTGCAACAATTACTCGTGGTGCTGATACTATCAAGTTTAGACTTGCTAATGAACCAGAAGGTAATGCTGATATAATTAACACAACATATAGCACTAGTTCTCTAAAAGCCGTTGGATCTATTAATGATATTCGTATTGTTAATCCAGGTGGTTTCTACACTAGATTACCTGTTGTTACTACAATTCAGTCATCAAGACAGATAGAAAGAGTTCAAATCAATGAACCAGGTACTGAATATGCAGTAGGTGTTTATAATAGTGTTCCTATTGGTGGTGATGGTGAAGGTGGATTTGTTTCAATCACTGTTGCTGATGGAACTGATGATGATGGTGTAACAATTCCAGGTCAGATTCAAGAAGTTGTAGTTACCTCTCCAGGTAAAGGATATACTACTGCTACAATTGATGTTGAATCAATTTCAGGTATTCTTGGTGCTGGATTAACTGGTTCTGGTGTAGATTTAACAGTTGTTATTCCTCCTGTTGGAACAGGTGCTTCAATCTTTACCAGAGGAACTAAGGTTGGTAAGATTAAGAAACTTAAGAATAATAACTTTGGTTATGATTATCCTCATGACTATACTTTACGTCCTGAGATTTCGTTCCCAATTAATGCTCAGTTAACTTCTACAAGTATCCTAGACAGTATTACAATTACTGACCCAGGTTCTGGATATTCACAATCACCTACTGTTGTTATTACAGGTGGTGGTGGATTTAATGCAACTGCTGAAGCAACTATTAAGAACGGTCGTCTAGATGATATTATCGTTAAAGATCCAGGTTCAGGTTACTCTTCTGCTCCTGTTGTATCTTTAAGATCATCCTTTAACTATGTTGTTAACCTTGACTTAGGATTACTACAGTTTGCTTTCCCACATGGTATTCAGAATGGTGCTGAAGTTACATTAACAGTTACTGATACTGGAGATGGGGCAGATTTCCCACTTGCTGCTGGTGCTATTGGTAGATTAAATGCATCTAACACTTATTATGCTATTGCTGGTGCTGCAAATTCACTAGAAACTAACCAGTTAAAACTTGCTATTACTGCTTCTAACGCTGCTTTAGGTGATGCTATTACTTTCGTTAACGCTGGTGAAGGTCGTCAGACTGTTTTAACCGAATCATTTGGTGGTGCTGCTACTGCGAACGTTGTAACATCTACTTTCCTTGAAGGTGAACTTGTATATCAAGGTGATTCATTAGATGCTGCTACTGCTAGTGGATATGTTTCAACTAACTCTGGTTGGCAGGTTGGACCTAGAGTTATTAAGATTGTTGATTACACTGGAGATTTTTCAGAGAATCAAAGAATTACAGGTGTTATTTCTAAGTCTTCAGGTATCATTAGTGATTTAAAGGTTGCTCGTGGTGTTCTAGAAATTGGTTCTATTACCAAAACTACTGGTCAATTCATTGATGACATTGGTAAACCTTCTGAAATTATTCAGAAGATTCAAGACTCTTACTATTATCAGGACTTCTCCTATGCTGTTAAGTCTGCTGTTTCTATTGGTGAATGGAAAGAGATTTTACTTAAGAATGTTCACCCTGCATCATTTAAGGTATTTGGTGAGTTAAATCTATCGGATTATGGTCAAATTCCTAATAAGGAAACTGATTTCCAGATAACAAAAGCTGTTGAACTTGCAAGAGAAGCAATTGTTCCTAATATACAAAGTTTCTCCCTAGTTGAACCAGTTTATTCAGAATTTAATAATTCAGAAGTTCTGTTCCGTCAGAAGAGACTAACGTCTTCTGAGAACATTTTGACTTCTGTTGTACAGAGATTAGATGATATTTCTAATCAATTTGATGGTGTTAAGACTCAATTCCCACTACAAGTTAATGGTGATAATGTAGTTGCTAATGCTAATCAGTTAATGATCATTTTGAATGGTGTTGCTCAAACTCCAGGGACATCATTTACAATTTTAGGTGATTCTATTGTATTCAGTCAACCACCTCAACCACCTGCAAGTGTCAAATACGTCAATGTTGATATACAGCAAATTGATATAAAGCAAGTAGTATTTACTAATATTAGTGGTATTTTCCCAATTAGAGGAAATACGATGGTTGGACAAGAATCTCTAACCAGATTTACTGTCACAGCAATTGTTGGAGATGATGTTCAAGGTTATTTTACAGAAGGAACTGCATTCCAAGCAAATGAATTGGTAAACAATAGTGCTACTGGATTTGTTGCTAATTACGTTTCTATTTCAGATATTTCAAATCTTGGTTTATTTGTATTCGGTGAGACAGTTAGTAACCATGATGGTCAGACTGCTAAGGTTGAAGCAATTAACTTAGCAGGTGGTGCAGAAGATCCACTTGCTCAACTTCGTTACGGAGTTGGTCCTTCTACTGCTGCTATTGAAGTTGTAGCACCTAAGCAAATTTCAACTGATCCTGATACTCCTCCTGCTGCAGGAACGTTTGTTGTATCATCTAATTATCAGATTGGTTCTGAAATTGTAACTGTTACTCAAATAACTGTCAATAATGATTCTTGGACATTAGAAGTAACTAGAGGACAACTTGGTACTACTGCATTTACACAGGCAGAAGATGGTCCTGTTTATTCAACTAGTATTGCTGTTAATAACAAATTAACTTTAAGTAAGACTACTGGAACATATCAGTCCACTCCTGGACTATTTGATCTTGCTCTTGATGATGTTATTATGGGTGCTCAGTCTGGTGTTGTTGCAAGACTTACTGCTACAGCAACATATCAAGATCCTACAACCAATGAGTTTATTGGTCAGGTCAATATATCTGAAGGTTCATCATTCTTTGGTCTATTATTCAACAGAGTTACATCAATTACATATCCAAACATAGTTTTAGATGACATTTCTAAGTCTACAATTAGTGTTGTTGATTATGAAACCTTTACAACAGATATTGATTCACAATTCCCTGCTAATGAATATGTTAGCAATATAGTAATTCCTTACGATAATGCCAATGGAACATTGGTTGTCGGAGAGATGATTAGGAATTATAAGATCTCTTACGGAAATAATATTGGTGATTTTGTTACTGGTGAAGATGGAAAAGCAAGAAAATTAACCTTTAAAGATAAGCAAGGTTCTGGATTATTCGGAACTGGTCAAATTATTAGAACTAGAGATACTAAGGCTGAAGTTATTGGATTTAACTATTCAGGTAATACAATATATCTTGGTAAGATTGGTAGATCATTAAGACATGGTGCAGATTATCATGTAATTAACTTCTCTAATAGTGCACAATTAGATACTGCACAGAAGAAGTTTGGAACTGCTTCATTGCTTCTTGATGCTGCAACAAATGATTATGTTCAGATTCCTAAGTCTTCTGAATTTGCTCCTGGTACAGGTGATTACACTATTGAATTCTGGGTTCGTTTAGATGCTGCTTCATTAACTGGAACTATAACTCTAGTTGATATGAGGGAATCTGCGACAGAAGTTGCTCCTAGAATTTACTTAGAGGCAGCACAAGTTCGTTTAAATGTTAATGGTTCTGATATAGCAAATACTGGAGCAAATGTTTTAAACAATAATGTTTGGTATCATTTAGTAATCCAAAGAACTGGTACTGATGTTAAGATCGTTTCTAATGGAACAGAGATTGGAACTGGAACAGATAGTGGTAACTATACAGCAAACAAACCAATTAGAATAGGTTCTGATTGGCAGGGACTTAATAGTCTTGCTGGATGGATTGATGAATTTAGATATTCTAGACTTGCACGTTATGCTACAGTTCCATTTACTTCTCCTAATGGTATTTGGCAAGGAGATACTGATACAAAATTACTAGTCCACTTTGATGGTGCAGATGCTGCAACAGTTACTGAAGATTGGTCTGGTGGAGAGAGTTTTGGTAAGGGTGAATTCGTTAACAACGATGCTTTAAGTGTAACTTATAAATCTAATATCGCTGGTGCTCCTACAGGATTTAATGGTAAGATTCACAGATATAAGAATGCTGCAGATTTATTAATATTAAACAAAGAATTACTTGCTCAGGAATCTGTTTATATCATGAAGCAGGTTTACCCTGCTCATACTATCATTGGATCTGAGTCTGATTGTGAGGATGATGTAAGAGATGTTATTGATTCTCTTGTAGAAGATTTACGTAATGGTAGTAATCATCATATGTGGAAGGCTTCTTCATACTATGTTGATAGAACTACTAATCCTGTTACTATCTTGAATGTTGAAGATGATGTCTCTATGACAGTCTACACATTTGAAGTTTTAGATAGAATCATCAAGTATATTGTTACTAATACTCCTTGGGATATACAAGGTGATCATGGATTAATTCAGCATTATGATACTTCTATTACTAATGATGGTTATACAACTCAAGTTTTAGAGAAATATAGTCCAACTGATATTTCATACCATCCAACAATGGGTGATATGTTAATCACTGCTGCAAATCATAATTTAAATGGTCCTCACCATATTACAGCAACTAATGCTGCATATACTGCTACAACAGGTGTATTAACTATAACTGTTCCTACAAGTCAGGTCAGCGTTACTGGTGCCACTTATGACCATGCAACTGGTGTAATGGTTCTAACTATTGGTGCTCATACTTTAACAACTGATGATAGCGTTAAGATCGCTACTGGTGGAATTACATTTAGTTGTGATAATAGTGGAGTTGGTACTGGTGCATATCCTAGAGCAGCAGGTGCTAATACACCAAATGGAGAAGATTATGCATATGACAAGTATCTAAGAATTCAAGATGTAACTGCTACAACTATTTCAGTTAATGTTAATGGTGGTGCTGGTGCTATTAGTCATGCTTATGCTCATACTTACTCATCATCTTTATCTAACTGTTTAACAGTCGGTCATGGTCTGAAGAATGGAGATAGGATTAAGTTTGAACCTAATTCCATCACAATGACATGTACTTGTGATAATAATACAGTTTCACAGAGTTATCCTAGACCAGAGGATCCTGCAGGACAAGGATGGTTAGAAGTTTCTAACGTTGCTACAGGAACATTTGATGTCAATGTCGGTAAATCACCTGCAATAAGTTATACTGCTGCTAGTGCAACTTATGATGCTGATACTGGTTTCTTGACGATGGATATCGGTGATAATGATCTAAAACCAGGTAGTAAGCATAGTGTTCATAATGCTGACTATACTGCGTCAACAGGTGTAATGACCATGAATGTTGGTAATGATCAATATCATGTTAGAGATGCTGATTATAGTGCAATTAGTGGAGATTTAGAACTAACAATAGATGCTCATAATATAGAGACAGGACAAAAAGTTAAGATTTCTGATAATTCACTTCACTTTAGTTGTGATATGGATGGTCATACAACAACCCACTCATATCCAAGACAGAGTGATCCAGCACATAATAATCAACTTGAAGTTTCACATGTAACTGATACATCAATTACGGTTAATGTAGGAATTTCTCCAAAAGTTACTCTTACTCCAACTGCTGCTACCTTCACACCTACCACAGGTGTAATGGCTTTAACTGTTGGTGATCATGATTTACAAGCACCAAGTGTTCATTCACCTACTAGTGCTGCTTATGATCCAAATACAGGTGTTGTAACTCTTACTCTTGCTAATCATGGATTTGCTGAGGGTGACAAGGTAAGACTTGCTGATAATGCATTAACCATGAGTTGTAACTTTGGTGGTGCTACTGGTGGTGCTGCACAGAAGACTTATCCTCGTTCTACTGACCCAATTAGCGGTAAGTTTATTCCAATTACTAATGTAACTGCAAATACATTTGATATTCAATGTCTAGCAATTATTCCTTCAACAAATACTGATGCTCATTCATTCGTTTCATTTGCTGCAGGTGGATTAGAGAGACAAAATACATCAATTAGAATTAAGTCTAATAGTCTTCTCTTTACTTGCGGTTATGGAACTGGTGTTCATTCTTATCCTCGTTCTATTGTTGATCTTCATACTGTAACTACTGGAGCATATAATCCTACTACAGGTATCATGACATTAGATCTCGTAGCAGGTCATGGAATGAAAAATGGTGATCGGGTTAGAATTCCTGATTATAATATTGTAATGACTTGTGCTAAGGATGATCATACTACACAGCACTCTTATCCTAGACCTGGTGATTATATCAGTGGTAAGTGGATCCCAGTTCAAAATGTACAATCTACTAGTGTAGATGTTCAAGTTTTAGATGTTGTTCCTTCTACTAATACAAGTGCTCATACATTCGTTGGATATATGGGTAATCTTGAGCAACATCGTGATATGTTCTATGAGATGCCTGTCAATATTGATTCGGTAGGAAGTAGACATACAATTACTGCTGCTTCTTATAGCGGTGCTACTGGTGTAATGACAATCACAATTGGTGCTGGTCATTCATTCAACAATGGCGATAAAGTAATGATTCAAGATGATACTTTATCCTTAACTTGTTCATTCGGTAGTGGTGGAACTAAAACATATCCAAGAGCTACTGATTATGCAAGTAGTAGATGGTTAGAAGTATCAAATGTAAGTGGAAATGATTTTGATGTTCAAGTTCTAGATGTTGTTCCTTCTACTAATACTGACACTCATACATTCTCAAGTGCTGTTGCTAATGGTCTTACACATCAGTCAGGTGTAATTACTATTAACGTTGGTAAATCAAGTAATACAACAACTCATACATTTGATTCTGCTGTTGCAGATGCAATTATATGTGGTGGTGATTATAAGCATAAGTTTAAGTCTGCAGATCCAAATCCAATTACTGTTGAGCATGGATTCTATACTGGTGATAGAGTTATGTTTGATAGAGATTCATTGATCTTTAAGTGTTCAATGGACAACTATGGTAGTGAGCATACCTATCCAAGAATTACAGACCCATATTACAATAAATGGCTTCCTATTAGTAATGTAACTCATACAGAATTTGATGTTAATGTTGGTACTACTGCTAATGTTCAGCATAATGTAACTGGTGCCACATATGATAACGCTAGTGGTGATATGGTGTTAACCATTGGTGCTAATCACGGTCTTCAAGTTGGAGATGATGTTATTATCGGAAATAATGCATTGACATTTACATGTTCAATGGATGGTAATACTGCTAATAAGACATATCCAAGAAATATAACTTCAACACATTCTGTAGACTACACTGGAGTTTCTTATAACTCTACAACAGGTGTAATGTCCATCCAAACTGATGGTGATCATGGATTCCAAGATGGCGATAAGATTACGATTGCTGATAATTCACTGTCATTTACTTGTGGTGAAGATAATCATATAACAACTCATACATATCCAAGATCTACAGACCCTATTAGTGGTAAGTATATCGAAGTATTCAACTGTCAAGCATCTACATTTGACGTTAATGTATTAATGGGAACAACACCCACAAATACAACAGATCATACTTGCACTGCTTCTACTGCTAATTCAATAACTCGTAGAATTGATAGAGCATATGAGAGTTCTATACCAATTAGTTTTGTAGATCAAACAGCAGGAACAATCACTGTTAATGTTGGTGCTGCACCTCAAGTAGATTATGACGTTTCTGATGCATCCTTTGATACTGCATCTGGTGTAATGACATTGCAGGTAGGTAGAAGAACCGCAACAGGTGCTACTTATGATCCTTCAACTGGTAATTTAAAAATTACGACTGGAGCACATAGTCTAACAACTACAGATTCAATTAAGATTGTAGCTAACTCTCTAACATTCAGTTGCACATACGGTGCAGGTATTCATAATTATGTTGGTGGAAACGTTACTAATGCAGTTAGCGTTAGTGGAACTAATGAAGATGTCAACTTTGCATCTTATGTTGCACAAACTGGTTACTTAATAGTTAATATTGGTTCTCATAGTTATACAACTAGTGATACTATAACAATTGCACAGGATGCATTAACATTTACTTGTTCTTTAGATAATCATGGATCTAATCATACATATCCAAGAGCAACAGACCCTGCATTTAATACAGCTCTTCCAATATTAGCAGTTGATCAACTTAATGGAACGATCACTTGTGCTGTTGGTGTAAGTTCACCAGGTAATACATATCCTCGTTCATCAGGTGCTGCTACAACAAGTGGTGCTGACTATGCATATGATAAGTGGCTTCCAATTACAGCATATGATAGCACATCATTTACTGTTAATGTTAATGGTGGTCAAGGTCAGATTTCAATTGGTAATGAAGCACACACCTTTGTTTCTGCAGCAGCTAACGGAATAGTTACTAAGAATCATTTAACACCAAATACTAAGATTAAAATCCCTGCTAATGCATTGTCATTCAGTTGTACTTACGGTAGTGGTAATCACACATATAATGGTGGAACCGCATCTAATGCTGTAAATGAAGTTGGAACTTCTAATCAATATAATGTAACAAATGCCACGTATACTCATTCTACAGGAGAATTAGTATTAACAACTAACTCTACTACTATAACTGCACCTACAACTCATACTCCAGAAGCAGGAACTACATACGAACCTTCTACAGGTATCATGACCATTAAGAAAACTGGTCATGGATTCGCTGCTGGTGATTTAGTTAAACTTGCAGATAATGCAGTAACATTCAAGTGTGCTCAAGACAATTATATCAGTCTTCATTCTTATCCTCGTGCTTCTGATCCAATTAGCGATAAGTGGATAGCGATTGTAGGAATAGTTGATGCTGATCAGTATAATATTCAGGTTCTAGATGTTGTTCCATCTAGCAACTCAACTGCTCATACATTTGTTTCTGCAACCACTAATGGTATTCAACATGCTTCAAGTATGATAACTATTGATGCGAATTCCTTATCATTCACTTGTGATGCTGATAGTAATAATTCAAGTCATACTTATCCTAGATCAACTGATCCATTCTATAACACTAATATAGCAGTTGAAGGTGTTTCTGGTGGAACACTTACTGTTAATGTTGGTAAGGTAGCTGGTGGTCAAGTTAAGACTTATCCTCGTGCATCTGGTTGCACAGGCGGTAACTGTGTAGGTGGTGCTGATCCATTCTATGATAAGCCAATCAATATTGATTCAGTAACTGATTACGAAATTACTCTTAATGTTGGTATTGCTTCTGGAACCAGTGCACCTCATACTTGGGCAGGTGGACTTGCCAAAGGTGCTGTTGTTGCAGGTGCTCCTTATACCCATACTTGGGCAGGTGGTACTGCTTCTAACGCAGTAACATCTGGTGGTAGTTATACACACCAATTCATAAGTGCATCTCCTGGTGGAATGACCAGATCTGGTGAAACTTTGAAACTTCTCAAGGATGCCTTGACATTTACTTGTTCACAAGATAATGATTCTACAGATCACTCTTATCCTAGAGTTGATGATCCATTCTATAATACAGCATTACCAATTTGGGGTAATGGTAGTACTTCTAGAATGACTGTTGAAGGTGCAACTTATAATACAGTGACTGGTATGTTAACCATGACAATTTTGAATCATGGATTAACAACATCTAATGAAATTAGAATAGAGAATTATTCATTAACCTTTACATGTGGTAAAGATAATCATTCAACAGAACATGCTTATCCTAGACCTAATGATCCATTTGCTGCCAGATGGTTAAAAATTAACGCTGCTAGTGATCACACATTTACAGTATTTGTAGGTAAGGCTGGTGTAGAAGGTCAATTTGGACATTTATTTGTTAAGTCTAATCCACATGGTATTGTTAAACGTGACAATAGCGTAACTATTAATGTCGGTGCAACTCCAACTGTTGCTTATACACCAAGTGCAGCAACTTATAATCCTTCAACTGGTGCTCTAGCATTAACTATTGACGCACATAGTCACCCTGCTCCTACAACTCATACACCAACAGATGTTGCATATAATCCTGTAAGTGGTGTTATGACATTGACTATTGCAGGTCATAACTTCTCTAATGGTGAGAAAGTTAAGATTGCTGATGGTGGATTAAAACTAAGTTGTAACTTTGGTGGTGCCTCTGGTGGTGCTGCACAAAAAGATTATCCACGTGCAAGTGATCCAGTTAGCAATAAGTGGATTGAAATCTTTAATGTTACTACAGATACTTTTGATGTTCAGGTTCTAGATGCAATTCCTTCTACTAACGTTGATACACATACATTCGTAAGTGCTGTTTCAGGTTGTGTTAGCAAGGCAAATTCAACAATCAAGATTGCTCCTGATTCATTGATAATGACTTGTGCAATGGATGGTTCTGTTGAGAAGCACACATATCCAAGAAGTAATGTTGCTACTCATACTGCTGGAACTGGAACAATTTACAATCCAGTTACAGGTGCTTTGACAGTTAATATTCCTACTGAGTCATTTACTCCTACTGCTGTAACATATAACCCAACATCGGGTGATATGACAATGACTATTTCTGCAAATGCAGGGTCATATAACATTAGTGGTGCAACTTATTCACCTTCTGCTGGAACTCTGGTTCTAACTATTGGGTCTCATAGTTTAACAACTAATGATAGGATTAAATTCACTCCTGAGTCTATTAAGTTCACTTGTGACTTTAATAACGATAATAACCAGACAGTTAAGTCTTATCCTCGTTCTGCTGGTGCTTCTACTGCAACTGGTGCTGACTATGCATATGATACATGGTTAGATATTGCTGCTGTAGGTGCTACAACTATAGAAGTTAATGTTAACGGTGGAGCAGGTGCTATTACAGATATTAGTAACCACACCTTTACTTCTGCACTTGATGGTGCAATTCAGGTTGGTCATGGAATAATTCCAGGCAATAAGATCAAACTTGCTCCTAATTCCTTGACAATGACTTGTGACTATAACAGTGACGGTAACACAACTCAGAAGACTTATCCTAGAGCAAGTGGTGCGACAACAACTAGTGGAGCAGATTATGCATATGACACATGGCTTCAAGTTCGTGCTGCTGATTCAAATACTATTACGGTCAATGTTAATGGTGGTCAAGGTGCTATTACAGATACTACAACGCATAATTTCGTTTCTGCGTCTGCTAATGCTGTCACTCTTGGTCACGGTATGGTTTCTGGTACACCGATTAAGATTAAAGATAATTCACTCAAGTTCAGATGTTTAGAAGATCAGAACGCAACTATACACACATATCCTCGTGCTACTGATCCTGCAAGCGATAAGTGGTTATTCATTAGTAAAGTAACCGATTCTCAGTTTGAAGTTGATATTCTACAAGGAACTACTCCAACAAATACAACAACACATACTTATGCAGGTTCAGATACTGATGGTATTATCCAAGGAGATCCACTTGTTGCTCAAGCAATTCCTATTGATGCAGTAGGTGCAACAACTGTTACAGTTAATGCTTTGGATGGTTATTCACCTTCATTTACTCCTGCACATACATTAAGTAGCGTAGCACCTTACAGATTTACTCCAAGCACTGTTGCATATGATCCAGCTACAGGACATATGACTATAACAGTTCCAACAACTCAGCATACAGCTAGTGCAGTTACATATAATCCTGTCACAGGTGATATGGAAATAACTGTTGGATCTCACTCTTTAGCAGTTGGACAGGAGATATTAATTGCTCCTAATTCATTAATCTTTACTTGTGATTATAATAATGATGGAAACACTACAAACAAATCTTATCCTAGAGCAACTGGTGCTGCTACTCCTTCTGGAGCTGACTACGCATATAACAATCATTTACCGATTAGAGCAACAACTGCAACCACAATTACAGTCAATGTAAATGGCGGTGGTGGAGCTGTTACTGATACTTCAGCACATAACTTTGTTTCTGCTAGTGCTCAAGGTATTAGTATTTTCCACGGAATTCGGAGTGGTGAGAAGATTCGCATTACTAACGAAAGTCTATCCTTTAGATGTGCTAAAGACCAATACTCAAGTATTCACGAATATCCAAGAACAACCGACCCTGCTAGTGGTAGATGGTTAACAGTTGTCAATCCAACTAATAATACATTTACTGTTGATGTTGGTGTTGCTGCATTTGCTGATCAATATACACATACATTTGAATCTTCATCTGTAAATTCTATTACAAGAGCAATAGTAACCACAGGTGGTAATTATCACCATACATTCAAGTCTGGACTTACTAATGGTATCAGAACTGGTGGTGAATATACTCATACATTTGTATCTGCTGCTCATAGAGGAATACATGTTGCTGGTGATTCCATTTACATCGCTGATGACTCTCTAAGATTCACTTGTTCTAAGGATGCCCATGCTACTCAGCATGATTATCCACGTGCTTCTGATCCTGCAAGTAAGCAAGTATTAGAAGTTAAAAATGCATCAGCTAATACATTTGTAGTTAATGTTGGTAAGTCTCCATCAGATAACGTACATGATCATAAGTTTGTTAGTGCAGATTCTAATTGCATAACCAAGTCTGATTATAAAGTTACTAGTTGTTCTGATGTTTATACAACTTCAAATAACCTAATTTCAATCTTAACAGATACCATTTCAAATGCTGCTTTAACAACTCCTGTTGACCATCTAGCAACTGTTACTGATCTTGGTCCTGTTCATGAATATGTTGGTGGAACAATCCACTCCTATATGGAAGTTCCATTCAAGGTCACCTATGATAATCCTGGTGCTGATCTAGTTTATACAGATAGAATAGACATATTCAGTCGTTACAGATTCCGTGATGCTGCCGAACTAATTCGTCAGAACCGTGGAGCAATTGTTGATAAAGCTGCATATGATATGCTACAGAAGTATCCTGCTTTGGCTCAGGATATGCCAAGAAACCAAAATGGTGGTTCTACAGATGGAACAGAACGTTGTAAGACTGACCTAGGACAAGTTGTTGATGGTATTGCCACTGACATTGAACAGGGTGGTAATAAGAATGTCATTACTGCTGCTGGATTCTATCTTGGATTGAATGATGAAATACAACATATTAGATTACAACTTCCACAGTCAGTTTATGTTCATGAGCGTCTAATTTACTACTTAAAGCAAGCAGTTGATGGAACTCTAACACAAGATAATACAGAAAATCTTATCGTTGGTGACTGGGGTGTAACAAATAATGATAGCACTACACAGTACGATGTTTATAACGCATCTTATATTCCTTCTACAGGAGATATGACGTTGACTGTTGCTGTTAATACAGGAACATTTAGTGTCACAGGTGCAGTCTATAACCCAACTTCAGGTGATTTATCACTTACAATTGGAACTCATACTTTAGTCATCGGTGATCAAATTGGAATTAAAACAGAATCTTTAGTCTTTACTTGTGATTATAACGGTAATGGCAACCAGACTCAGAAGGCATATCCTAGATCATTTGGTGCTAATACCACAAATGGTGCTGATTATGCATACGATAACTTCCTACCTATTACTGCTGTAAACCAAGGTGGTGGAACAATTACCGTTAATGTTAACGGTGGTCAGGGTGCTGTTACAGACACTACAACTCATAACTTTGTATTGACTGCTTCTGCAACCAATTGTATTACTGTTGGTCACGGATTTAGTGTTGGTGATAGTATTCAAATTGCAGATGATGCATTGACATTTAATTGTCAAATGAATGCTGGTGCTACTAATAAGACATACCCACGTGCAACCGATCCTTTCTATCAGAAACCAGTTACTATCGATGCTGTTACTACAACAACTATTACAGTTAACGTTGGTGCTACTCCAGAAGTTAAATATACAGCGACAAATGCTGAGTATAACCCAACTGGAGGTAACTTAAAACTTTGGATTGGTAACCACAACTTAAAGGTTGGTCATCCTATTAGGATTAATCCTAATTCATTGAAGTTTAGATGCTTCATGGATGACTATATGACTCTGAAGTCTTATCCAAGAACAACTGATCCTTTCTATAATCTTCCTATGGAGATTACTGAAGCAACTGCAGAGACTATTAGTGTTCTTGTAGGAACTACTCCAAAAGTTTTACACAATGTTTCTAATGCTACTTACAATCCAACTACGGGTGTAATGGTATTAACTCTTGCTGTTAACCACGGATTAGTTGCTAATACTAGCATTAAACTTGCTCCTAATTCATTAACCTTTACTTGTGACTTTAACAGTGATGGAAACGTAACTCAGAAGTCATATCCACGTTCAGCAGGTGCTTCAACTGGAACTGGAGAAGACTATGCATATGACACTGCAATCAATATTGATAGTGCTGATCAGGCTGCTGGAACAATTACAATTAATGTAAACGGTGGACAGGGTGCCATTAGCGATACTACTACACACAATTATGTAAGTTCTCTTGCTGGTGCTGTAATATCTGGTGGAGATTATCTACATCAGTTTGCTTCTGCAGATATCGAGGGTATCATTGCTGGTGGTGACTATGTTCACGCATGGGCAGGTGGTACTGCTTCTAACGCAATAAGTGTTATTGGTGATTGTGCAGATGTTAAGACTAACATTGAAGCATTGATAACCAGTGTTAATGACATTATTGCACCTACTGGTTTAGATTATCATATTGCTGGTAATAGACTCTATTTCAATAGAGAGTATATTGCACAAGATGTTACTTCTAGCATAGTAAATGAATTTACATATCAAGCAGGTTCTGCAAACTATCAAGCCTTTACATTCCCAAGTCCAGGTGGTGTTAGTGGACAACTAACTTGTGAGAGAGATATAGAATTGATTGTTAAATCAATAATCTCTGACTTACAGACTGGTGGTAATAACAGCACTATTAAGGCACTTGAATACTACGTTGCTGCTGATGGAACTCTTACTCAGGTTGAGGATGAGGTCATAGCAACTGTTTATGGTATGACCGTATTGAAGACAGTTGGTGCAGAAGTAGTTAGAAATAATGCTTATAATAGTAGTGAATCTATTCCTTTCGGTGGATATCAATCTCAAGGTGCTTCATCTCCTGCATATAGAGATACAGAATCTACTACAGATATTGATGAAGTAGTTGGTCGTTGGAATGAACTTGTAGATATCGTAATTGACTTCTTTGCTCCAGGCAAAGATGATGCAAGATCTGGAATGAAGAATATCCTATTCAATGCAAATTACTATAAGGAAGAGTTAACAAATCTTGTTAATACTCAATTTGGTAATGGTCAGTGGATTTATAATGATTTTGTTGATGAGTTACTTGGAAACATGGTTCAAGACTCTATTACAACTGACATAGAACATAAGCATGAAGCACGTGTTCTACAACTTGCTAGTGTAGCTGGTAATTTCATTGTTGGTGAAATTCTTACTGACTCAACTACTGGTGGTTATGCTATGATCCTTGAATGGGATGCTAAGGATAGCAGACTTTATATTGGACCTTATATGAATAATCTTCCTGTTGCGATAGGAAATACTGTTCAAGGTCAGACTACAGGTGCGGGAGTTATTGCAAGTAATGGAGTAAGTGCTCCATTTGATTGGTATACACATCCAGCAAACGTTGAAATACTCAGAAATGCAAGGTTGATTACCTCTACTGTTCAAGATCAAATCGTTAGTAATAATATTGGTTATCAGTATCCAGAAGATCTTACTAGTGGAAACACTCTTACAAATGCAACTATTACAAGTAATGCTCTTGTTGGTCCTGATAATAGTTTAACTGCTGATAAGATTGTTACTACTGCAATCGCAGGTGAGCATAACATGTTCAGAAATTACAGTCTGAATGCTTATGAAACTTGGGATTCTGGCAGTGTTAAGTTTGATACTACGAATGAAACGTTTGACACAGGTGAAGTAGGAACTGTACCTTCACAGCAATTTACTTATTCTATATTCTTAAAAGCTGCTGAATTTTCTAATGTTCGTGTAATGGTTTCTCTTGATGAGGATACTGCTACTAAACAGCAAGCATTCTTTGATTGCGATTTAACCACTGGAACTACAGGTAGTCTGTTTACACCTCAAGGTGGTGTTACTGTTAATGATCATGGTATCATTCCTTACGGTTCTGGTTGGTATAGAGCATATATTACAATTACTTGTTCCTTTGGTTTCTCACAACTTCGTCAACAGGTAATAGTTAAGAATGCTACTGGACAGACTAATTACACTGGTGATGGCACATCAGGAATTTATGGATGGGGTCAAAAACTTACTAAGAATGTAATTGATCCTTATGCTTCTGGTTCTGGTGAGATATTCTATGCTGATACAGCATATAACATTAAGACTTATACTATCAATCAATTAGAAATATGGATAGATCAGGCTTTACATGGTGGATTATTAAATCCATCTGCTCAATCTGGGTTCGTTCCATACTTTAGTGAATCTGCAAGTAATAATTATGATCCATTCTCTATTGCTAGATTAACAAGGTATAGTCTTGATATTATAAGAAACCAATTATTAAATAGCACTTACTATACTGATATTATTGTTCAACATGGTATTAAGTTAGCAACTAAGACTTATGGTACTAGAGATGTTCCAGTTGGAATAGCAGGTGGACTTAACGCATCTGATTACCTATACGGTATGTCAAGCGGTGCTTATGGTGAACTAGAATCCATTGGTATGAATGAAGGTGAAATTGTTGAAGTGCATCAACGCTTCCGTATTGATGCTGATATCATTGATGGTCCATTTATCATGAATGAGACTTGTCAGAAACAAGGTGACGCAACTGTTACTGGTCGCATTTATGGATTCTTTGAAGATGAAAACTTCAAGTATCTTGATGTTGCAGTTACTGGTGGAACCTTTGCTGTATTGGATTACGTTGTTGGTGCAACAAATACTACAACAGCACAGATCAATGCTATTGAGGATAGAATTCAGATTACTGATCTTGTTGGTGAATTTGCTGATAATATTCCATTCAAGGGATATGATTCTGGAGCAACTGCAGTTCCAACAGGATTCTTAAAAGCAGAAGCTGCTGTTACAGATAATAGTGGTGGTAAACTAACTGTTGATACTGAAACCTTAACGGGCACATTTGAAACTACAGCAACAATTTATCCAGCAACATCGAAATTGTATATTGATGTTCTTAAGTATGATGGATTAGATCTTAATATTGGTCATAGAATTTCCTCTACTGGTCATTATCGACTTGGTATTTCAATCATTGACAACAAGAATGTATTTGTAGTTGGTAATAAACTTAATAAGATTACTAACGGTATCATGGATATCAATAACTACGGTAATATTACTGAAGTTGATATTGATAATAACTTGGTTTACATTGATATAGTTAAAGGAGATATTCAGAATGGTGATCAAGTTGGTGACTTTGCAACTGGAGTTGACCCTGTAAATCCACAAGGTCACGCAAACGTAGTTACTAGAGTCGTTGTCACTGGTGCTGCAACTGGTTTGGTTCAAGCTATACAGACTGCAGGTTTACATAAGCGTTTCTATCTAAGTGATGTTCGTGGAACATTCAGTGGTAGAGATGGCATTATGAGTAAGGATAATTACAAGGGTTCAATTCTTTCTAAGGTTGATCTTAAAGGACGTGTTGAACGTGCATTCAGAGGATTTGATGGTTCTCAAACTACCTTCAAGTTAACCATTGAGAATGGCACGAAGTACTTCCCAGATCCAGCAGGACACATGCTTCTCTTTATTAATGGTGTTCTACAACCTCCTGGATCTGCAAACGCATATACAGCGTTCTCAGATAATATTCAGTTCACTGAAGCACCAGATCTAGGTGCATCGTTCACAGGATTCTACGTAGGTAAGTTGAGACAGTTGGATGATATATCCTTCGAGTTCGACTCCTTACGTCAGTCATTCAACTTGAGACGTGATGACGTGTTCTATTCATTGACACTGACTGATGGTGTTCAATCTTCTACAATCCTTCCAGAAAATAATATCATATGCTCACTGAATGGTGTTATTCAGGAACCAGGCGTTGGTTTTGAATTGGTTGGTTCTAGAATAATCTTCTCTGAGATTCCTCGTGTTGGATCAACATTCGTTGCTTTCTCCTACGTTGGTTCTGAGGCAGACGTTGACGCTGCAGAAGTTGTACCACCAATTGAAGTTGGTGACTTTATTGACATCCAAGGAGAGACTGAAGATCGTGAAGTTGCTGTTATTGAATCTTCTAACTCTTTGATTACCTTTGACTATCTTGGATCTGTATTCGGACAAGATGCTAAAGGTTCTGCTCAACTAACATCTGGAACCATTGAGAAGGTTCAGGTGACCTCTGGTGGATCTGGTTATACAACTAGACCAACAGTAAGAGTTGACTCTATATCTGGATTTGATGGTAACATTCGCGCACTGGTTGGTGTTGCTGGTGTTGAAATTAGTAATGCAGGTAGTGGATATGAGAATCCTATAGTCTCAGTTGAGACTAGCGTACCAGATGACTGGACTGCTCCTGACTTAAGTCTATACGGAGAGGAACCAGTTGACCCCGAAACACCATAAATAACTAAAAAAGTAGCGAGTAATGGCTAAACAAACATTAGGTCTTGGATCTGCTGCAAACGATAATACGGGTGATACCCTTCGTGCAGGTGGTGATAAGATTAACGACAATTTCAGCGAAGTATATACTGCTTTAGGTAATGGAAGTAATTTAACGGTTACTCTTGCAAACCCTGCTGTTGGACATGTCTTGCGTTATAATGGCACAACTTTTCTACCTTCAGACTATACACAGTTAACTTCTGCGCTTGATGTAAATGGTAATTCTATAATTTCTGCTTCAAACGGTAATATTGTTGTTGCTCCTAATGGAACTGGAAATGTAACCATATCAAATGGTAGTGTTACCAGCACATTTAATGGTACTGATGGCATTATTGATATGCCAACAAAGGTAAAATATAAGAATGAGTATGCTAATATAGGTTCGGCTCCTGCTGCTGCATCATATGCAGGATATTTCTTTACAGTTGATGGTGATGATAATCCGTATGTAAATATGAACATCACTGCTGGTGGTGTAGGTGATGTACAAGCAAAAGTTTTAACAGAATATTCTAGTCTTGGTCTTGTAGGAGATGTTGATACTACGACTGCTGCTCCTACTGATGGACAACTTTTAAAGTGGAGTACTAGTGGAAGTAAATGGGCACCTGCTGATGATCTTGCTGGTGCTGGATCACAAAATTTATTTGAATCCGTTGTTGCTGATACTGGAACTACTACTGCTGATGCTGAAAATGATACACTAACACTTGCTGGTGGAAGTGATATTTCAACTAGTATCTCTGGTGATACTGTAACAATTAACTATACTGGAACTCCTATAACAACATTCGCTGGATTAACTGATAGTGATCTTAGTGGAATTGTTAAAGGTGACTCAATCTATTGGAATAATACTGATTGGGTTGTTTCTAGAAGTCCTGTTATTTGGTGGAACTTAAACGCTAGTGGTTCATCTGATTATACATTCTCTGGTCCTGGATTTACTGGTGCGGTAAATGATCCTAACCTTTATGTTTATAGAGGATTTACTTATATCTTTGACAATTCAGTTCAGGGTGGTGCTCATCCATTTAGGCTTCAGAGCACTCAAGGATTAACTGGAACACCATATACTGCTGGTCAAAGTGGTAGTGGATCTAATATTTTATATTGGACTGTTCCTTTAGATTCACCTGCGACACTTTATTATCAATGCACACTTCATGCCGCTATGAACGGCACTATTAACGTAGCAACATAATATAGATGGCAAGACAAGTTCCTGGTTCTGGTGCTGTCATTGAACCAATTTTCGATGAGATTTTTGGAGTTCGTGCAGTAGAAGTTGTAGAGGGTGGTACTGGATACTCTCAATCAGATCCACCACGTCTTACTATAACTGGGTGTGGAACTCCAGACGTAGAAGCGTTATTATATCCAATTATTGATCCTGATTCAGGAAAGATCATACACGTTCGTGTTCTTACTAGAGGAAGAGGATACGATCCTTTACGTTTAACTATTGTTCCTGAACAAGAAACTCCCAATGTTGTAACGTCATTTGATATTAATAGGATTTGGCAAAGTCATCCAAATTCTCCTCTGAGTGGAACTCACACTATGGATAGTGAGACTCCACCACAAAAGACTGATAGACTACAAATAGTATCGGATAATCATCCTAAACCATCTCAAATATTTTCAAATGAGAGACAGCCAGGAGGGTCTGGAGATCTTGTAGATAGATCATTTGATCAAACATTTATATACAGAGGTGGTAAAGACGTTCCTAACCCAGGTATAAGGGAATTTGAGAACGATAAAAGCATCGGTATCATGGCAAATGGTGTATTATTACATACACCAGAATGGGGACAAGATGGTAATCCTCCTCCAGGGTTTGCTATTGATGCAATAAAATACCCTTATATTAAAACTAATAATGTATATGATGCAGTAATTGATGGTAACACATATTATTATCAAACAAATAAATTAAAAAATGAATTTGCTTTAGCTAATGGAGTTTTTGATTGGGGTAGAATAAGACAATTTACTTGGAAGATTAAAACTGAAATTGATAACGTATTATTAGAAGTTTCTAACTTAGATGAGACTATAGGTGAAGTTCAAGTAGGTAGGGTTGTTGACTGTATCAGTAGTACTGCTAAAGGTGAAGTAGCAAAGATTGTTAAGGATAATCAAGGAAATGTAACTAAGATTTATTTGAGAAGTCTTACTGGTGTTGGTTTCGGAGAGAATGATGTATGTTTAGGTGCTAATGGATTCCAGTTTAGAGTTCAAGGTATTCCAACTCTATTCCCAAATGGTATTTTCTATATTGATTTTGGAACCGATGCTCAAGAATTTGGACCATTTTCTCCAGGAACATATTACTTTGCTCCAGAAGATATTAAGGTTCAAAGAAATTATTTAATTATTTGGGATCAAAGTGATGAGTCTAATAAGACACCAATGCAGCATCCCATGCAGTTTAGCACCACTCCTGATGGGACTTTAAACTCAACACCTGGAACTCTTTATTATAATAGTACTGGTGTGACACAAGCACCTGCTACAGATTATGAGAATGAGTATCAAGCATTATTCTTGATGAATGCAGATGAGACTAATAAGATATATTATCACTGCAAGAATCATCGTTATATGTCTGGTTTTCTGGGCGATGAGGGATATTTAATCCTTGACTCTACTATAGATCCAGACCCAACAGTTAACACATATTATTTTACTGATTACTATCAGGCAAATGCAAATGATCCAAATACTATTGATTATTCTAGACATGTAGATGGTCACTCTAAGGTTTTGGGTATGTCCTATGATGGATATCCAATTTATGGACCTTGGGGATACAATGCCTCTGGTGCAACTGTAAGAGAAACTAGTGGATATAGATTAAGAACTACTGGTGAACTAGCAGGTAACCGTCCTCAAGTTAATACTATTTCTACAGTTACATATACAGTAACATTATCTAATAATCAATTCCTTTTTGATGGTTCTAGACCTCCTTTCTTATCTCTTGAAAGAGGTAAGACATATATCTTTAATCAAGATGATGCAAGTAATGATAGTAATCATATCTTCATCAGTACTAATGAAAATGGTTGGCATGTAGGTGCACCACCTATTATTGGAGATAC
>CEUA01025827.1_pt1 | contig 51690 bp, 48 predicted proteins | sample 361541 | NCBI WGS metagenome assembly CEUA01 (sample SAMEA2623079, study PRJEB7988) | marine metagenome | isolation source: saline water (ENVO:00002010), including
TATCTTTATATTTATTATTAAATCTAAATAATAGTATCGTTATAGTTGATTTATTGTTCTATGAAATAGAAATCAACCTAGGTATAGGTTTAATAAGCTCCTTTCTAATAGGAAGTTTTATAACAGTTATTCTAGAAATTATTCATTTCTCAGTTAAGAAGAGGAAGAAAAATAAATGACGATCAAAGTAGGTTATCTTCACCTAAAGAAGCTATAAATAACGGATCAGATTTCTTGGTTATCGGAAGACCTATTATTGAGAGCCCAAATCCATTAAAATCTCTTAATCAAGTGCTAGATGATATTGAGTTATGAAGTTAGATATATTAGATATTGGTGGAGAAGTGGTAAAAGACGATGATAGGTATGTTGTCAAAGATAATATTGCTTTAAATAACTTAGTTGTTAGCAGTACAGACTTGAAGCCCGGAAAATCTACTTCTGGTCATGATCATCCAGGACAAGAAGAAGTTTATAATTTTGTAAAAGGTGAAGGAAAAATGAAGATTGATGATGAGATCTTTCCTGTAAAGCAAGGTGATGTAATCTTGATTGAAGATGGAAAATTTCATCAAGTAATTAATGATTCGCAAGAAAATCTTTATTTTGTTTGTGTATTTGACGGTTCTAGATCACATTAAGATAATTGCAAGAACAGTTCACCACTCATTCCTTTTTAGAAGTTCCAGCATCAAAAGAAGAATTAAGGGAATTACTCAATTCTCTTCCAAAAAAACCTGGTGTTTATAAATTTTTAGATAAATCCAAGAATCCTATTTATATAGGAAAAGCAAAGAATTTAAAAAAAAGAGTTTCTTCGTATTTTGGAGACTCTGTTGGCAATTTTAAAAAGACAAAAAAGTTAATAGACAATCTTAGAGGCGTTGAGCTAACTCTAACCAATACGGAGCTTGAGGCTTTGCTTATGGAGCAACATCTGATTAAAAAAGAAAAACCTAAATTCAATGTACAGTTTAAAGATGATAAAGGGTACCCCTGGATAAAAGTAACAACTTCTAAAGAGTTCCCTTCAGCAAATTCTTTTTTGGGTAAAAAAGATAAAAATAATAAATTTTTTGGTCCCTTTCCTAGCTCATATGCAGTTCAAGAATCTTTAAAGTTACTGCAAAAAACATTTAAGATTAGAAACTGTTCTGATTCTTTTTTTAGGAATAGAAATAGGCCATGTATTCAGTATGAAATTGGTCGTTGCTCTGCCCCTTGTGTAGGCTACATAAGCGAGGAAGAATATCTTAAAGATGTCTATTCAGCTGAATTACTTCTATCTGGAAAGTCTGAGATACTTATCTCAAACTTTTACAAACTTATGGATAAGTATTCAAACGATAAATATTTTGAAAAGGCTGCTATTTATAGAGACAGAATATCAGCCCTGAGAGATATACAAAGATCTCAAAGCATTGCTGGCTTTCAGAAAAATAGGGATGCTATTTACTTGTCATCATCCAATGGATCCACAAAGATAGGGATTAGTCGCGTTAATCAGGGTTGGGTTACAGGACATCAAAACTACATACTTAATAAGGAAATTATGGAAGTTAATATTTTAGAAAAGTTTATAAGTCAATATTATTTTGCCAAGGATAACTGCCCCTCTGTGTTAGTAATAGGACAGAAATTAAATAATAAAACCTTAATAGAAAGGGCCCTTAGCGAATTCCATTCTAAGAAAATATCTATCATTACCAAGCTTGGGAAGAAAGACAAAGGCCTTCTCGATCTATGTATAGCAAATACAGAGTATGTCTTAAAGACAGATAAAACTGATAATGACATTAAAGTTAAGGTTGAAACACTAGAAAAGAAATTAAAAATAGAAGGTAAAATTGGAATCATTGAATCTTATGATATCAGTCATCATTCTGGCGATAATGCTCTTGCTGGATGTGTTGTATTTTCTAAAGAAGGCAAGCTTAAGAATCTTTATCGTACATACAATATAGCCAAAGAAAACTCAGGAAATGATATCGGTTCTATGACCGAATTAATAAGAAGGAGATTTTCTATTGATAAACAAAAGGAAATCCCAAGTTTGGTCATTATCGATGGTGGCAAGATACATTTAAGATCTGCTGTAAAAGAATTTAGGAAATTAGGAATGAATAAAGTGAATGTCATTTCTATCTCCAAAGGAGTACGCAGAAAGACCTTATTTGATTCTATACATTTAGTAAATGGACAAACAATTCCAGTAACAGAGGGGTCGGTATTTAATCACTTTATACAAGAAATCAGAGACGAAACCCACAGATATGCTATAACATCACTAAGAAAGAGGAGATCTAAATCATCTCTAAGCTCTTCTATTGATGGCCTGTCAGGAATAGGTAAAAGAAGAAAAAAACTTCTATTAAGATATTTCGGTTCATTAGAGCAAATTAAAAGAGCGAGTGTTGATGATTTATGCGAAGTTCCAAGTATAGGAAAAAATACAGCTCTATTAATTTTTAAACAAATTCATAATTAATGTTTATAGCAAATTACATTACAGCATCTAGGATAATTTTGATATTTCCCGTTCTATACTTTGTAACGGACCAAGAGAATATTTCTAACTGGATTGCCTTAGTATTATTTGTTCTTGCAGGCATTACTGATCATTTAGATGGGTATGTAGCAAGAATAACAAAAACTACTAGTTCATTAGGCGGTTTACTAGACTTAACTGCTGATAAATTGTTAATTTGTATTCCTTTGATATACCTTCTTTCATTTACAAACAATCAATTATTAATATTTCCTTCTTTAATAATGATATCTAGAGAGTTAATTATTTCTTCGTTTAGACAGTTTTTAACTGAAAATCTTGGAAAGAACCCTATAAAGGTAAGTTTTATTGCGAAAAGCAAGACCACAATCCAGATTACCGCAGTATCTTTCTTGATTATTTCACCTAATTTTGGTCAATATTTTTACACAATAACTATTTCTTTATTTTGGTTAGCTGCTTATCTTTCAATCCACAGCTTATATACCTATATGGTATCTTATAAGAATCTTATTAAATAACTGGTCTATTCCTTTGAGATACATAGAATAGCCATAAGGCTGAGTAGCAAAGTGGTTATGCAGCGGATTGCAAATCCGTCTACGCCGGTTCGATTCCGACCTCAGCCTCCATAAGATATCAATATAAATAAATTAAAATAAAGTAAATTTACTTAGGGTTGGAAATTAAAATGAATATTACAGTCGTAGGAACGGGTTACGTAGGACTTGTTACAGGAGCCTGTCTTGCTGAGGTCGGTCATCAGGTAACATGTCTTGATATTGAAGAGCACAAGATAGAAGACCTTAAAAAAGGGAAAGTACCATTCTACGAACCTGGCCTAGAAACCATAATTAAAAAAGGTTTAAGTAATGGAATGCTTAAATTTACTAGCTCTTATTCGGAAGCAACAAGAGGTATTGGAATATATTTTGTTTGTGTTGGCACCCCCCCCAAAGATGACGGTTCAAGTAACCTAAACTTTTTATCTGAGTCTCTCTTAAATCTGTCTTCTTCAATAGAGAATGATTCAATTATCTTTATTAAGTCAACAGTTCCTGTAGGTACAAACAAATTAATGAGAACTTTAATTGATGACAATAAAAAAGATGATATTGATATTGAGCTTGCCTCAAACCCTGAATTTCTTAAAGAAGGAGATGCTGTTAGAGATTTTATGAGGCCAGATAGGATTATTGTAGGTACTAACGATGAAAATGTGAGTAATACTGTTAGAGAATTATATAAACCACTAAATAAACAAAAGGATAAAGTGCTAGTTATGAGGCCTGAATCTGCTGAGCTTACAAAATACGCAGCAAATTCATTTTTAGCTACAAAAATAAGTTTCATGAATGAATTGGCCAGACTTTGCGATAGTTTAGATATTGAGATTGAAGATATAAGAAATGGCATTGGATCGGATCCTAGAATAGGAACTCACTTCCTTTATTCTGGTCTAGGGTATGGAGGATCTTGCTTTCCTAAAGATATTGATTCCCTTCTTAAGACTTTCGAGGTTAACAAAATAGAAAATAAGATTCTTTCTTCTGTAAAAAATATTAACACAAGCCAAATAGATTATTTCTTGTCCAAGATATTTAATTTTTACTCTAATAAAGATATCAAAGAAAAGAGTTTTATAATTTGGGGTCTATCTTTCAAGCCTGAAACTGATGATGTTCGTGAGTCTGTAAGTATTAAGCTAATTAAGGCTCTAAGCAAGAAATGCAAGAAACTTTTTCTCTATGATCCCGTTGCTACTGAGTCAGCTAAGGGGGAGCTTAAAGAAGTAAAAAATATTATTTTTATAGATAACCCTTATTCTTGCATTGAAGACAGCGATGCTTTAGTAATCTGTACTGAATGGAAGTTATTCTGGAATCCTGACTTTAAGAAATTGCAAAACTTAAAAGATAAAACTATATTTGACGGAAGAAATATACTTAATAAGGATAAACTTGAACAATATGGTTTAAAATACTTTGGTATTGGGTCATAGAAAGGCCCAGGTGGTGGAATTGGTAGACACAAGGGACTTAAAATCCCTCGGAGGAAACTCCGTGACGGTTCGAGTCCGTCCCTGGGCACCAAAAATTAAAAGAGAAAGTTATGCAAAGTTCTGAAAATATTAATTCTGAAATAGACTATTTAAGCCTTCCTTATCTCATCAAGGTTCTCAGAGACTATTTTGTAAAAATTGCACTAATAAGTTTTTTGTCTGGGGTTCTGTCTGTAATTTATGCTCTTTCACTAGATAATTACTATATTTCTACTGCCAAATTTGCTCCTGCATCTAATGCTCAAGATAACTCTGTCTCTATGGGCGGCCTTGCAGGTATGGCAACTGGGTTAGGTTTGAATTTAGGTAGTTCTAGTGGTAGTAGGATGGATTTCGCTCTTGAGATTCTCAACTCAACTGATTTTTTTAAGACAATTTACGAGAATGAACAATTTTTACTAGAGCTTTCAGCTATTGATGAATATGATTCAATTGCTAAGAAACTTAGCTTCGACAAGGATGTTTATGATTTTGATAAGTCTGCTTGGATTGAAGATGGAGATAGCTACACTTTAACGAAGAAACCATCATTACTAGAGGCAAAGCATAAGTTCTTTAGCGACCATATTTCTTCTGAAGTAGATATAGAAACTAATTTTATAACCATATCCATCACCCATGCATCTCCTTTTGTTGCTAATGAGTGGTTAAATTATATTTCTGCAGAAATAGATGAATATATCCAGATTATGGAAGTTGAAGATATAAAACAAACTATTAACTATCTAAATAGACAACTTGGAGAATCTAATTCTAATGAAGTTAGAAGAGCTCTTTCTAACATCCTAGAGCAACAAATGAAGACTCTTATGCTTTCTGAAGTAAGTAGCGGTTATATTATTAAAGTTATTGATAGTCCATCATTTCCTGAGCAGAAGTCAGGCCCTGGAAGGGCTAGAATTTGTATAGTTTTAACTTTTTTAGGCTCACTGCTTAGTTATTTATTTATCCTTATTTGGGACCTAAATAAATCTAGACAATTTTTAATCTAAGATCTCTAAGAGTTTATTTTTAATGATAATACTAGTTACAGGTTGTGCAGGCTTTATAGGATTTCATTTAACAAAGGAACTTCTTGATAGAGGAGATACCGTTATAGGGATTGATTCTATGAATGAATATTATGATATCAACCTAAAATATGGACGCCTTAAAAACCTTGGAATTGATCAAACTGATCAAGAAACTAGCAACATTTACGGTAATTTTAAATTTCATATTTTAGATTTGCATGATAAAGAAGCTTTAAATAGTTTATTTGATAAGTATTCATTTGATTCAATATGTAACTTAGCTGCACAGGCAGGAGTGCGGTATTCTCTTTCTAACCCTTATTCCTACTTAGAATCAAACATTGACGGATTCTTAAATATTCTAGAATGTTGCAGGTCTTATAAAGTAGAGAATTTAAGTTACGCTTCAAGCTCTTCGGTATATGGTCTTAATGAAAACTACCCTTTTTCTGTAACAGATAATGTTGATCATCCTATTAGCCTATACGCCGCCACAAAAAAAAGTAACGAATTAATGGCTCATACCTATTCACATCTTTTTAATATCAGCACTACAGGTTTAAGATTTTTTACTGTTTACGGACCATGGGGTAGACCCGACATGGCCTTATTCAAATTCACAGAGGCTGCACTTTCGGGTAAAGCAATTGAAGTATTTAATAATGGTGAGATGGAAAGGGACTTTACTTACATTGATGATATAGTCAAAGGAGTTATTTCAGTAATTGATAATCCTGCAACCAAAGATTACGACTGGCAACCCTCAAACCCTTCTCCTGAAACATCGTCTGCTCCTTACAGGATATTTAATATTGGCAATAATAACCCTATTCAATTAATGGAATTTATCTCAACTTTAGAAGATGAGCTAGGCGTTAAAATTAAAAAAAAATACTTACCAATTCAACAAGGCGATGTTAAGAAAACCTTTGCAAATGTAGATAGCTTAGAAAAAGAATTTGGTTATAGGCCTCAAACTTCGATAAAGGAAGGAATCTCAAACTTTGTTTCTTGGTACAGGAGTTTTTATGGGAAATAAGATCAGTGTTATAGGTTTAGGTTATGTTGGCTTTCCTCTACTTTTTGAAATGCTTAAACAGCATGAAGTTGTTGGCTTTGACTTGGACCGAGATAGAGTTAATGGTCTACTAAATGGATTTGATTCAACTGGGGAAATTGATTCAAGCTGCCTTAAAGAAGCAGCATCTAATGAAAAGTTAAATATTTCCTACAACACCGATATTCTTTCAGATACTGATATTTATATTGTCACCGTACCTACACCAGTTGACGAATTTAATGTTCCCAATTTAAATCCTTTAAAATCTGCTATGAAAGTCATAGCAAAGTTTTTAAAGAAAAACGATATTGTTATTGTTGAGTCTACTGTCTTTCCTGGAGTTACCGAAGAAATCTGTTCTCCAATATTAGAAGAACTTTCTGGCCTTATTTTTAATAAAGATTTCTTTATGGGCTACTCTCCTGAAAGGATCAATCCTGGAGACAAAGAACATCACCTTACAAAAGTCGTGAAAGTGGTTAGCGGTTCTACTCAAGAGTCCTTGGACAAGATATCTAAGCTTTATAGCTCTTTTATTTCTGCAGGAGTGTATCAAGCCAAAGATATAAAAACAGCTGAAGCAGCCAAAGTTATAGAAAATGCACAAAGAGATGTAAATATAGCTTTTATGAATGAATTAACAATATTATTTGAGAAGATGGATCTTAATGTTCTTGAGGTTCTAGAGGCTGCAGAGACTAAATGGAATTTTATACCATTTAAACCTGGTTTAGTTGGTGGCCATTGCATTGGAGTTGATCCTTATTATTTGACCTATAAGGCAAATAAACTAGGTTATCATCCAGAAATCATCGATGCTGGGCGCAGGATCAATGACTCTATGCCTAAGTTTTATGCTTATGACTTTATAAAAAAACTTTCACAGTCTGGAAAGTTAACTAATAAAACACGTTTCTTAATTTTAGGCATAACGTTCAAAGAAAATTGTCCAGATATTAGAAATTCTAAGGTCGTTGATCTTGTAGAAGAACTATTGGAGTTTGGAGCAAATGTAGATATTTACGACCCTATAGCTGACAACGAATTAGTTAAAAAAGAATATGGACTAGAGCTTATTGATGACATTGAAGGACTTGACTGGTCAGTGTACTCAGGAATATTTTGTGCCGTTGCCCATGACGAATTCAGAGAATTGGAAATAGATTTATCAAATTCTCCTCTTATATATGATATTAAGTCTATCTTAAAAAACACTTCTTAGATTTGACCTATGAAAAAATTTCTATTCTTTCTGAGAGCCTATAATGATTTTGATCATTTGGCACCTTTAATATGGAAATGCGTTAAAGAGGGCGATGAACCGGTAATTCTAATAACTACAAAACTCAAAATAGAAGACGATTATAGATTTAAATTAATCACAAACGAGAGATCTGTAAAAATTATCTACGACGTAGATGAAGTCTTTGAAAGGCATTTTAATGCTAAGACATTCATACAAAAACTCCTTAGGAGATTTTACATTATCAGAAGAAATCCAAAAAACATTATTGGTAGACTATATAGAAAGTTATTTTTTAATTTATCTAAAGAGATGGATTTCCTAAGAAAAGAAGATTTCCATGCTTGTATTTTTGAATGGTCTACCCCTTTTGCGAGAGGAGATAAAATAGAGAAATATTTTGTTGCTTCTAAAGCTTTAGGGGTTAAAACTTTTGCTTTGCCTCATGGTTGTAACATTTTTGTTAATAGTGATGTTACATATGGGTACAGGGAGTCTCTATCCAAAGGAAGATTTGTTGATCAATCTGAAACCAGCCTTTTTGATTATTATATTTTCCAAAACCCAACCAGAAGAGATGGGTGGGTTCAGTGGGGATTTGACCCAGCTAAGACCCAAGCCTGGGGAAGTTTGAGGTTTTCTCCTGACTGGGCATCAAAGAACCTAAAAGCTTGCCCTCCATTTAATACTTACAATATTCCGTCTAAGAAACTTAATATAGTTTTTATGCAATTTCAGAAAGAATACAATATATTTAATGAGGAGGTCTTTAGATTTCTAAAAGCCGTATCGAATATTGATGAAATATCCTTAGTTGTAAAGGATGCCACTAGAGAAGGAAAATCATTCTACGACCAAAACAAGGCAACTAGAGAACTTGGTAAAGGTTTAATATCATGGGTAGGGAATGAAGTTCATTCTCCAGCTCTCATCGACTGGTCAGATCTAGTAATTGTAGTTGGTGGTTCTATCGGTATAGAAGCAATGTTACAGAATAAGCGTGTTTTGTACCCTTCCTTCTTGAGTTCAAATTTTACTCTGTATGAAAAATATGAGTCAGCGCACTGCACAAATTCAATTCAAGAATCTCTAAAACTGATAGATGATTTAAAGACTGGAAGAGATGTTCCATTCCCTGCTGGGGTTCAAAAAATGTTTACTGAAATTATTTATGCCGGCAAAGAAAAATATGATGTCTTAGGAAAATATCATAACGAGATATCTTCAAATACTCTTAATTATTTAGATTGAAAAAGAAAAAAATATTTATCAATACCGTCCCACATTCAGGGACTCACTTTTTATCTTCTTTATTAGAAAACATTGGTTATGAGCATGCTATTTACAGGAACACTTTTTACTTTAGAACACCGTACTATAGAAGAGATCAGAGGGCAGGAATAAATTGGAGATCAGCATATTTATTCAAAGAAAAATTAAAATTTTTTGAAAAAAAAACTATTCCAGTTAGTGTTAGCTCACCAGTAAACATATCTGAGTCAACTTACAAGGACCTTTTTAAAGTTTTATGTCCAGGTAAATTTATAATTGGTCATGTTCCTTATTCAGAACAAACTGAGAAAGTCCATTCCTCTGCTATTGATCTTTCACTTACAATAATTAGGGATCCAAGGGATATGATTCTTTCTATGCTTCGACATATAAAAGAAAGGCCTCACCATCATGCATTTGATTATCTTTTTAATAATTTAGACAATGATAGTGAACGTTTTTTCGCTGTTGCTGAAGGCTACGATAATTTTCAAGGTCGGTTGATAGGCGTAGATCATATGATTAACTCTATGCTTAATTGGCAGGTTAGTGATACAAACTTATGTATTAAGTTTGAAGATATTGTAGGACCTTCCGGAGGAGGAAGTTTAATATCTCAATTAAAGACACTAGAAACTATATTAACCTTTATAGGACTCAGCTCTTCAAAATCTGACCTAGAAATGTTGGCATTAAATACTTTTGGCAAATCATCTACTTTCAGAAAGGGTCAGGCTTATGGATGGAAGCAAGTTTTAAAAGAAGATGAGAATAAAATCTTTGAAGAAAAGTACTCACTTATTCTTGAAAAGATGGGTTATAAAACCCCATGAAGGTTTTATATATAATCTCCAATCCTTTTTATTACACGCATAACCCTGTGGGAGGGAGCATTAGTTCTGGAACGGGAGTGATTCAGGCTCTAAATAACAAGGGTTATGATATAGATATATTGTCTGATGATAATTTGCCAACAATCGAACCTTCTGAATCAATAAAATATATTTACTTTAGTAATTTAGTAGTGAGAAAAATAATTTCTTCTATCAAAGGCCTTATCCCGCTTCGTCTTCATACTCTTTTAAGTGGAATTTTTTTTAAAATATCTATTAGATACACTCTTCCAGATTTATTGACTGAAGAAAAATATGACCTTATATACATAAGGGCATCACATTATGCTGCTCATGTTCTTTACCATATAAAGGTTGCAAATATCCCATCGATTTTGGAAGTTAATAAACCTTTGAGCATGCAGCCTTTCAATAAAAAAGAAGGTTTTTTAGCTCTAGACAAGGCAAAAGTTCGTAAAATTAAAAATGAAATAAGACAATATGAATATTGCACCATGATATCGGTTGATAGCTCTCTTAGAGCACAATGGATTATTGATTATGTAGACAAAAAATTTAAAAATAAAATACTTATCAATCATAATGGAGTAAATCAAGATTTATTTACCTCTTCCGTTAGTAAACCAAATTCAAATGTCGTAGGAATGGCTTCAAGCTTCAGGTGGTACAATGATATAGATGAATTAATGAGAATTATTCGTAAAGTAGTTTTAAAGAAAGAGGATATTATTTTTAAATTATTTATTGGTGATCTTCTTAAAAAAGTAGAGATAGAGCAAAAGATCTCTGAAAATAATCTTACAGATTTTATATCTTTGGAATTTGAAATACCTTTATTGAAAATGCCTTTAGTTATGTCTGAATGCGATATTTTAATTTCACATTTCAATTTTCATGGCGTTTGGCCCCATAATTGTTCGATCAAGCATTTGGAATATATGGCATTATCAAGACCTGTTGTGGCAACAAGAGTTGGTGAAGTTAATTTCGCTATTCAAGATGGTCATAATGGTGCCTTGGTTGAGGAGGGAGACGAAGAAGGTTTCTCACAGGCAATATTAGACTTTTTAAATGATAAGGAATATGCCAACCAGTTAGGAAAAAATGGTAGAAATGATATTTTGGAAAAACACACATGGGATAAACATGTTGAACGATCGCTACAAACTTTAAAATCTTATGAAACAAACAAGTAATTTAAGGCAAAAACTTAAGTATTCAGTTTCCTTTTTCATTCCTATTTCTTTCATGGATAGACTTAGGAATTTCTTAAGCCTAAGACATATATTCTTATTTGATAGAAGTCTAAGAAACAGGGTATTAAAGCTTAAGGATAAATCTGAGGGACAAATTTCTAAGAATCTAGATCTTCTTATAAAGCTTAATGGTGAGTTTAAAACAATTAATCTTAAGAATAATTATCAATTTGAAAATTTAAAACTTTCTGCCAAGCATAGGTTTAACTATCTCAAGTCTAAAGGCTTGGAATTCAAAAATAAAAGAATAGCAGATTTTGGAGCTGGACATGGTGAAAATCTATTTTTATCAAAAGAATTAGGGTTTGCAGAGGCGGTGGGCTTGGATTTCTCTGATAAAGACTTTCTTCCACACAAAAGTGATTTACCTAGCAATGTTTTTAATTTTATTAATTTTAAGACCCTGGATTTAGTTAATGACCCTCTAGAAATTAAGGATTTTGACTTGATAACATCTTTTAGTGCGTTTGAGCATTTCCACGATCCACGTGAGGTCTTAGAAAAGTGTCATAATGGGCTAAAGAGGGGAGGTTACTTATATGCAGAATTTGCTGCTTTTAACTCTCCTTATGCAACTCACAGAAAGATATTTTCTGGAGTTCCTCATATTCAGAATATCTTTGAAGAAAATGTTTCTTTTGATTTCTTCTATAATTATCTGAAAATAAATGATAAAAGGAACCGTTATACAAATGAGATTATTGCGGATGGAAATCCTTATCCGGAAGTAAATCGGTTACTAATTGAAGATTATGAAGAAATATTCTTAGATAAGAGCAAATGGGAAGTCATTGAGTACACCAAGGTTTATAATTATCAATACCATTGGTTTATAAAATGCTTTCAAGAGAGTTTTGAAAGTAGAAACAAGGACTATAAATATGTTGACTATCTAAAGTTCCTTATAAAGAAGAAGTAGGTAAATGAAGAATATAAAAAAACTTTTAAAGAAGAATGAACTCACTATAGGGTCTTGGATAACAATCCCAGATCCTATAATTGTTGAAATGATGTGTAAGGCTAAATTTGACTGGTTAGCTTTGGATTTAGAACATAGCGCTATAGGTATGGAGTCCATGCAGGATATTATTAGAATAATAACCCTATACGATATTTTCCCTTTTGTTAGGTTAACATCAAATGATGCCAATCAAATTAAAAGAGTTATGGATGCAGGTGCATTGGGAATTATAGTACCCATGGTTAAGACCGTTGAAGATATCAAGATAGCATCAGAAGGCATGTACTATCCCAATAAAGGCAAAAGGAGTGTTGGGCTGGCAAGGGCTCAAGAATACGGAAGAGATTTGCAGGGTTATATAAAATCTTTAAATAAATATGGAACTCTTATAGTCCAAATCGAGCATATAGATGCAGTAAATAATATTGAAGAGATATTTTCTAATGAGAACATAGATGGATATTTCATTGGTCCTAATGATTTATCTGCTTCAATGGGGATCCCAGGAGACCTAAAGAATATAAAATTAAAGAAAGCAATCAGCTATATCAAAGATAAGGCAAAGGAACATAATATACCGGGAGGGCAACATATTATCGAACCAAATATTAAAGAGTTATCAAAAGCTAAAAGAGATGGCTTTAAGTTTATTGGCTATAGTCTGGATATAAGGATTTTTGATAAATCTTTAGAAGAATTCAATAGGAGTTTCTAAATTAAAACAATAGCTATTATCCCTGCCAGGATGGGATCTTCTAGGTTTCCAGGTAAGCCTTTGGAGCCAATCTTAGGTATGCCAATGATTGGGCATGTTTATAAGAGGGTTGTTCTTTCTACTTCAATAGACGAAGTTTATGTTGCAACTTGTGACGAAGAAATTTTTGATTATATTGAATCTATAGGAGGGAAAGCTGTTATGACCTCCAATACCCATGAGAGATGTACTGATCGAACTGCAGAAGCAATATTAAGCCTTGAGGATGAATTGAAAAGATCTTTTGACATAGTTGTTATGGTGCAAGGCGATGAACCTATGGTCACTCCTTCAATGATAGATTCCGCTATCGGAGAAATGACTAGTGATTCTTCTGTAAATGTAGTTAATCTTATGGCTAGAATAAATGACCTAGAAGAGTTCAATGACCCCAATGAAGTTAAAGTTGTTACAGATTTAGAAAGGAATGCTTTATATTTTTCTAGAGAACCAATACCTTCTATTAAGAAATCGAGTGACAATTTTGTTTGGTACAAACAAGTATGCATTATACCCTTTAGAAAATCTTATCTCTTTAAATTCAATGACCTAGTACCCACCCCTCTAGAAGAAATAGAATCAGTCGACATGATGAGGATTCTGGAACATGGCGAGAAAGTAAAGTGTGTTGAGACCAATGAACTGGTATATAGCGTTGATACAGCGGAAGACTTAAAAAAGGTTGAAGAGTTAATGAAAAAAGATTTACTCGTCACCAGTTATTGATTTATGGCAAGTTATTTAGTCACAGGAGCAGCAGGATTTGTAGGTTCATCACTAGCTTCAAGATTGATAAAAGAGGGGCATGAAGTTTTAAGTATTGATAATTTAAGTACAGGTTACAAAGAAGCACTACCAAAAGGAATAATTTTCATAGAAGGAGATTGCTCCGATCCTGATATTTATAAAAAAATAAAGGGCAAGTCTTTTGATGCAGTCTTTCATATAGCCGGACAATCTTCTGGTGAGATTAGTTTTGAAAATCCAATAATTGATATTCAAGCAAATACAGAATCCACTCTTCTTCTGCTAGATTTTTGTATAAAGAACGGATGCGATCGATTTATTTACGCAAGCACAATGTCAGTATACGGGACCAATGACCAAACAAATGTTAAAGAGAGTTTAGAGTGCAATCCTAAATCTTTCTACGCAGTTGGGAAGCTTGCTAGCGAAAATTATATGGATATATATAGAAGTCTTGGGATTAAGACCACAGCTCTAAGGTTATTTAATATATATGGGCCAGGTCAGAATATGTCTAATTTAAAACAAGGAATGCTTAGTATATATTTAGCTCAATTTCTTAATTCAGAAAATGTTGTTATAAAAGGTTCTGCAGATAGGTACCGTGATTTTATCTATATAGATGATGTCGTTGAAGGCTTCATAAGAGCTCTGAGAAATAAGCAGACTTTCGGAAAGATAATAAATCTAGGAACCGGTAATAAGACTACAGTTATGGATCTGTTGAAAATGATTGAAGATAAGCTAAAGACTGGGAAAGAAATATCTTTTGTTGATGGAACTCCTGGAGATCTTTTTGGAATAACTGCTGATACAACATTAATGAACGATCTATTAGGCGACTGGAATAAAATATCCATTCTGGATGGACTAGGGAGCATGGTAGATTATTTGCAAGTTAGGTCTTAAGAATGATGATTGCGAAGAAAGGCTTTAGAACTAAAGTATTGCTTGCACCTTCATCTTTTGGAAGTGTAAGTAAAATACCATTGCAAATGCTCCGAGAAAGAGACATAGAAGTAATTTCTAACGGACTCGGAAGAACTTTAAATGAACAGGAATTGCTTTCGCACCTAGAAGGATGCAATGCAGTCATTGCTGGAACTGAGGCTTATAATCAAAAAATATTAACAGAAAGCACCAACCTAAAAATCATTTCTAGATTAGGTGTTGGCATAGATAACATAGACTTAGATATAGCAAAAAAGGAACAAATTTTTGTTTCTTGGTGCTCTACATCCCCCTCACAAGCAGTAGCAGAGTTAGTTCTAAGCCTCTTTTTAAATTTATCAAGAAGCGTTGTAGATATGAATAATGATCTAAAATCTGGAATATGGAAAAAAACAATGGGATCATTGGTTTCAGGTAAAACAGTTGGTGTAATAGGTCTAGGTTCAATCGGAAAAAAGTTTGTTGAGATTACCCAAGGACTAAAGCTTAATTATTTAGCTTATGATTTGCATAAAGATAAAAGTTTTTCAGAAAAAAATAAAGTTCAATATGTCTCTCTAAAAAAATTATTGGAAGAATCTGACATGATTACTATTCATGTTAATAGTTCTATAAAAAATAAAAATATGATAGACCTTAAAAAACTCAGAATGATGAAAAAATCCCCAATTTTAATAAATACTTCTAGAGGAGATGTTATTGACGAAGCATCTTTAAAGGTGGCTCTTAAAGAACAAATGATTTCAGGTCTTGGCTTAGATGTTTTTAAGAATGAGCCATTTCATCCGGATAAAAGTTTTCTTTCTTTCAATAATGTAATATTTACTCCTCACATCGCAGCTTATGCTGGTGAGATAAGAAAAGAAATGGAGATTGAAGCGGTTAATAACCTTTTAAGGAATTTAGATAATGAGTAAGAAATTAAAATCAGTAGTTTTTGGTGGATCAGGTTTTCTAGGAAGCCATGTGGCAGATTCTTTGTCTGAAGCAGGTCATGACGTGACAATTTTTGATTTAATAGAATCTCCTTACTTAAGAGATGATCAGGAAATGGTTATAGGCTCAATGGAAGATGTAGATTCTTTACTCAACGTTACAAAGGGTATAAATTTTATATATCACTTTGCGGGTATAGCTGACATAGGTTACGCAAGAGAAAACCCTAAAGAAACTTACCTGCACAATGTTATGGGAACTTTAAATCTTTTAGAAGCTTGTAGAGTCAATCATATAGAAAGATTCCTCTTTGCTAGCACTATATATGTTTATAGTGAACTAGGTTCATTTTACCGTTCCTCTAAACAATCGTGTGAGATGCTAATTGAAAATTTTAATGAAGAGCATGAGCTCCCTTTTACAATATTAAGATATGGATCTCTATACGGACCCAGAGCAAATAAATTTAATTTTATAAATAATTCAATTCACGAAGCTCTTACTAAGAAGGAGATTAATAGGAAGGGAACAGGAAATGAGATAAGAGATTATATTCATGTCTCTGATGCAGCTCAAGCTTCGGTAAAAACTTTAGAAGAATCCTACAAGAACTCACATGTGATGATAAAAGGAAATCAGTCTATGCGTGTTAAAGAAATCCTAGAAACCTTAAACGAGATGCTTGGAAATAAAGTAATTGTTAATTATTCTGATACTGATCATTATGATGCTCATTATTCTCTTACGCCTTATTCGTTCAAACCCAAGTCAGCTAAACATATTCAACTTGAATCTTATTTTGATCTTGGTCAAGGTCTTCTTGAAACAGTTTATGATATCTATAAGGATCTTGATAAAGAAAAATTAAAGATTGAAATAAATTCTTAATGAGCTTACTTAAACTAGATGCTGTCATCTTTGACTTTGATGGTACTATTTGTGATTCTTTAGAGGTTAAAGAAGAGGCATTTGGTGAGATCTATGCTAGTTATGGAAGGGATATTTCTAATAAAGTAATGGCCTTTCATAGAAACAACCTTGGAGTTCCTAGGGATAAAAAATTTATCCATTTTCAAAAAAATTTACTCAACGAGGACTACTCTAAAGAAACGATATCTATTCTTTCTAATAGATTTTCAGTTATTGTTAAACAGAAAGTTGTAGATGCACCTCTAATTAAAGGAGCTCTTACATTCCTAGAAGAATTTTATGATACTTTGGATATATTCTTGTCATCTGCCACTCCTCATGAAGAGTTAATTGAGATTACAACAAAAAAAAATCTCTCTCATTATTTTAAAGTTATTTCAGGTTCTCCTGAGACCAAGGCATCTCACGTGGAGAATGCACTTCTTTTTGGGAAATATAAGAAAGAAAAAGTAGTGTATATTGGAGACTCTTATCAAGATTTATTGGCAGCTGAGGAAACTGGTATTAATTTTTTAGGCGTCGGCAGTAATAATTTTGATAAAAGAATATCTACAATTGAGAATTTAGATAGCCTTAGCAAAGTTTTAGCAAGTTTATAGGAAATTATATGAGAGTTGAAAATTCAAAGGCCTACGCTTGGTCAACTTTAAATAACTTCTCTAAATTACTTTTTTCCTTTATAGCTCCCATAATTTTAGCAAGATTGTTGGGCCCAGAAGCTTTCGGGATTATTGCAATGGCTTTTGTTTTGGTTGGACTAAGTCAAATATTTATTGATTTCGGCTCAACTGAAGCGATAGTAAAATCAAGGTTTATCACCAAAAAATTTCTATCATCTCTTTTCTGGTTTAACTTATTTATATGCATCTTTGTTTTCCTCATCTTATTGATGCTAACTCCATTGGTCTCAAAGTTCTTTCAAAGAGATCAGTTATTGATCATCATTCCAATGTTATCAGTAAGCATGTTCTTCCAAGTAGCAAGTATTGTTCCTACCAGTCTTTTCAGAAGAAATAAAGATTTTAGGTCAATTACTATAAGTGATGCTATTTCGAGATTCTTGTCTTCAGTCATTGCAATTATTGCTGCGTTATATGGAGCAGGAGTTTATGCTCTTGTTATTTTAAGCTTAAGCCAGTCTTTTATTTATCTTATTATTATCAATTACTTATCTACTTCAAATATAGGAAGATATTTTTCTTTAAAATATATACGTTTAGTTCTTTCTTTTACTGCTTCTCTTTTTTACATTAAGACAATTAATCATATTGAGAGGCAATCAGATAGGCTATTTATTGGACCTTCATATGGTGATGCTTCTCTTGGTATTTTTTCAAGAGGTCAAGCTTTTCAGAAAGCCTTACAAAGGTTTGTAAATGGTTCCTTTAATCCAGTATTTTTTAGTGTCATTACAAGAGAAAATTCTAATGAATTCCTTCAGTCTGCTTTCAAACAAAGTTATCAAGGTTTTGTTCTAATTATGTTCCCATTTTTTTTGTTTTTCTATTTCTTATCTAATGATTTGGTTTTGTTTCTTTTTGGAGAAGATTGGTCGTTAATGGTTGAATTGTTGCCATTCTTTTCTTTCTTGTTCTTAATAAGACCCTTTCAGAAAGTTAACCAAGAATTCATAAAAGCTAAGGGTAATATTTTCTTCTTAGTTTCTTGTTTTACTGCCTTTACCCCTTTATTAATTCTTTTATATTTTTTTATGCCAGAAGGACTGGGCATCACTGGTTACATATTTGCTTATATTTTTATTAGCATACTTTTTCTAATAACTTCTACAATTTATGTTAGTAATTTATTAGCTATGAAGGATTATTTTGTTTTTAAATTGCTCTTAACTTTTATTCCAAGATTGATAGTTATGACATTAGTTTCGATTTTAGTAAAAAGTTTCCTTCTAATCGATGGTTGGTATTTTTTAAATCTATCAATTTTTGGAGTAGCTTTACTTATCACAATGTTTGTTTTACAAAGAATCCAGGCAATGGAAGCTCAGGATAAATTAGAGAGACTTCTTTTAAGGAGTTTAAGGATGTAATCCTAAATTAAACAGAGTTGATATTTTTGTCAGTTTTATCTGTACCCGTTTGGACTATAAAGAGTGTTGTTCTTGTGTCACAACTATAATAGTGCTGAAGATAGATATTAGGATTACTTTCTAGCCACTTAAGGACTGCTCCTTGAACACCTTCTTTTGGATTTCCCTTATTTCTAAACCAATCATCAAAGACTAAAATAGTACCTGATTTAATATACGGTGTAATAAAGTTTAGTGAGTCTAGAGCTGGTTCATAGAGATCGCAATCTATGTAAGCAATAGCGACATCTTTTAGAGAAATATTTTTTGCCGTATCTACGGTTAATGATTCATTAAACCACCCTTTTGTTGTAGTAACCCTAGATAAATCTAATTTAGCTTCTTTCAGTCTATTAAGAAAGACTTCTTCTTCAGCTTTATAATTACCCTCAAAATATTGTAGCGGTTCATTGCCGGTAGTCGAAGCAGAAAGACCTTCAAAGCTATCAAAAGCATGAAAACGCATATTCTTAAATGTATTCTCAATCGACATATCACTTTTACCTAGTGTGCTAGTCGGAGAGTAGAACATATCACTATATTCTTCTATCTGGTTAAAGGCTTCTATAAAGCTATTACCCTTCCAAACCCCAAATTCTAAATAATCACCAGATATTTGATTTTTGACCACATACGCGGCTGCCCATCTAAATGCATTTGTTTCGTGCCATATTCTTCTATTGATATGATTATCAAAAGCACTGGGATCAATGAGAGCCTTAGTAAAAATTTTTCTAAGGGGTTTAAGTAATTTTTTTAATAAATTCATAAGACTTAATTGTTATAAGTGAATTAGAATAGATGCAATTATATAGATAATTTTTAAATATAAATGGGTCTTTTGCTTTGTATCTAAAACTTACATTGAATTAATAACTTATGAAAACAAGAACAGATCTTTTTAATAATTTTATAAATCTTCTTTTAGATATTTTTTTCATAAAGAAAAATACTTGGAAAAGAGAAAAATTTTTCTTTTTGTTATCAAGTCTAATCTTGGTTCCAGCTAATATCTTAAGAGGTAAAAAAAGGAAAGTACAAGATGTAGAGAGACAATATGACCTTATAAGTGGTTCATACATTAAAGATAACTATTACGAAGGCAAGGATAGATTTTGTATAGTTAACGATCAAATAAAACGAATTTCGAGCATTGAAAATATGCAATTAATTCGTAATGAATCCAATACAATTCTTTCCGATCTTTCTTTTAATTCTATTCTTGAAGTAGGGGCAGGAGAACTCACAACTATAGAAAGTATCTATTCTCATAATAAAAATATTAAGATAATGTACGGTATCGATTTGTCTCTCAATCGAATGTTGCACGGTCTAGAGGAATTTAAAAAGAGACACCCAATAACACCAACTGTTTCAAAATCTAATGCAATGGCATTGCCCTTTCAGGATTCAAGTTTCAATTTAGTTTATTCTAGACATGCTTTGGAGCAGATGCAGGGAATCTTTAGAATAGCTTTATCAGAAATGATTCGTGTATCTAATAGATATATAGTTCTTTTTGAGCCATCTTACGAAAAAGGAAGCTTTACTCAAAAATTAAAAATGAGAAGAAATGACTATTTCATAGGATTAGATAGATTTTTGAAGACTAGAGAAGATTTAATCATAGTAGATTCCTTTTTGATGAAAAATAGTGCGAACCCTTTAAATAGAACAGCCTGTTATATTTTAGAAAAGAATGACTCTGCTCAACAAACCAAAGAATTCAGGGGTTTCGTATGTCCAATCAACAAGGATATCCTAGAGCCGAGGGATGGATATCTTTTTTCTGTAAAATCTAACTTGAGCTATCCTATTATTGCCGGTGTACCTATCCTTGATTCCAGTTATAGTTTTTATATTGATTATCAAAATAAGGATATTAATTAATGCAATCATCTTTGATTTTTAATTCTTGTGATTTCAAAGAATTTTTATAGATAATAATTTTATTTTTCATCGCTTCATTAGTGACTTCAATCTCTTCAAATTTTTTTAGGAATTCAAATACCGAATTGTTAGGTGCTAAACTCCATGGCTGCATTGAGTTGACACCCTTGCGCGCCAGCATATAACTCTCTCTTTGTTTTTTACTTTTAAAGCTTAAAGCTTCAGGCATTGTAGATCTAGTTGTTGCAAAATAATTATGGGTAGCAAGCTTCAGAAAAGTTAAATATTCTCGTTCTTGAGGTTTCTCAACATCTGATAATAATCTTAATGCTATCTTAACCTCCTTTAAGCTTTCATTTAATGATGAAGTTCTAGTAAAGCCATCTTGAGGTAAGACCTTACCGCCTCTGAAATTTAACCAGTAGAAATATAGGTCATTATCATTAGTTATTAAAGTGCATTTAGACGATTTAGTGTTTAAATAAGAGAAATACTTATTATTTTCACTCCAGATCTTTTCATTCTCCTTTGATCTTTCTATCCAGGAATTACCAGTAAAATAAATAATAAGTAAACTCGCACTCAAAGCCGAAGCCCCTATAAGCTTTATGCTATTAAAATAAAATTTCTTATCTAAGTAGTAAATTAAATAAAAGAAAGCCCAGATATTTAAGATAATCTGGAACTGTTTAAAACTTTCTATCAAATGGTACGCTTGTACTGATTTTCCTATTAGTATAAATAAAAAAGGTGTAATTATAAGAGAAATAAATAACAGTTTAAATTCTTGTGACCTTTTTACTATAAGATAGATGATTGCTTGAAAAATCAGTAATAAAATAAATTGTTTACTAATGAGTATGGAAGTATAGAAGTCTACTAGAAAGTAATTATTTTCATATATTTGCTTCATTCCTAAGTAATTGGAGTGAAAGCTATCTTCCAAATTATTAATGAACATGATCATTGATGGAATAAAAGCAACTAAAAATCCAGAGAACGCAAATATTATGTTTGTTTTATTCTTATTCTTAACTAATGAAGCTATAGATAAAGTTGAAAGAACAGCCGACATCCAAGGTGCTGTAAAGACAACAATCGCTTGAGAGATACCATAAAGAGTGTATAGAGTATTTGATTGCTTTATATTATTTATTAAATTAAAGCTGGTTACTATTATAAAAAAGATAAATAAATTTGTTGATTGAGGTCTAGGATATTTGTCATTAAAAGGTGCGATATCAATACAAAAAAATGCAGATAAGCATAGAGTAAAAATTATTAAATTGTGCCCTGAAAAAGAGAATAATTTATTTAGGCCTTTAAATAAAACGAGGTAACCTAATATTTTATAGGTAATAATTAATAGCCAAAAATTTTCTATACCAAAGACATTAATAAAAGTTCTATCAATTATAAAAGGAACAAAGAAGAAATTAAGACCTTCTCTAAAGTATGGTAGCCTTTCTCTTAGTAATAAATTCAGGTAAGAATTATCGGTGATGATTCCTAAACTTAAGTGTAAAGAAAGATCAGACGGGTAAAGAAAGTACGAAATATTTACTAGATAGTAAAAAATGATAATCAACATTCCAAGGAGGATGAGGTTGTATTCCTTTAACATAATGCCTTTGGTGACTTAAATTTCTGTTAGAAAAAGTAACACGATGGTAAAGTCTAACTGAAATTGAGTTCAAGTATGATAGAAAAATTACATAAAAATATAATTTTTAACCTTTCTAGGTATTTTTCCTTCTACCTATTTTCAATAATACTATTAGTTATTTCTCCTATTGGCAATCTTAGTGGTAATGAAGAAATGTACTATGGCCTTGCAAAAAAATTTACAGATAGTAATTGGAATGGTGTTTTTTCTTCTTTTATTGCTTCGGGCGATTACAGAATTATTTCTGATTCGCTAATTGGATATATGGTGAGCTTTTTTGGATTCGAAGGAACACAAATCATAGGTTCTATTTTGGCTAGTTTTCTTTTCGCACATGCGATCACCAAGTTATTTAATTTACTAGATATCTCTAATGTACATGGTTTACTTTCTATAATAATTTTCATCTTAATTGGACAAAGCTTAATAGGCAGAGAATGGTTATTTGAAGACTTTGAAGCCAAAATTTTTTCTTATTATTTTGTTTTATTGGGCATCAAGTCCTATTTACAAGAAAAAAATTATCAGATAGCTTTATATCTATCTCTAGCAACTTATTTTCATCTACTTGTTGGTTTTTCTTGGTTTGCTTTGTTATTAGCCTCTTCGGTAATCCACAATAGACATTATGTGATTGCAGTAAAAAGCTTCATGCTATATGTTCTTTTATCTTCTCCTATCCTCATTATTGCGGCATATGGTTTTTTAGGTGGAGAATTTATCCAAGATCCAAACCTCCCATCTCCAAGTTACATATATAGCTATATAAGACAATATAAGATGGTCCTTCCGTTCTATTCGGTCTCAACTTTTGTTGTTGATTGGCTGCCTGGAATTCTGGTGCATATAGGATTACTAGTAGGTATTATTTTTTTAAATACTGAAGAAGATCATAACTTAAATAAACTTTTGTCATTACTAGTAGTGTCTACCATAATAATATTCGTTCTTTTACTTATATCGTTATTCGATAACGAGGGAGTCCTGGCAAAATTTTACCCATATAGATATACAAGCCTTCTATTACTATTGTTTATAACTTTCTACACTTCGAATCTAAAACTAGCTATGAAAGATTTAAAAGCTAATCTAAGCTTAGTTGGTGTGATAATTCTGTTGCCATTATTATTGATTACTGCCGCAATTAAGAGTGCTTTCGAATTTCAAGAAATATACTTAGACGACAACTCTAAAGATAAGTTGTATGAATTTATTTCTAGTAACACTAATGCAGGAGAGATAGTTCTTATACAGCCAGAAATAGAAGAAATTTTTTTTGATTTCGAAAGAAAAGTGAACAGACCTACCTTGGTTACATTTAAATATATTCCTTCCTCAAAGGTGGGTTTAACTGAATGGTTTAAAAGGCGGGAATTTAAAGCTCAAGTATTTAATAGAGAAACGAATCCAGTTAGCTATTATCCATATTCATATATTTTGGTAAATGTTCAATCTAAGAGTAAGTATATTGATCAAGAAATTATCTATGAAAATTCTAAATATACTTTATTTACCAATCTAAGATGATCAACCAAGATAAATAATCATAAGGGCAAGCACAAAACCTAAAAAGTAACCACCAGCAACTTCGGGAATTGTATGACCAACTTTAGTTCTTAATATGTCAGTTTTATTGGAAATTTCTCTTAATAAAACAGCATGGGTTTCAATTTTTTTTCTTAAGTCTAATGAATCTATGGTAACAATGAAGCACAGGCTTAAGGACAGGGCAGTTAAAGGCGAGTATAAACCTTCGGTAAGCAATATAGTGAAGAAAGTAGTTGAAACAATACAATTATGCGTGCTTGGAAAGTTTCCAAGACCTATTTCAGAAAAGGCAAGTCTCTTCAGTTTGATTGAGTTTATAAAAAATTTTAGAGTTCCAGCACAAATGAATCCTACAATAGGAGCTAGTATAAAATTTGTAGAATCTATCATATCTAAATATCTAAACCTTGTGAGAGGCACCAATCTATACTTCTTCTCATACCTTCATTAAGAGTACATATTGGTTTATATCCTAAATCAAGCTTTATCTTTTCGTTTGAGCAGAAAATATTCATATTTTGTTCTGAAAGAACATGAATATTTTGATTATATAGCCCTAAGCCTTGTATAAGTTTATCGCCATATTTGGCTAGATCAGATACGAATGCAGGAATATATAAGTTTTTTGGATTGGTTTTAATTTGAAAATCTTCCTTTAAGATTGTTTTTATTGTCTCAATTATGTCTATAAGGTAATAGGGTTCATCATCACTAAGCCAATAAGTTTTATTGTTTGAGATATTGTTCTTTGCACTTAAGAGTATTCCAGAAACAATGCTGTCAACATAAGCCAAAGATCTTATATATTTCCCATCACCCATTATCGGGAAAAGTCCCTTCTTTACCATTGTAAAAAATCTGTTTTGCCTTGAAGGTTGTTCCGGTCCATAGAACCAAGGTGGCCTAATAATGGTAATCGGTGTTGAGGATATATTCATCTTCCCAGTTAGATACTTTTCCATTTCCATTTTAGATTGACCATAATTCATATAAGGCCTAAATTCAGACTTTTCGTCAAATGGTCTAAGGTCGGGATTTGCTCCAAAAGGTGAATTAGAGGAGATGGCTATAAATTTTTTTGCTTTATATTTTTTTGAAGCTTCATATAAATTTTTTGTTCCTTGTAGATTGATCTTTTTAAAGTCTCGAGAGAATAAATAGGGGTGTATTATGCCTGCCGTATTTATAATCAATCCATCTTCAGAATTAATAAAAAACTTTAAGCAATCTTCATAACTAGTTATATTTCCTTCAAAGTAGTTAATATCTTTATGAATCCTCGCCTGACCAGGTTCTATAAGGCAATTTATTTTTCCTCCTACATCAATAATCTCGTATTTATCTTTGATAATCTCTTGCAGTAATCTTTTACCCAACCACCCGTAAGACCCAATCAAATATATATTTTTATATTTTTCCTTCATTAAACTAACCGAGGTTTATTATTGAAGTAATTAATATAAACCAAGTTAGAAAAAGAGTGATTGTAGTCTTATCCCCCACTAACATTGATGTAGGGTCATCTCCTTGGTTGTTTACTGAAATAAGTTGGAGATATCTTAATATACTGAAAATCACAAAAGGTGCCGTCCAAAGTACACCATTTCCAATCGTATTAATGGCATAGCTTGAAGTACTAAATAGTAGATAAGACATTATCGTGACACTGGCTAACAAGGTATTCACTTGATCAAGAAATCCAATAGTATAACCATCTAGAGATTTCCTAAAAACTATGTTCTGTCTTGATTGTTGCTCTAAATCACTTCTTCTTTTACCAACTGCTATCATTAAAGACAGAAGGCCTGAACATAAAATAATCCAAGGTGATAGTTCAATATTTGTTTCTACAGATCCAAAAAGAAGTCTTATAACAAAACCACTAGACAAGATAGCTAATTCAAGGAGAGGAACTTTCTTCAGACCTAAAGAATAAAATATATTTAGAAGTAAATAGCCTACTACGAGAAGAATGCCAATCATAGAGGTTTTAAAAAAATATAATGCCAAACAATCTAGGGCTACAAGAAAGACCAAATAAAAGGACGCCATAAGAATGGATATGTCCCCTGAAGCAATGGGTCTTAATTTTTTCTTAGGATGTTTTTTATCATATTCTAGGTCTTTGAGGTCATTAAAAACATATACACAGCTAGAAGTTATTATAAAGATAAGAAGAGATTGAAAGGATATGACCAATAACTCATAATCAAATTGCCCTGAAAAAATTAAGGGCGCTATGACAAAAGAATTTTTAAGCCATTGCTTGGGTCTAATTAATTTAATGTAATTCATATTCACGAATAAAATTTTCAATGTTTCTGGATGCTATTGCCATCACTGTACCTTGTGGGTTTTTTAGTAAAGGAGTGTTGATTAAAGAAGAATCGTTTACATAAAGATCTTCTGCTTCAAATACTTTTCCGTAAGAATCAACAATACAGTTATTATTTTCACCCATTGTCACCCCGCCAAGTATATGTACAGAAGATAATTGAAATCCTTTTATATTTTTTGTTTGGTCTAACCCAATTTCATATTCATTCTCAACCTTCTTAAACCTAACCTTGTTATGAATGGGCAATATATAAGAAGCATCTGTATTCTTAACAAAGTCTAACATTGAATTGAAGCCTTCATATAGAGTCTTTTTGTCTGAACTACTAAGATGATAAGTAAGTATAGGATCTTTCAAAAAGGGAATGTTATATATCTTACCTTTACCAAGAGCAAAAGTAGCATGAAAGGTCTTCATTTTTCTCCAATTGTCTAATATAAAAGCTTTAATGTTTTTATCTTTTTGGAAGGATGTGACAAGAAACTGTAGAGAGCTAGAAGCATTTCCTATAATAAAACTAGGATAAAATTCGATATTTTGATCAGCAACCACATCATCATTAAGCTCTTGCAACTCTTCTTGGTATGCAGCAATGACCTTTATCATAGGATGAAATTTAAAACTCCTAAGATGATTTTTATTTCTTTTAACAATCTTATTTTTAATCAGTAAGTTATTGGTAAAAACTGATCCGCAACAAAGAAATAGTTTTTCACAAGAATAAACCATCTCATTTTCTAATGGTTTTAATGTCCATTTACCTTTTTCGTAGGAAATCTTTTCTATTTCTTCTCCAAGTTTAAGTTTTCCATTAAGGTTTAAGTACTCTTTCAGAAGTGTTTTACTCATTGAATTTTTTTTACCATTAGAATCAACGAATCTAGGTAGATAAGAGTAATTGTGTGACAAGGCCAACGCCCCTTTTTCAAACTTTTTAGAAAACAATGTTTTTTTTGTGTCATCTTTAGTGGTGAGTTTAGATACCCTATTAATATGTTTCTTGAGAGATAATATATTCAAATCTTTAGTTCCAAATTCCTTTCCCCATCTTAGAAGAAACTCCTCGTCCGGCTCATGATATAGTCCACTATTAATTTCACTACCGCCACCAAAACATTCTCCAGATGTATAAGCAACCATTTCAGGAAAATAGGTAGAATTTATACCTCCTCTATACCATTTTTTTATAAATTCATCTCCAGGATGTTTAGATTGAGGGATACTATGGCTGTAACCTTTCTCAATAAGGAGAACTTCACCAGGATATTTTTTTTCTAATTCAAGTGCAGTCACAGCCCCCGTTGGACCAGAACCCAAAACAATAAATTTTGAAAAGGTTGAAGATTTTTCTTCAGGAGGTTGCTCTAAATTTAACCTTTCTATTTTTTCTTCCCCTAAGGCATGAATAGAAACTATTAAAAATAAAGCTTGATCGATCTTATCAATAAAGAAATTAAAAAAGAATAGTTTTTTCTTTAAGTTACTTAATTGTTTACTATCTATTTTTTCTAGTGAGCTAAAACAAAAACAGATAGCAAGGAAATTGATTATGAATAGATAAACATAAACAGCAGATTTTATTATGAAATCTAACTTATGAAAATGCTCTTGGCTTTTTCCTAATAATTCTTGATCAAAACTCATTTCATTCTCAAGAAGTATAGAAATGATATATTTTTCTAAATAATCTTTCATAGATTTAGAGGTTATATTAGCTATTAGATTGATACGACAGGAGAATTATTCCTAAAATAATTGCAAACATACCTATGACCTGTATCAATTGAAGTTTTTCTCCAAGGAAAAACCAGGAAGAAATAGATAGAAAGGTAAAACCCAAAGCAGCTAGCATTGGATATCCGATATTTACTTGCATGGTATCTAGTGCCCTAGAAAATAGAAAAACATTAAGCACATAAAAGGTTATAGCCAGAAAAAAATATCCATTTATATATTGATCTATAAAATTACTATCTTGGAGTAAATTTTCTCTGCTGATTTTTAGAAATATATTACCTGCCGTTGAAAGAACTGCTGCAGTTATTATATAAATATAGGCCATGTTTAAATGATATATGGGACTAATTTAAGTATTTTTTGTTTCATGGCTGATTTGTGACCTGATCCAGCTAACCTTCCTGAGATTATCTCGTCTCTATTTTCACAATACCATTTATATGACTCTAAAAACATTTCATTATTTGAATATTTGGGTTCAAATTTCAACTTTTCTTTAGCGTGTTTCACATCAAAATACATGCTTTTTCCATACATTAAAGCATGGTAGGCTCCAAGAGGCGATAACCCTAACATGCTAGTAATAGACATTCCTTTTTGGGTAAATTTTGATGATACTGATTTAATTTTACTGCTACTTTTACTGCATTGTATTAGATTCGACAGCACATCATGCATACTTCCGAAATGAGTAGCTCCTATGTTATAGCATCCAGGAACTTCCATTTTACTAGCACTTATAGAGGCGTTCACTAAATCAGAAGCATGAATAAATTGATAGATATTTTTTCCACCATCTATAACTGGGATATTCAGGCCTTGATATATCCACTCAAAAAGTATTTGGAAAATACCTAATCTTCCTGTGCCAAGTATTGTTCTTGGTCTTATTATTGAACATTTTAGACCTTTCTCATTATATTTATGGCAAAGGTTTTCACCGGCAAGTTTTGCTTTTCCATAATCTTCAGCTGGAATAGGTAGAGTTTTTTCATTCACCGGATTCTTGACGGGTGCTCCGTATACAGCACTAGAAGATGTATAAATGAAATGTTCTACACTGCCATTAAGGCTAGCTTCTAGTAAGTTTTTTGTACCGCCTTCATTTACCGCCCAAAATAGTTTTTTATTTTTTGAAATTGGAACTTGGGCAATATTATTAAAAACAATATCTACTCCTTTCATAGCATTTTCTACTGACTTAAAGTCCAACACATTACCTTGAATGACTTCTAAATTTCTATGCTCAATATTTGTAATGTTTTGATCAAAGGATCTAACTTGATTTCCTTGTTCTAATAGTTTTTTAATTAAAACTTCACCAAGAAAACCTGCACCACCAGCAACTAAATACATTTATTTTCTTCTTATTTGTAAATTTAAAATGTTAAGAATGTTATTATACATTCAGGGTTAAAATTTTTACTTTCATAACTGTAGATTTTTTGACGAAAGATCAAATTGATCAATCATATTAAAATGTTCAAAAAAGATGATGTTAAGCTAATTGCAGAAATTGGAGGCAATCATGAAGGCGATTTTGGTTATGCGTTGGAATTACTTCAATTGGCTATTGAATCAGAAGTAGATTCAATAAAGTTTCAGATTTATTCAGGAAGTACTCTTGTCAATGAAAAAGTTGATAAAGATAGAAAAGAGCATTTTGATAAATTTACTTTTTCTTCTGATCAATACAAAGAAATAGCTTTAATTTGTTTAAATCACGGTGTTGATTTTAGTGCATCTATTTGGAACGAGCCTCAACTACAAGAATTTGATGATTATTTATCGTTCTACAAGATAGGCTCTGGCGACCTCACTGCTTTTCCTATAATTGAAAGCCATTGCAAGAGAGGAAAGCCTATTATCCTTTCAACTGGTCTATCAACTCTTAAAGAAGTACAAGAAACTGTAAATTTTATTTGTGAGTGCAATCCTATATATCTGGACGAGACAATGTTATGCATAATGCAATGTACTAGCTCATACCCAACACCCGACAAAGAATTAAACTTAGAAGTGATAAAGGCTTATAAAGAAAACTTTAAATACTCTATCGGGTTCTCTTCTCACTCTACTAACCCTTATGCATTGGATTACTCCGTAGCCCTAGGGGCCCGAGTCTTAGAATTTCATTTCACAGATACAAGAGAAGGGAAAGAATTTAGGGATCACAAAGTGTCTTTAACAAAGACTGATGTTTTGGATTTAAAGAAAAGGATTCCTTTTTTAATTGATAGCTTAGGGAATTCTACAAAACAGCCTACAGAGTCAGAAGTTGAATCTGATCACATAAATTCCTTTAGAAGAGCTGTATATCCAAAAAATCATATCCCTCATGGTAAAAAAGTTTCTATAGAAGATTTTGTATTCCTTCGTCCTCAAGAGGGTCTTTCTCCTAATAGAATTCACAGTATCCTTGGTAAAAAGTCCTTAAGAGATTTAAAGCCTTTGGAGCCAATCCTGGAAGAAGATTTTGGTTAAAGATTTACTTGAATTTACTACAAACAAAGAAATACTTTCGTTTATAAAGAAGTTAGAATCAGGGATTTCTCACAAAGAAGTTTATTTTTTTGGTGTCAATTTTTGGCCAGTTATTCGACTACATATAGCCTTTACTCTTATTCAAAAAAACCAACAGATACAAAGTAATAGAAAAAATAAATCTAATAAATCCTTTTTTAAGAAACACAAAAGTACCGAAGTACTCAAAAAACAAAATCAACTCTTTATAAGTCATGACAATTATATTGTTGAGATAGATGGAAAGAGTTACGACAGAGTATTAGAGAAAATTATTCAAGACAGCTCTTCACCTATTATTTTTAATTTAGCTGATAACTCCTTTTATTTGAATAATTCAGAAAAACCCTTCAGTGATATATCTAAACAAGTTTTGATAATTAAAATATTAAGTTATGTTGCTGGCACAGTGCTAAGGTATTTTTGGATTAAAAAGTTGAAGAAGTTAGAAATACTTCAAACTCATGAAAGGGAGTCACGTAATTCAATAGTTGGAGGAAAGTCTCTTAGTATAAGATTGTGTTATATCTTTTTTCTTTCGAAATATATATCCCTCCTTTTAAAGAGATATAAGATAAATCAAATATATCAAGGAATGTATTATGATAATTTCGGACTAGCTACGAGTCTTGCATCTCATAATTTAGGATTAGTTAATAACTGTGTTCAGCACGGAGGTCAATCAGAAAATAATCCAGCCTTCGGCTCTTGGAAAGTAATGTCAGAAATGGGTTATGAGTTATTACCTGATAATTTTCTTTGTTGGGATGAATCATCAGCACGAAGTGTAGACTCATGGTCTATAAATACATCCAAGCATTCAAGTAAAGTAATTGGTTACGGATGGATGAAACTTTGGAAGGAAGACTTAAGTAGAAAGTTTAATTCTGTGTCTCGGGCTCCAAATAATTTCTCCAATGTTCTTGTTACTTTACAGCCTTCTGTAAAAATTAAGGATAGCTTCCTTTATGACTTCATCAAGACTTCAGGATTAAAAGTAAATTGGGTATTGAGGGTCCATCCAAGGCAATCATCTAAGGCATTTATTGAATCAATTAAAGAGGATTTTCGTGAGGTTACGAATATTTCTATCACGTCCACTAAAGACCCTTTACCATTATTGCTAATTCATTCTGATTTACATATAACTTTCTTTTCTTCGTCAGTATATGAGGCCAAATATTGTGATATAAAATCTGTGATAATAGACAAACGTGGGTTGGACTATTTTCCAGACCTGATAGAAAATGGAGATGTTTATTTAGCATTTAATGCACAAGATTTGAAAAAAATGATATTAGAAAATACCCTAGAATGAAGAATAGTGGAATTAAAACTATAGCTGAAATAGCAAATGCTCACCAAGGTAAGCCTCAAGAAGCCATAGCTTTATTTCAAAGTGCTAAATTGATAGGCGCTCATGCTATAAAATTCCAAATATACAATGCTCAAGAGTTGATGGTTGCATCACACGAGAGATTTGAACATTTCAGCCGTCAATCTTTCAGTGAGAAGCAGTGGGATAATATTTTTAATACAATTGATAGAAAAGATGTTGAAGTTTATGCTGATGTTTTTGGATTAGAATCTTTTGATTATGCTTTGTCTAAATCTCTTGAAGGCATAAAGGTTCATTCCTCAGATCTAGGTAATCATCAAATTCTTTCAAAGATAAAAGATTACACAGGAAGGGTTTTCGTATCGGCAGGAGGAAGTACTGCTCCTGAGATAGTTAACTTTATTAATCCGATTATAAAGGCAGGAAACGCAAAAGAAATCATTCTCATGCATGGTTTCCAGACTTACCCCACACCAGTAGAAGATTCAAATTTAAAGAAATTTAATTTTTTCAAACTTATTTTTGGCGAGCAAATAAGTTATGGGTATATGGATCACATTGATGCTGAATCTACATTATCTTCTTACGTGCCTTATTCGTTAGTATTTGGTGGCATAACTTATATAGAAAAACACATAACACACAATAGAAAAGAAAAAGGAACTGACTATTTCTCTTCTTTTGAACCGGAAGAATTTTCTAAATTTCTTAACTCAATCCAAGATATTGAATCTTCTTTTGGATCTACCGACAGCTTTTTCTCTAAAGCTGAATTAACCTATAGAAAACAAGCTAAGAAGGTTTATGTTTGGTCTAGAGACTTAAAGGCAGGGACTACTATTTCAGATACAGATATAGTCATGAAGAGAGCTGAAACAAATACACCTTCTCTTTCTTTTGAAGAGCTTGTAGGCAAGCAACTTATTGAAGATGTGAGGTTCGAAGAGCAGGCTTCGAAGATTCACTTAGCTTCTTCTGTTTTAGCAGTTGTGGTTGTAAGAACAGGATCTTCACGACTGCCTGGAAAGGCTCTAAAGAAAATTGCCGGAGAAGAATCGATAGTACATCTACTTAAAAGATTGGAAGTGAGCAAATCTAGATATCTAATAAATAAAATAGCTGTCTGCACCTCTGTTTCTCCATCTGATGATGAATTAGCTTCTTTGATTTCAAATTTAGGCTATAAAGTCTATAGGGGGCCTGAAGAAAATGTACTAAGCCGGATGATGATAGGGATTAATGACAATCCTGATTGCGACATTATTCTTAGAATTACAGGAGATGACATCTTGATAGACCCTGACTACCTAGACAAAACAATAGAAAATTTTAAATCCAATAACTCAGACTATACGGATGCTAAAAACCTCCCTAGCGGCACAGAAGTAGAAGTGTTTAGTAAATATGTACTTCAATTTATTCATAATAATTCTGTCGACACCTCTGGTTCTGAGTATTTAACAAATTATTTCAAGGCCATTGAAGAACACTTTAGATCTTCATCTTTAAATGTATCCGAGGATTTTTCAGGTCTTAGACTTACATTGGATACAGAAGAGGACTACGAAGTAATATCAAACCTAATAGAACACCTACAAAAAAATGGTAAGAAATACGACTATGATTTAGATGATATTAAAGATTTTTTTAAGAAAAACCCAGAACAAGTAAAAATTAATTCTAAAGTTGAGCAACGTGCTATTCCTCAAAGATATAACACCAAGATAGATTGGAAAAATTATAGTAATGATCCCTTAATATCTGTTTATATAACATGTCATAATTATGAAGACTATGTTGAAGAAGCTATAGATTCCGTTTTATCTCAAGATCTTAGTGATTATGAACTCTTAATAATAGATGATGGCTCTTCTGATAATTCAAGACAAAAGATAAACAAATATAAATCTCATCCTAAAGTAAGTATTATTTTTCAGGATAATTTAGGACTTAACAAGACTAATAATATAGCTATTGATAGAGCTAGAGGCAAATTTGTTATGAGGCTAGATGCTGATGATTTTCTTGACAAGAATGCCCTACATTTAATGTCTAAAAAGTTACTTGAAGATCATGACTTGGCCCTAGTCTTTCCAGATTATTTTTTAGTTGACCCTAAAGGAGAGGTAATCGGTCAAGAGAAAAGACATGATTTTGAAGATGTAGAGATGATGGATCAACCTGCACACGGCGCTTGCACAATGTTCAGAAAGAGTATCTTAGAAAAAGTCGGCAAATACTCTGAAGATTATGATTGTCAAGATGGCTATGAAATTTGGACTAAGATCGCAGAGAATCACAAAGTTTCAAATATAAATTTACCCTTATTCTTTTACAGACAACATCCAAAGAGTTTGACAAAGAACGAAGAGAAAATTCTTTCAACTAGATCAAAAATCCTATCTTCTAATTCAAAAATGTCAGATCAATGCAATATTCTAGCAATAATTCCTGTAAGGAAAGATGATCAGATTTTAGCTTTAGAGTCTTTTCATGAGTCTAATCTTTTAGCTATAACTGTTGAGAAGCTATTAAACTCGAAAAGAATTCAAAATATATTAATCTCATCAAATGACACAGAAATAGAAAACTTTTGCTTAAAAAATAGCTATAACTTTCATCGTAGAAGCGACATCTTATCTGAATGGAATTCACCAATAGAGGCAACTATTGATAATATATTAGATTCTTATTCAGATCTAAGTTCTATCGAATATCTTTCTATAATTAATTATGAATACCCTTTTATGGATATAAGGAATATAGAAAATTCTATAGATATTCTCGATATTTACAAAGCTAACTCTTCGATGAGTGTAATAGCTTCCGAATCTAATTATTTCAATCATGATGGAACTGGACTAGTTCCGTTATTAAGAAATAAGATGCTTAGACTAGAAAGAGATAAGCTTTATGAAGAAACAGGGGGCATTCATAGTGTAAACTTGGATTGGTACAAGCAAAATAGAAAATTACATTCCGAAAAAGTTTCTCATCTAATGATAGACAAAAAGACTTCAAGAAAGGTAACTGACTTAGATGAACTAAAAATGTTTAATCATATTTATGAGACTGAGTAAAATATGCTTTTACAATCATTTTTTGGATTCAGTTTAGTCTATTTCCTTTTTAGGAATAAGATAGATTTCTTACTTCTTTTTTTTCTATCTACAAGCATGTACTGTTGGCAAATTATTTACGGAACTATATGGGTTCCTCCTTATAGTTTTGAAGCATCAAGTCAATCGAAGCAGATAGTGCTAATAGTCTTCGTAATTCTTTCTATATTCACCATTCTAAATGACTTGCTTTTAAGAAATAAGGAAGAACTTGAGTATGATAAGAAAAGTGAAGGAGATGCGATGTTCTTTTATTCGGTACTCACTTTCATTTCTTACTTGTCATGCTTTGTGGCAATAATCAATGTAGGACCAGATATTTTGAGTGTTTCTAAAAAAACTTTTGTTGCTTCAAGCGGACTTCCATTTTTCTTTTTCATTTATTATCCGGCCGCTATTGCCTGCTTATTTTTTATAACCAGTAAGCGATATAAATATGCGTTTTATGCGGCCATGCCATTAATTTTTTATGTTTTTGTAGGGTTTAGAGCAGCAGCAGTCATCACTTTTATAACAGGATTTTTTATTATTTATTACAACCAAAAAATCTTTAATCTCAAGTTATATAAACCCTTAATATTAGTTATTTTTGCCATTTCTTTTTTTGTCCTTTACAAATTTTCCTATATAGGACTTAAGCTTGGTGATTTATCTACAATTGCAACTATTATCGAAAAAGATCCTAGATTTACAAATTATCTAGAATTTTTTGCTTATGCTTTTTTCTCTGCAGAATTTGGCCAAGCAGCAAGCAATCTATCTCTGACTTCATCTATGGATTTAAGTTCATCCTATTCTTTTAGTGATGCAGTTATAGGCTCGATACCCTTAGTAGACTTTATAACTGGTATAGACGAAGAGAAGTCAAGATTTTCAACCGTTATTGAAGCTTATGCTAACCCTGGCTTTTCTTATGGCCTAGGAGGCTCAGTATGGGGAGAAATATACCAAGCGGGAGGCCTTGGAGGAGTTATCATATTTGCCTTAATAATTATATTCATAATATTTCAATATAATTTATCTTTAATGAGATCAAAGAATAAGCTAGTTTTATTTTCTTTTTTCGTAGGCTTTTTGGCATTCTATATTCATAGGAATGATTTTGTTCTTCTTACTGGACATATAAAAAATATAGTGATTTTGACAACTATTGGGCTAATTTCTTTATGGCTATTTAAAAATAAAGCTTCTTTACAGCCTTTCACAAAAAAAGGAAGCTAGTGTTAATTTTTGCTGAAAGGCTAGATGGCAAAGCTGGAGGTCCTAGTACCAGTATTCCTGAATTCTCAAAAACTTTAAATAAATCTGGACTAAAAAATAATGTTTTTTGTAGGTCAGAATATCTTCAAGATTACTCTAATACTAATTTTATAAAAGTAATTCCCTATAATTCACCACTTAGCTTACTTCTAATTTTGGTCAGACACTTAAAGAGGGTTTCAAAGGAAGAAAGAATAATTCATATAAACTTTATTTGGCGCATAGAGATTATTGTGATCATCATAGCAGGACTATTTTACAGAAGTAAGATTGTTGTTAACCCAAGGGGAATGTTAAATAAAAAGGCTTATTCCTCTGGTAGTTTGCTGAAGATCCCATTTTTCCATTTAATTGTCAGGCCTCTTCTTCTGCTAGGCGTAAATTATTTACAATGTTCTTCACAGGAAGAAGTTCAAGCATTAAAGAAGTATTTTCCTAAAAAAAACGTCTTTCTGAACACCCTGGGGTATAAGAGATTAAAAGAAAAGAAAGAAGCTAACACTGAAGAAAAGCTAGAAGCTAAGACCATTGTCTCTATTTCAAGAATTGATTCTCACAAAAAGATAGATTTCATGATTTCTGAATTTATAAGATCTGGACTTGGTAGGGCGGGTTGGAAGCTAAATCTCTATGGTGCCAATGAACTATCAGACTATCAAGCTTGTGTAAAAAATTTTACTTCAAATGACCTTTTTGAAAACCAAATATCATTAAACCTTTTTGTTAATCAGCAAGAAAAGATTGAAATATTAAGTGAGTCTTCTTTTTTTATTTCTACTTCAAGCTCTGAAAGTTTCGGTCTCTCTATAGCGGAATCTCTTGATATAGGAACGCCAATAATTATTAGGAATAATACTATTTGGGAAAAATATGTATTAAACAAATGCGGCTTTTCGTTTGAAGAAGAAAATATCGCTTATATTTTTAATAAATTATTAACTCTTGATGTAAATAGTTATAAGGAATTGGTTGGTAATATAAAAGAACACTATAGTCCTGTTAGCTGGAGCGAGCATGCAGAAATATTTTTAAAAAAAATTAACTACAAAGTATGAAAATTTTAATATTTGGAAGTAGGGGATTTATAGGAAGAAACTTAACGAAAAGACTTTCTAGTATGCATGTTGTTTTTTCATCTGACATTCAAGATGAAGTTAAAGAAAATTACAAAAAACTGGATATCTTGGATAGGCAAAGTGTTTTCGAATTAATTAAGGAATTTAAGCCAGACATCCTTATAAATTTGGCTGCGAGAACTGATCTAAGAGGAAAAAATCTAAAAGACTATGAGGTTAATTGGCAGGGCTCAGTCAATATATGTGAATCTATCTCCGAACTTAATTACAGCCCTTTGTTAATACATTTTTCATCAATGTTGGTTTGTAAGATGGGCCATACACCCAATCACATGGATGAGTACTGTCCTGATACAGTATATGGTGAATCAAAAGTTAAGTCTGAAAAGGTATTAGAACTTTATAAAAAAAGATTTCCTTTATTGATATTAAGACCTACAACTGTTTGGGGGGATGGCGCCGGAAAACCTTACTCAACCTTTATCAGCATTGTTTCGAAAGTGGGCTGGGTTAAGTTATCAATATTTGATTCTAAAAGAGATTTTTGTCATATAAGTAATTTGGTAAATATCATGATAGATCTTGTAAAGGTAAGAAAAAATATTGAGGAAAATTACTTCGATAAGTTTTATATATCTGACAATGAAAGAAACTCAGTAAATGATTTAGCTAGAAAAATATCATCCGAGAAAAAAAGTCTATTCATTTCTTTACCTGTTTTTGATTTCTCTATAAAAGTTTTTATAAGGGCATTAGCTTTATTTGGAGACTTTCTTGAAATAATTCATATAAAGTTCATTTTAAATAAAAGAAGGATAAAAAATATGGAAATGACTACCAATCTTCCTGTTGATCGATTAATAAGAGAAATAAATAGAATTGAAAAAATTAAATAAGATTATTATTTCTAAGTTTAATTCTAAAGAAGAATTAGAAAATCAATTATCTGGATTTATTTATGAAACGCTTAAAAAAAAGATTAGTAAATTTGGCAATAGTAGTATTGCTTTGTCAGGAGGAGAAACACCATTAAATCTATATTCAAATTTATCGAGAAAAAGAATTGATTGGGGCAAGATAGACTTATCGTTAGTAGATGAAAGACTCGCAGGGCCTAAAAGTAAAGATTCAAACCAAAGAAATATCCTTGAATCTCTATCTTTAGATTCAGAACAACTAAGAACATTTAATAGTTTTGAATTCACTTTAGCCTCTGATGGAGAGCCTAGACTTAATAAAGGAGCCGTACATTACAATTTACCATTTGATATATGTCTTCTTGGAATGGGTCAAGATGGCCATTTTGCTTCAATTTTCCCTAATGTAGAAAATATAGATTATCTTCTTGATAAGAAGAATACGGAATTAGTATCAATTGTAAAAAGTAAGGAAAAGATTCCTTATAGATTTACTATGACTTTTAGGGCTATATCTCAGAGTGAACACATAATCTTGTATGTAAATGGAGAAGAAAAACTTTCTCTGATAGAAAAGATACTAGACTCTAACTTATCTTCAACTGAATATCCGATAAAAAAAGTTTTTGATGAATACGAGCACGATCTTAAAATATATTGGTGTAATTAATAGATTGGCCTTGTTTTTTTATGATAATTTAAAGTAATTGATTTAAAATGCCCAAAAAGGAATATTTTGTCAAAAATAATTGGGTTAAATGCTTTTCATGCTGACGCAGCGGCCTGTTTACTTGTTGATGGTGAGCTTCAATCTGCAGCCGAAGAAGAAAGATTCTTAAGGGTTAAACATTGGGCAGGTTTTCCTAATGAATCTATAAAATTTTGTTTATCGCAAAACGGCCTATCAATATCTGATATTGATTATATTGCTGTCAACTCAGATCCGAGTAAAAATTTAACAAAGAAAATAGCGTATGGCATTAAGAGTGCACCTGGCCTTTCATTTTTGATGGATAGAGTAAAAGCCTCAAAAAAAAAGAATGATATTAGTCAATTTATTGCTGAAAGCTTCGGCACCGATTTTAAAGGTGAAATTATTCAAATTGAGCATCATCAGTGCCATCTGGCATCAGGTCATTTGGCCTCTCCTTTTGAAGATTCTGTTTCGGTATCTATTGATGGTTTAGGCGACTTTGTAAGTACAGCATGGGGCACTGGAGAAAAACATAAAGTAAGTATGCATGGAAAAATTTATTTTCCCCATTCACTTGGCATATTTTATGAAGCCTTAACGCATTATCTAGGGTTTAAGAATTATGGAGATGAATATAAGGTTATGGGATTGGCCCCTTATGGAAATAAACAATATGTAAAAAAAATGAGAGAAGTAATCTTATTAAAAGAGAATGGAATGTTTGAATTGAATCTAGACTATTTTTCTCATCATAAAGGAAAGGTTCAACATACCTGGGATGGAGGCATGCCAACTTCTGATGATTGTTTTGGTGAGGCGATTGAGGAATTGTTGGGTCCAGCACGTAATCCTAATGATAGCTTAACTCAAAACCACATGGATATTGCTTATGCTATACAGCAAACTTACGAAGATGCTTTCTTTCATCTTTTATCTTTCCTCTATGAGGAGTATAGAATTGATAATCTAAGCCTTTCAGGTGGTTGTGGCAATAACTCTGTAGCAAATGGGAAGATATATAGAAATACACCTTTCAAGAAAGCTTACATAGCTGCTTCATCTGGGGACGCAGGTGGTGCAATAGGGTCTGCATTTGAACTTGCTTCTAGGTTGGATGAGATAAAAGATAATCTTACGATGAAACATGCTTATTGGGGCCCGTCTTTTAAAAAAGAAGAAATAGAAGCCCTTCTAGATGAGAGGGTAAAAGAATTAAGCCCTGATGAATTTTTAATTACTTCTTCTCTAAACGAAAATGAATTAATCTCAGTTACTGCAGAATCAATTTCTCAAGGAAATGTAGTAGGATGGTTCCAAGGAAGCATGGAATGGGGCCCAAGAGCCCTCGGAAACAGATCCATACTAGGTGATCCAAGACGTAGTGATATGAAGGATATACTTAATCTGAAGATCAAAAGAAGAGAATCATTTAGACCTTTTGCCCCATCCATACTAAAGGAAGAAGTAAAAAATTGGTTTGAAGAAGATGATGAAGTTCCTTTCATGATGAAGGTCTTCCAAATAAAAGCAAATAAGAGAGAATTAATACCTGCAGTAACTCATGTAGATGGTTCAGGAAGATTACAAACGGTTGATCACCATAATAAAAGATATTATAAATTGATAAAAGCCTTCCAGGAAATCACTGACGTACCTATCTTGTTAAATACTTCATTCAACGAAAATGAGCCAGTGGTTTGTACTCCTGAAGAAGCTCTAAATTGTTTTTTGAGAACAAAAATGGATATATTGGTCTTAGGGGAAACATTAATAAAGAGGAAATAAATAAATGAAGATTTGTCCTGTAGTCTTAGCAGGGGGTAGCGGAACCAGACTTTGGCCGTTTTCCAGAACGAGTTACCCTAAGCAATTTTTAGATAATCTATTTAGTCAGAGCTTATTTACTGAAGTGCTATTAAGGATTTCTGAACTCCCTTTTGACATTATTCCCCCTTTAATAGTATGTAACGAGGAACATCAATTTCTAGCATTAAATGACATAAACGCTTTAAATTTAGAAATCTCAAAGATTATACTTGAACCTGAAGGTAACAATACTGCTCCAGCATGCACACTTGCAGCAATTTATTTGGACGAAAACTTCGATGAAGAAGTTCTTATGCTTGTCTTGCCGGCTGACCAGAAGATTGGCTCCAAAAAAGAGTTATATCGTTGTATTAATTCTTTAAAACCGTATGCTGAAAAAGGTTCTTTATGTACTCTTGGAATAAATCCTACATCTCCACACACAGGATATGGGTATTTGCAAGTTTCAGATAAAAAAAAGAAGAATGGCATTTCTAAGTTGATAGGCTTTCATGAGAAACCTACAAGAGACAGAGCATTAGATTTTCTTTCTTCAGGAGATTACTTCTGGAACAGTGGAATTTTTCTTTTTTCTAGCCATACATTCCTCTCATCATTAGATAAATCAAAACCTTCGATTCTGTCTTCTTGCAAAGAGATTTTTACTTCCAAAAAAGAGGACAATCATTTCCTATTTTTCAACAAAGAAGAATTTTTAGAAATACCTTCAGATTCAATCGACTATGCTGTAATGGAAAAATCTTTTGAATTTGGCATTCCTATGTACATGGCATCTTTAGATACAGAATGGAGCGACTTAGGGTCGTGGTCTTCTATTCATCAAGCATTGAATAAAGATAAACACGGGAATGCATCTGAAGGAGATGTTATTTCAATCGACACAAAAAATTCCCTCTTGATAAGTGGTAATGCTCTTCTTTCTACCATAGGGTTAGAGGATATGGTTGTAATCAACACTTCTGATGCACTTCTAGTGGCTTCTTTAGACTCGGAAGATAAAGTAAAGGATTTAACAGAATTAATGAAGGAGAGTAACAGAAGCGAACTTCAATATCATAAAAAGGTATATCGACCCTGGGGAAACTTTACTGTTATTGAGGAATCTAAGAATTATAAAGTAAAAAATATTCAAGTTAACCCTTATTCCTCTTTATCGCTACAAAGACATAAGTTTAGATCTGAACATTGGGTAGTTGTTTCAGGTAAAGCATTAGTAACCAAGAATGAAGAAGAACTTGAATTAGAGGAAAATGAATCAATTTTTATACCTGCTAATACTATTCACTCTCTTAAAAATAAATACGATGAAGCTCTTAATATTATTGAAGTTCAAACAGGGAGTTACTTGGGTGAAGATGATATAGAAAGATTAAAGGATGACTATGGAAGAACGCAAAGTGATTGATGAAGATAGTTTGTTTCTATTAAATTGAAGTTAGGAAATCTTATGAAAAAAGCGTTAATAACTGGAATTACAGGTCAAGATGGATCCTATCTTGCAGAGTTTCTTATTTCTAAAGGGTATGAAGTACATGGGATAAAAAGAAGATCTTCTTCTCTAAATACTGAAAGAATAGATCATATTTATGAAGATCCTCATGAAGAGGAAAAGAATCTAATATTACATTATGGAGATCTTACTGACTCTCCTAATCTAACAAGAATTATTAAAGAAATCTCTCCAGACGAGGTTTATAATCTAGGAGCGCAAAGCCATGTGGCGGTTAGTTTTGAAACTCCAGAATATACAGCCCAAGTTGATGCAATTGGTACATTGAGACTGTTAGAGTCTATCAGGCTTCTTGATTTGTCAGAAAAAACTAAATTCTATCAAGCTTCTACTTCCGAACTATATGGAGAAGTAAGAGAAACGCCCCAAACTGAACTTACTCCTTTTTACCCAAGATCTCCTTATGCGGTTGCAAAGCTTTACGCGCACTGGTTAGTAATAAATTATAGAGAAGCATATGATATGTTTTGTTGTAACGGGATACTCTTCAATCATGAGTCTCCTAGAAGAGGAGAAACATTTGTTACTAGAAAGATAACAAGAGGCCTCGCTAATATTTTTGTAGGGTTAGAATCTTGTATATATATGGGGAATCTCGATTCTTTAAGAGACTGGGGGCACGCTAAGGACTATGTGGAAATGCAATGGCTAATGTTACAACAAAAGGTGCCTGAAGATTTCGTCATAGCTACTGGAAAACAATATTCCGTTAGGCAATTTATTATTTGGTCTGCAAAGGAATTAGGGATAGAAATAAAGTTTGAAGGAGAGGGGCTTTCCGAAATAGGTATAGTTAAGAATGTTCAGAACTCTTCTGAAACTAAAGTAAATGTTGGAGATGTTGTGATAAGGATTGATCCAAGATACTTTAGACCTTCTGAGGTAGAAGCGTTATTAGGAGATTCCTCTAAAGCCCAAAGCAAGTTAAATTGGAAGCCAAAAATTTCTACTCAAGAGATGTGTGCTGAAATGGTTCAAGAAGACCTATTGAATGCTAAAAAAGAAATGTTAATAAAAGAGAAAGGGTTTTAAGAGATATCTCACGATTTAATGATGAAAATTTTTGTAGCAGGTAGCAAGGGGATGGTCGGAAAAGCCATTGTTAAGCAACTAAGAATAAAAAATAAAATAGAGATTATTGAAAGCCCTAGATCTGATTTAGATTTACTTAATCAAGCAGAGGTTTCTGATTTCTTTTCACAAACTAAGCCTGATATTGTAGTTATTGCTGCTGCGAAAGTAGGTGGGATTCATGCAAATAGTACATATCCAGCTGAATTTATATATGAAAACCTCATGATTCAATGTAATCTTATTCACCAGTCATATTTAAGTAATATAAAAAAACTATTATTCTTAGGTAGTTCTTGTATTTATCCAGTAGACTCCCCTCAGCCGATGAAAGAATCTCATCTTCTTTCAGGAAAGTTAGAACCAACAAACGAACCTTATGCTGTAGCTAAGATTGCAGGAATAAAGTTATGCACATCATATAATCGTCAATATAATGTTGATTACAGAGCAATTATGCCCACTAATCTATATGGACCGGGAGATAATTTTAGTCTTGAAGATAGCCATGTTATTCCTGCTTTAATAAGAAAGATTCATGAAGCAAAATGCAATAATGAAGATCGAGTTAATATTTGGGGTAGCGGAAAACCATTAAGGGAATTTTTACATGTTGACGATATGGCAACAGCTTCGCTTTTTGTTCTAAACTTGGATAAGGAGGTCTACAAGAAAAAGATTATAAGCAATTGTTCTCACATAAATATAGGTAGTGGAGTTGAGAGCTCTATAGTTGATTTGTCTCAGCTTATTTGCGAGGTCATTGATTATCAAGGAGAGTTAATATTTGACCAAAGTAAGCCAGATGGAAGTCCTAGAAAACTTCTAGATATTAGCGCAATGAATGAATTAGGTTGGAAGGCAAGCATAGGTCTAAAAGAAGGACTCGAGTCTACATACAAGTGGTATTTAGCAAACCTAGAATCAGTTAGAAGATAATATAGTTCTATTTTCCAATGAAAGTTAGTCTTATTACAGTCTCGTATAATAGCAAGAATACAATATCTCAAACTATAGAGTCGGTAAGTTCTCAGACTTGCAATAATATTGAATACATAGTGATTGACTCTTGTTCAAATGATGGAACTCAAGAGATATTAAGAGAATATGAAGATCATATTGACCATCTTATTATTGAAAAAGATAAGGGAATATATGATGCTATGAATAAAGGAATAAATGCTAGTACTGGAGACTTAATTGGTATTATCAATTCAGATGATTTTTATAAAGATAACAATGTTATTTCTAAAGTTGTAGAGTTTGCAGAAAATAATCAAAAAATTGATGCTATTCTTAGCAATGTCTCATTTATAAATAAAGATAAAGCAGTAATTAGAAAGATCTCGTCGAAGAACTTCAAACACTGGATGTTGAGATTTGGATGGATGCCTCCTCATCCAGGTATATTTTTAACAAGAAAGATCGTAGATAAAATTGGTCTTTATGATACTTCTTACTCAATTGCTGCAGACTTTGAATATTGTGTAAGATTATTTTCTTTATATAAGGTTAATTATAGCTATCTAGGAATAAACTCAGTTTTAATGAGAGAAGGTGGTATCAGTACAAAAGGCATACGAAGTAATTTAATAATTACTCGAGAAATGTTGAAAGCTCTTGGCTCACATAACATATACTCAAACACAATAATCTTATTGTTAAGATTGCCTATAAAACTTTTAATGAAATTTCTTTCAAGAATAAAGAAATGAATATTCTGATCACAGGCTCTTCTGGTTTTGTAGGAAGTCATCTATTTTCTTTTCTAAATTCTAAGGGCCACCTTGTGGTTGGTCACACAAGAAACAGTAATACAAGGAAATTAGGCACAATAATCTGTAATTTTTTAGAAAGCACTCCTGCTGTTCACGAGCTTAAAAACTTCGATGCGGTAATTCACTTAGTTGGGAAGGTTCATGATGTTGAGGGAGTCGGATTGGAATCTGAATATGAGACATTGAATCACTCCTCTGTAATTGCCTTTGCTAAAAATTGCAGTGAAGCCAAAGTAAAAAAATTTATTTTTTTTAGTACTATCAAAACTTTAGATATTAATATAAAAAGAAATGATAATCTTGAAGGTATTTACTCGATTACAAAGAAAAAAGCAGAAGATTCTTTGCTAAATTTTTCGAAGGATACTGATATGGAAATCAATATAATTAGACCCTCGCTGATCTATGGTCAAGGAGTTAAAGGTAACCTTCGTACTTTAATAAGATTAATTAAATTAGGGTTATGCCCTCCCTTTCCTGAAACTAATAATAGAAAATATTTAATTCACATTAGAGATCTTTCTGAAATAGTAGAATCAGTTTTAGGAAGCTCTTTAGACACTAAAGATATTATTACAGCTACAGAAATAAAACCCTATAGCACGAGAAGGGTTTTGCAAGATCTTCGCCAAGCATTAGGGAAGGGCTACACTACCGCAACTTTTCCATATGGATTAATAAGGTTTTTGATGCATGCACCACTTGGTATAGGATTTAAGTTAAGAAAGCTTTTTGGCGACGATCAATATGAAATAAGTAATAGAGGCTTTAAACCAAGAACAAAATTAACTTTAAAAAATATCTTTGATGACAATAGAAACACATGAAATATTTTTTAAATTTCTTATTAGCTTTTTTAATACTCTCAATTCTTTTAGCTCCAATCCTGATAATTTCTTTAATGATTAAGTTAACTTCAAAAGGAGATATTTTTTACTATTCCGAGAGAGTTGGGAAGGATAAACAGTTATTCAAGATGCCTAAGTTTAGAACTATGAAGATTGATACTCCTGAAGTTGCTACGCATCTTCTTAAAAATCCAGAAATACATCTCACAAGTCTAGGACCCTTTCTTAGGAAATATAGTTTAGATGAAATTCCCCAATTGTTATCTGTTCTCAAAGGAGATATGAATATAGTTGGCCCAAGACCAGCACTTTTTAATCAGTACGATCTAATTGATATTAGGGAATCTTGTGGTGTAAATAACATAAAGCCAGGAATTACTGGATGGGCACAAATAAATGGCAGGGACGATCTATCAATTAAAGACAAGGCAAATTTAGATCTAGAATATTATAAAAAAGCTTCTTTATCTTTTGACATCTATATTATTTTCCTTACTCTAAAAAAAGTTATATTTCCAAAAAATATAACTCACTGACACTTAAAGAGATTTTGGACATTTTAAAAAATAAGCTACTTAATTCATCTAGATCAACAAAGGTATTAATAGTTAGTATTAATGACCTTATTTTATTGTTTGTAGCCACTTATATATCACTACTTATAAGTGAATTGAAGTTTAATGACCTCTCTCTTTTTGACTATTTGAAATTTATTTGGGTTCCATTTTTTTCAGTTTTTATATTTTACCTTTCTGGTGTTTATAGATCAGTCGTTAGATATATTAACTTCGGGGTTATTTTTATTATTTTAAGAGCAATCACAGTAGCGTTTGCTCTTAATTATTTACTTACATACTTATTCTTTGATTTCATTAATACCAACATGTTCAATGAGAAAATAGGTAGTGAATCGTTAGTAAGTTCTTTTGGTCTTTTTGCGGGGATAGTTGCAAGTATTTTTCTTGTGATTGGATCAAGATTGATGGCTCATTATATTTTTTCCGAAAAGAAATCTGAGAAAAGAGTCGTAATTTACGGTTCCGGTTCGGCTGGCATTCAGCTAGCCGAGGCACTAAAGGTAAGTAAAGAAATGCAACCGATTGCGTTTATAGATAAAAATACTTCCTTACATAATACTTTTCTAGGAGGAATAAAGATTCTACCTCCAAGCAAATTAAAACGTATAGTTCAAAGAAATAAAGTTGATGAAGTTTTAATCGCCATCCCTTCGGCTACTAAATATACACTTAGAACATTATTAAAAGAAATTGAAAATTATTCTGTGAAGGTGAGAATACTTCCTGGCTTAGCTGACCTAGCACAGGGAAAAGTCTTAGTTTCAGAACTAAAAGAAGTTGATAGTAGTGATCTTTTGGGTAGGACCGAAGTAGAAGCTGATAAGAGCTTATTAAATAGAAATATCAAAAATAAGGTCGTACTTATTACCGGTTCAGGAGGCTCAATTGGCTCAGAAATTTGTCGACAGGTTGTGAAGAATAGCCCTAGAAAAATAATACTTCTAGATTCCAACGAATACGCCTTGTTTTCTATAAAAAATGAAATCGATGAAATTGCTCTTGATGCAGATGTTCATTCTGTCTTAGCTAATGTTACAAACGGAGATAGAATAACGGAAGTTTGTAAGGTATTTAAAGTTGAAACCGTCTATCACGCTGCAGCATATAAACATGTCACATTAGTTGAAGAGAACCCATTTGAGGCTGTCTTCAATAATATCTTAGGAACAAAGATATGTGCTGAATCAGCAATAAAGGCAAATGTAGAGACATTCGTACTAATTTCTACCGATAAGGCTGTTAGACCAACAAATATAATGGGTGCAACTAAACGATTTGCAGAACTGATATTACAATCACTCTCAAAACCTCATATAACTAAAATGATAATGGTTAGGTTTGGAAATGTGATAGGTTCATCAGGATCTGCTATACCCCTTTTTCAGAAACAAATTAAGGAAGGGGGACCAGTTACTGTAACTCATCCAGAGGTAACAAGGTATTTTATGACAATTCCAGAAGCTGCGGAATTGGTCATACAAGCAGGAGCTATGGGTGAAGGCGGGGATGTTTTTGTTCTTGATATGGGCGAACCTGTCAAAATATTTGAATTAGCTAAGAAGTTAATTCAACTTAGCGGGATGGAACTAGTTGATGCAGATAATCCTGATGGAGATATAGAAATTGAGTTTACCGGTTTAAGAGCTGGAGAGAAGCTCTACGAAGAGCTTTTAATTGGGGACAATGTAAGTACCACTGAACACAAACGAATACTAAAGGCTCAAGAAGATTCTTTGTCTAAAGAAAAACTAGAACAGTATTTAAACCTGCTTAAGGTAGCTGAAAAAGAAGGAGATGTTGTTGCTCTTAGGAATATTTTGCAACAAGCAGTAATAGGGTTTGTTCCAGATAAAGAGATAGTTGATGTTTTACATCTACAGAAAGAAAATTAAGAAAAGTATTTATTTTGTTTACTTATATACATTCTGTTGAAGATTTATCCTTTTTAAATAAAGAACTTCTACAAAAGCCTTATTTGGGGGTTGACACTGAATTTAGAAGAACAACTAAAGATAATATGAGATTAGCTTTACTCCAGGTAAATGATGGAGAGGAAATTTATATAATAGACGCTGTTTCAATAGGTAACCCAGAAGACAATTGTGATTTTCTGATTTCAGATTCAGTTGTCAAGATTTTTCATTCATGCAAAGAAGATTTAGAAGCTATTTATTCTTGGACAGGTAGGGTAATGAAGAATTTATTCGATACTCAATTAGCTAATGCATTTTTAGATGGAGATTATTCGATCGGCTATCAAGGTTTAGTGGAAAAGAAATTAGATATAACCTTAGACAAGAAAGAAACTAGATCTAACTGGATAAGGAGGCCGCTATCCGATGCACAGTTAAGTTATGCAGCCTCAGACGTCGAGTACTTGATCCATCTTTTTATTGAACAAGAACAAGAATTAATTAAATCTAACAAGAAAGATTGGCATGATGAAGACTTAGAGTTACTGATTTCTAAAACCTTTACTCCATTAAAAACTATAGAAGAAATAGGATGTAATTTAACCAAATCAGAAGAAAGAAATTTATTAAATATATTTAATGATATTGTGATTAATATTGCTGAGATAAATCAAATTAATCCAACCTTGTTTTTTTCAAAAAAAAACCAAAAGGAGTTTATTAGATTAGCCCTTAATATAGGATTTAAAGAAGCTTCAAAGGGTATTACTTCCTGGAGAAGAGAGTTAATTCAATCTCAGCTTGAGAGACTGTTATTAGAATATTAGATATGTTTTGGGCTTTCTATATCCTTTTTTCGTTTACTTTAAGTTATTTAGTTAGTAGGTTTTTTACTAATAAATTAGCACCCTTCCTTTTTTGTTTGGTTATTTTTTTGACCCCAACACAAATAGAAACAGGAACTGACAGTTTTGCCCCAGCAATTTTTACTTTTTTATTTAACATAACCTTAGAGCAAGATTATTCTTTTAGAGCGTTAAGACCTTTAATCTTAAGCCTACCTGTTTGTTTTTTATTTTTATGGCTTTTCTTAAAGCTTAAAAAAAGATTCTACTAATCTTAAGTGATTTAAGATTTATAATTCCTAACGCATTTTTCCCCTTTAAAGATCCGGCAGATTCTCCAGGATTAAAATAAATAATTCCTTCTATTTCTTCTTCTCTGTACCTATGAGTATGACCGTGAATTATTAAGTCTATATTTTCATGTTTATTTATATACTCATTAATTATCTCAGGTTCATGAAATACGACTATATTTCTATTTTCAACTAAAACAGAAAGAGGGGGTTCTTTGAAGTTGAAATTATATTCTCTACAGACTTCTTCTAAACCACTTTCAATCCTGTCATTATTACCAAAAACACCCATCATTGGACAATTTAGGTCTGAAAATATCTTTAAAGTATTAGGCTTACTGATATCGCCTGTATGTATTACAAGATCAACCTTCTCATTATTAAAAATATCTATGATACTTTTAATATTATTGATGTTGTTATGTGTATCGCTTACGACACCTACCAACATAGATTATTCTAAGCTTTTTCTAGAATATGTATTCCACAGGCGCTACCAAGACCAATAACATGAGTTAGTCCAATCTTAGCTCCTTCTACCTGTCTTTCTCCAGCTTCTCCACGAAGATGAGTACAAACTTCATAGATATTTGCTATACCTGTTGCGCCTAGAGGATGCCCTTTGGAAAGAAGACCTCCAGAAACATTTACTGGAACTCTTCCTCCTAACTCAACCTCTCCTTCGTCGATTAATCTTCCAGCATCTCCATCTCCACATAGACCAAGGTTCTCGTAATGAAGCATCTCGGCAGTTGCGAAACAATCGTGTAGTTCAACTAAGTCAACATCTTCAGCACCTAAACCTGCCATTTCATAAGCTTCTTTTGCAGCTTTTCTTGTACAAGAATTTACATCTGGCATAACTAAATCTCTCTCTTGATAAGGGTCGCTTGTAAGTACTGAAGCTTTTACCCTTACAGACCTCCCCATTCCCAATTCCTTTGCTTTCTTTTCAGATACAAGAACAGCTGCAGCTGCACCATCTACATTTACTGAACACATAAGCTTAGTATTTGGATATGAAATCATTTCCGCATTCATCACTTCATCTAAAGGAGTTTCTATCTGATATCGTGCTTTAGGATTCATAGTTGAATGATGATGATTCTTAACTGAGATCTTTGCAAATTGTTCAAAGGTTGTTCCGTATTGCCTAGAATGTTCCATTCCTGCTTCAGCAAAAACTGCTGGCATGGTTCCAGAACCCAATAGGCCTTCTTTAGGAATTCCAGCTCCTCCTCCAGAACCGCCCAATAAACCTGTTCCCATTTGTTCAACTCCTACAGCCAAAACTACGTCATATAAACCAGCTTTAATAGAAGTCCAAGCTTCTCTAAATGCAGTTGCACCTGTGGCACAGGCATTAGAGCAGTTGACTACTGGGATACCTGTTTGTCCAATTTCTTGAAGGATTCTTTGTCCAACCATTGCGTTGGCCTGACCTAAATTGCCACAATAAAAAGCTTCCATTTTATCAATGGTTAAGCCCGCATCATCTAGTGCAAGTAGAGCTGCTTCCGCTCCTAAATCTGGAACGGTTCTATCTGGGAATCTCCCAAACTTAATCATGTCAACACCTAATACATATACATCACTCATTTTTTCTCCTTATGAAATTGGTTTAAAGAAGTAGCTAATATAAGAGTTGCCCTCGGAATCTTTCCTTCCTAGAGCATCATCGAATACAACTTCTACCGGCATATCGAATTTAATTTTTTCAGGGTCAGGGTCACAATCTATAAGATTTCCTTTTACTGTGCCTCCACCTTCTAAGTCAACAATTGCTGAAATATAAGGAACATCTATGCCAGGGAAAGATCTGAAAACAATAGAATAAGAATAAAGCTTTCCTTTATTGTTTAGTTTTATAGTCTCCATGCTTTCTCTAGAAAAACAGCTTGAACAGACATTTCTCTCCCCAAGAAATATAGAACCACAATCAGTACATTTATGTCCTTCTAGGTAAGGGTCTTCGCCTTCAGGCAGTTTTAAATAATCAACAACAGGTAAACTCATTTTCTTCCCTTCGAATTAATAAGTAGTAGTTTTATATAAATTTAACTTCTTTACAATAGCTATTATTATGAGTTTTTTAAATTCTGCTTTAGGTGGGATGCTTGGATTTGCTATAGGCGGTCCTTTGGGAGGTATTTTAGGTGCCGTTATAGGTTCAAAGCTAGGGTCTCAAGGAAGACAAGCTTTTTCTTCAAATCAAAGAAACCAAGCTGCTTTTTTCACTGCCTTGTTCGCCTGCTTAGCCAAAATAGCCAAGGCGGATGGAGTTGT
>CEUA01016304.1_pt1 | contig 50388 bp, 45 predicted proteins | sample 361541 | NCBI WGS metagenome assembly CEUA01 (sample SAMEA2623079, study PRJEB7988) | marine metagenome | isolation source: saline water (ENVO:00002010), including
CCTGCAACTGGACGCCTAACCATCTTTGACTGTCCCAATGCAACTCTCAACATATTCTTCCATCTATCTAAAGGTCTATCTGATCTGTCAATATCTCTACCTAATTTTATGTTTGCTATTATCCTATTTAGATTTCTAGAAAACATTAATATAGCAAGAGAGAATAGAATTATAAAAATAATATTATCTAACCCCATACCTTATTTTTTTTCCTTCTTATATGGAACATTGCCACCGATAATTGAGAAACTAACATATCTAGCTGGATTCTCTTTAATATCTTCAATAAGAGATTCTAATTCTTTTGATGAATTCTCTAGATTTAAATATAAATCCTTATCATTAATTAGCATACCTAAACTGCCCTGAGAATCATTAATTTTCTTAGAAGCCTCGCCTAAACTTGTCAGCAGATTCTTAATGTTTGATTTTGCAATGTCATCTGACAAAGAAGAGAAATTTCTAAGAATATTAGTTATATCATCATTATTTGCCTCTAAATTTTTTAGGATACTAGATATTCTATCATCATTCTGATCTACAATTTGATCAACCTTCATCATAGATTTATTCAACAATGTAAAAGTCTGATCTAATGACTGTAAACTATTACTTAAATTCTCTCGAGCATCCTTATTTAATACAGCTGTAATAATCTTCATAACAGAATCAATTGAACCAATCAAGTCTTCAGTTTTAATCTTAAGAGGTAATATCTGAGCATTTACTTCATCCTGCAAAGAAGATTCCACACCACTAATTAAAGTATCCCCAGGCTGAGCAAGAGAAGTGTCATTGCCTAAAACTAAATTAATACTTTTTGTACCCATCAGATCATAATTTACGATCTTACAAACAGAATTTAATGGAATCCCAAAGTTTTTATCAATATTTATTGTAACTAATATTCTCTGCTCAGTAGCAGCTAACAAAGAAACATCAGAAACCATCCCAACCTGAAAACCATTAAGAAAAACAGAGCTTCCAAGCTTTAGACCTCCTATATTATCATACTCTGCATGAAACATCCTGCTAGCATTCAACACGTTTAAGCCCTTAAGATAATTAACTCCTATAAATAAAACCATAATAGCTAGTACTGAAACAAAACCTATCTTTAATTCCTTATTCATAATTTCTTATTTTCTTTTGCAAAACTAAAGCTTCTGACATAGAAATCCTTTTATTTTTATAAAAAGCGACTATAAATGCATCATTAAAGCCAGCATTTACCATTCTTTTCCTTATTATTCTAGCATCAGCCTTATTATTTGTATCCCCAACATAATATTTAAACACACCATCCTTTTCTAATTCTATCGTTTGGATATCGATAAAAGATTTGACATTTTTCATTGACCTTAAGTAAGTACCTATTTGCACTCTAAAGATAACTTCCTCAGTATCATTATTTGTGGACAAGTTCTTTAAACTTTTGTTTTCTGTTTGTTTAATCTTCGAATCTAAGGATCTAATATCATCAAAACTCTCAACACTATTTTTATAATCTTTAAATGCCCTAAAAATGGCTGAAGCAATGTAATCTTGTCCTATATCAGAGTGTAAGAAGTCCTCCTCTGCATGATTTGTTAAGAAACCACATTCAATAAGTACTGAAGGCATATTAGTTCTACTAATAACATAAAAAGGAGCCTGTTTAACCCCTCTACTTTTTCTGTTAGCATTGACTGCAAATTGACGCTCAACCTCTTCAGCTAATTGTAGGCTCTGATCCAGATAAGTATTCTGCATCAAATTAAAGACAATATAACTTTCAGTAGATTCTGGATCAAAACCATCATACTTCTTTTTATAGTTATCCTCCAGATAAATAGCAGAATTTTCTCTCATTGCGACATCAAGGTTTGCTTTTAATTTACTCATCCCCATAACAAACACACTAGCTCCAGAAGCAGTAGAATTAGTAAAGCCATCGCAATGAATCGAGATAAAAAGATCAGCATTTGCATTATTTGCTATTTCAGTACGCTGGTTTAACTCTAAGAAGACATCTCTATTTCTAGTATACACAACATTAACTTCAGAAAATGCATTGGAGATGTAATCCCCAAGCTTAAGAGAAACAGACAAAGCAATATCTTTCTCATATTTACTATATCTTTTAGTACCCATAGTACCAGGATCCTTCCCCCCATGCCCAGGGTCAATTACTATAGTTCTAAGATTATTAGTGGTCGTCTGAGCCTCTAGGAAGCTAACAAAATGAAATATTACAACAAATAAAAAAAACCATCTTGCGTTAGTTAAAACTATATAGTATAATTTAATTATTTTTGACACAATCATCCTACTTGTAGCTATTGATACAAATATAACACTAAGATTGAACTTAATAAAACAAACTCTACTTCTATTTACATTCTTATTAACAGGGGTTTTTAATAAATCTACTGCTGATCCACTGAAGATTTTATCAGATTCTTTAAAAACTCAAGAGGCATATTTCAATGATGACATTAAACAATATGCAGCAGATTCAATAAAATTAATAATACATGAAAGGAGAGGGATATTATATGGAAATGCCAAAATTGAATATGAGAACATTACTATAACTGCATCTTATATTGAGATTAATTGGGATAAGAGTACTATCTACGCAAGTTTTACAATTGACTCATCTGGAAAAAAAGTAGGAATACCCATATTTAATGAAGGCAAAGACAGCTTTAAAGCTGAAGAAATAACCTATAATTTTAACACCAAGAAGTGCAGTATAAAAAAAATCACAACAAAAGAAGGCGAAGGATATATCCTAGGAAGAACTGTAAAGAAAGTTTCTGATGACATCTTCTATATTCATAAAGGAGATTATACAACATGTAATGCCGAGAAACCTCATTTCTCCATCCGTGCTAACAAAATCAAAGTTATTCCTTCTAAAAAAATCATAACAGGACCTGCATACCTCACATTTTTTGGAATCCCCACACCACTAATGTTTCCATTTGGATATTTCCCAAATAATGATAAAAAAAGCTCTGGACTAATAATTCCATCATATGGAGAATCTACAAGCATGGGGTTTTTCTTAAAAGACGGAGGATATTATTTCACTTTAAATAATAAGATGGACTTATCGCTAAAAAGTGACATCTATACACAAGGCAGTTGGAATATAAAATCACTTTTTAGATATAAAAAAAGATATAAATATACTGGAGGTCTAAATTTAAACTATGGTAATATGAAAAATAGCTATAAAGGTTTTCCTGATTATAGTAAGAAACAAGATTTTCATATTAGATGGTCACATAATCAAGACCCAAAAGCAAACCCTACATTAAAATTTTCAGCAAATGTAGAAGCAGGTAGCAGCACCTTCCATAGAAATAACTCGTTTAATGATAATGATTATCTCAAAAACACTATGTCCTCAAATATTAACTTATCAAAATCATGGAAAAATAAATTTTTCAACAATCTCAATCTAAGCTTAAGACATAGCCAGAATATATCAAATAAAAGTATTAGTCTTACTCTACCAGAAATATCACTAAACTCAAAAAGAGTATATCCATTAAAAACAATAGGAAACCCAGCCAAAAGCCAGTGGTATGATAAGATTTCAATTAAATACGGGGTTAGAGCTAAAAACACTATTAGCACTAGTGATTCATTACTGTTTACAAAAGATTCATTCTCAAAATTCAGAAATGGGATCCATCATACTATTCCAATCAGCACCTCAACTAAAGTGCTAAAACATTACAATTTAACTTCAAATATTAATCTCTCAGAGAGATGGTATCTAAGCCAGATTAAAAAAATCTGGAATAAAAATGATTCAACATTAATAACTGACACAATATACAAATTTAGCAGAGCACATGATTATAGCTTTTCAACAGGTTTGAATACGAAAGTATATGGATTACTAGAAATAAAGAGAGGAAAAGTTGCAGCAATTAGACATGTAATTACTCCAAGCGTCTCATTTAGCTATAACCCAGATTTCTCTGATGAAAAATACGGCTATTACAAAAGTGTTCAGATAAATGAAAATGGAGAAACCCAAAGCTACTCAATCATGGAAAATGGGATATACGGAAGCCCATCAAATAGAAAAAATGGTAATATTAGTTTTGGTCTAGCCAACATCCTAGAGATGAAAGTTAGAAACAAGAAAGATACTAGCGTAACTTTTAGAAAAATTAAACTAATTGAAAACCTTGGAGTAAATAGTTCATATAACATCTTCGCAGACTCCCTAAATTTTAGTAATATCAGATTAACTGCTAGAACAAGGCTGTTAAATATGTTCGACATCATGTTCTCTAGTAACTACGATCCCTATATTGCCAATTCAGAAAGAATAAATAGAATAAATCAACTTGAGATACTTACTAAAAATAGACTTGCAAGACTAAAATCATTTACAACTTCAATAGGATTGAATATAAGTGAACAATCCTTTAAATCAAATAGAGAAGAAGAGAAAGAGGAAGGGTTCTATGTAATGCCATGGAATCTAAATGTGAATTATGCCTTAACTTATAACAAAGGTCATAATATTGCTAAATTTTCAGACACAATACAATCATTAACATTCTCAGGCAATCTAAAAATTACCAAAAATTGGAAGATTGGGTTTAGATCAGGATATGACTTTGATGACAACAAACTAACATATTCTTCAATAAATATTTATAGGGATCTTCATTGCTGGGAGATGCTCTTGAATTGGATACCAATAGGATATCACCAAAGCTACACTATTACTATTAGAGTGAAAGCCACAGCCCTGAGAGATCTAAAATACGAAAAGAAGAAAGACTGGTTCACACCAGAATACAACTAATCAAAGAGCCAGTTTTCCATCAAATTTAACCCAAAATCTGTCAGTATAGATTCTGGATGAAATTGGAGTGCTTTGATATCATATCTTTTATGCTTAAGCGACATTATTAAACCATCTTCATTAATTGACGTTACTTCTAACACTTCAGGAAAAGCTTTTTCTGAAACTATCCAAGAATGATAATGTCCAATCTGAAAAGAAACAGGAGCATTCTCAAATAAAATACAATTATTGAAATGACTAATTTGAGTGCTAACACCATGCATTGGAGAATCAAGATTATCTAACGAACAACCATAGAACTCTGCAATAGCCTGGTGACCCAAACAAATACCCAAAATAGATTTAGAACTACCAAAACTAATCAAGATATCACGTAAAATAGGATAATCTTTTGGCAATCCAGGACCAGGAGAGAGCAACACCTTGTCATAAGCTTCAACATCACTTAAGACTAATTTATTATATCTAACAACACTAACATTATTACAAAAGTGCTTGACATAATGCTCTAAATTATAAGTAAATGAATCTTTATTATCAACAATTAAAACTTTCAACTATATTTCTGGTTTTTTAAAAAATTGGCGTAACTTCTGTAGAGGCTTTTTAAATCTAACAAACATTGGTTTTCTTAACTGATTCTTAGTCCAAGCTAGACTATCTTCTTTATTGGCTTTCATGCGATTTAATAGAGACCTATTACTCTCACCTCCAACTCGCATATTCACTAATATCATAGGAATATAGTACACAGATATATTATATCTATAGAGCAACTTGAGAATCATCTCATAATCTGCGGCAGATCTCAAATCAGTATCATAAAAACCATATCTATTATAAATCTCCTTCTTCACAAAAAATGTAGGATGTGGCAACATCCATCCATTCTTTATCTTGGCTGTAGAATACTCACCAGCCTGCCAATACCTTGTAATCTTTGAAACATTACTAGCATGTACATAAACTAAATCACCATAGACAGCATCACAGCCATATCGCTCAAAGGATCTAGCAACATTACTAATAACAAAACTATTTGGATAAAAATCATCAGAATTAAGAATGCCAATTATGTCACCGGTTGCTGCCTTTATACCTTTATTCATACCATCATATATCCCCTTATCCTTCTCAGAAGAAAAGAATGTTATATGCTTAGAATATTCATCTACTATAGCAACAGTTTCATCTACAGATCCTCCATCAATAATTATATACTCAATATTATCATAATCCTGGCTAATGATACTTTCAATTGTATCTTTAATAGTACCAGCACTATTAAGAGAAACCGTAATGATAGAGATTTTAGGTTTTTTTAACATCCTTTCCTAATAATAAATACATGACAATTTCCAGATGTCCTAGAATAATCAATAACACTGCAATTATTAGCACTAGACCAAGCAAAAACATCACCCTTTGACTGGAAAGTTGCAATAGGAGTAATAAAATAATCATAAAATATATTACGTGTTTCACGTTTAGAAAGCTTCTGTTTTCTAAACACCCTATACATAATATAGTGAAAAAAAACAAATATGTTCTCAATGATATAATTACCTAATTTTATTCTATTAATAACTCTAAAAACACCACCTATCAGATAATAAATAAATGGATAATATCTATATTTTTTATATACAGCAAGATAAAGATCACCACCATTCTTCAGAATTCGTATACACTCAGTGAAAGCTCTTGTCGTATTTCCTGTATGATGACAAACACCATCACTAATAACAACATCTGCAATTCCATCTTCTAAAGGGATATTCAAATTATCACCCTGAATTAATTCGACTTTCTTGCCTTTAAGAAAATCCTTTGCATAAGCTAGAGACTCTATACTTAAATCTACACCAATTAACCTCTCTGCAAAATCAGAAGCATATAGAAGGTTTCTACCACAACCGCAACCAATATCACAAAATATTTTCCCCGCATTCTGTTCCATTAACTTTTTAAGCAATGGGTGCATACTAGCAATTATCTCATCTTTAGAAGAGTAACCGTAATCAAATGGTGTAACATCATAAAATGAGGACTCTGAAACTATCATCTTTCTACTATTATATTTTCTAACACTAACATATCCATGTCTGTTCTTAAAAAGCAATCCAAAGCCTCTGTAGGAGTATTAACAATAGGTTCATTCTCATTAAATGAAGTATTCAATAAAATTGGGACACCTGTTTTTTCAGCAAACTTAGAAATTAATTTATAAAACCTGGGTGCAACTTGCTTGTCCACAGACTGCAATCTACCCGTCCCATCTACATGGGTTACTGCAGGAATCTCTTTTTGCTTCTCTATTCTTATATCAAAAACCTTTTCCATAAAAGGAACTAAATCATCTTGCACAAAATATTCTGAAACAAAATCACTTAATATTGCAGGAGCAAATGGTCTAAAACTCTCTCTCCTTTTAATTTTTTTGTTAAGTAGATCCTTGGCATCAACTCTTCTTGGATCAACAAGAATAGATCTATGTCCCAATGCTCTAGGTCCAAATTCCGCTCTTTGTTGAAACCATCCTACCACACCACCATCAATCAACTTATCTGTAACTTCCTCAAATAAATTGGTATCCGAAAATATAGTAAACTTAACCTTATGCCTTTCTAACACCTTAACTATATCTTCATGACTATACTTACTGCCAAAATATGCAGTTTTTATCTCTAAACCTCTATCATTTCCTAATAATTGATTGTAAAGATACAATGCCGATCCTATTGAGGTGCCTGCATCATGTCCAGCCGATGGAATATAAATACGTTCAAATGATGTATTCTCTAAAATTTTACCATTAGCTACTGAATTTTGAGCAACACCACCTGTGATACAAATATTTTTGCATCCTGTTTCTAGTTGCAAATGATTAAGCATATGAAAAATAACAGTTTCAGTAAATCTCTGTATAGAAGTTGCTAAATCAATATGCCATTGCTGCAACTCATCTTCTTTATTCCTTGATTGCCCAAACATATCCTCCCAAGCTGTAGTAAATAGAGTTTCGATTCTAGGACTACCCCCATTCCAATCCATTGAAACACCTTTGTCAAAATGTCTAAAATACTTCTTTTCTAACTTAAAAAACCCATCATCTGTAAGTTCAAGTATTTCACCTAATTCATTCAGGTATCTTGGTTCACCATAAGGAGCTAACCCCATGACTTTATATTCATCGCCATAATTAGGGAATCCTAAAAATTGAGTAGCAGTGGTATAAAAAACACCTAAAGAATGAGGGTAATTTACCTTCTTTAAAACTTTAAATTTATTTTTACAGCCCACAGCCGTCATAGTAGAAGTGAAATCTCCAAATCCATCAATTGACAAAATAGCAGAGCTTTCAAAAGAAGACGCAAAAAAAGAAGATGCAATATGACTCCGATGATGCTCAACATGATAAATCTGAGCATCAATGGAAGAGGTAGGAATCTGGAAAACATCTGACAATTCCTCTTTTACAGAAACTACTTTCTGAGAATTCTTTAATCTATCCCAGATAGCTGAAATACCAAGAGAATACTTTAAAGCATAAACAACTTTCTTTAAAAAATTAGCCTTTGGATCTCTTGAAATTGTTATATAATCAACATCATGAATAGTAATCCCCGTATCCTCTAGACAGAACTTTATCGACTCCTCAGGAAAACCAGCCCAATGTTTAATACGTCTGATTCGCTCCTCCTCTATCGCACAAACAATCTTCCCATCCTTTAATAAACAAGCTGAAGAGTCGCCATGATATGCATTTATTCCTAAAATATACATCTATTTATTTTTAAAAAGCAACAAGAATCTATTTGCAATAATACTCCAATCATAATTAGCTTCCACATAATCCTTGATCTCTTTGCTATTATACTCTTTATTTGTAAATTGTACAAAAGAATTATAAAAGCTATTTTTATCATTCTCCACTAAAATACCACATTTATTCTTCACCAAATCGATCCAGGGGGTTCTATTTGACAAAATAACTGGTTTCCCACAAGACAATGCTTCAGCTATCACAATACCAAAACTCTCAAACCTTGATGCTAAAGCAAAATAATCACAATTATTTAACAAAACCTTCTTATCTTCAAATTCAATAGGCCCAATCATAAAAACAGAATTACACAAATCTAAATCTATAATTTGCTGCTTTAACCTCTCTTCTACCCCATCATCACCACCAGCAATAATTAATTTTGCATTAATATTATCTTTAACAAACAGCGAAAAGGAATCAATTAATATATCAAAACCTTTAATAGAATGCAGTCTCCCCATAGAAAAAAGAACAACTGAAATGTCTGGGAAATTAATACCTGTATACTTAATTAGTAACTCTTTCCTATTATATTTTTCAAATTGCTGAAAAGACATGAAATCTACCCCATCATTAATTATTTCTACTCTAGCTTCTGGGAAGCTTCTCTTAATATCATCTTTCTCAAGATATGATGAAGCCTGCCATCTTACAGAATTGCAAAACGGCTTAACAAAGAGCCTCAACCAAATTGATTTTATAAAGCGAAGTTTATTAGATAACGTAAATATAGATAAACTACCTCTTGGACAGATAATAATTGTCTTGCGCTGGAGTATGCTATAAAATAATGCAAATAGAACCGTATAATGAAATATATACTGAATATAGACTATATCTGATTGCCTTATATCTGCCCAGACACCACAAATGAATGCTAATGAGAACCTGTTTACAAATTGCTCATGATAATACTTAACAAAGAATCTGTCCTTTTGATAAATAAATTTATTTGTTTCTACATCTAACCTAGATTTCCCATTTGCATTAGTAGTAGAGATGTACATATCAATATCTTTTGCAGCTAATTTATTTGACAGATCCCATGTAGCAGAAATTGGCCCTCCATAATATATTGCAGGATAGAAGGAAGAAGAAACTAGGCAAATTTTCATTTCTTATGATGTTTAAATTTATACCAAAATGATAAAAGATTATCTCCACCAATAAGTATTGCCTTAAACTCAAAAATACCAGCAAACTGAACTAAACTTCTTCTAATAATGTTAGATCCAGATTTCTCGTAAAAAAAACCAGGAATTGAGAGATATTGCTTTCTATATCCAACTGATTCAGCTATGTCAATAATTTTAAAATTAAACTTACCTTCAGGATAACATACTGCATCAATATTAACACCAAGTAAATTCTCAAGAATATTCTTTGACTCTGTTAACTCTCTAACTATACTTTGTTTATCTATCTGATGTAAAAGTCTATGCGTATGCGTATGTGAAGATATTTTAATTAAGCCTAATTGATTAAGCTCCAATAATTGTTGTCTATTAATATGATTTTTCTTCCCAATATAAGATGAAACTACAAATAAATGAATAGGTATATTTTTTTCTTTTAAAAATTCGATATTATCATACAACCCAAGAAATGCATCATCAAAACATATCTCCACTTGTCTGTATTCTTCTGTTATCTCAGAGACAATCTCATATCCATTCTCCCTAATAATATTTATATGCTCTCGAAACAATCTAATTGGGGTTGACATTGAAGTATATTGATTATTAGAATGAATATCATGATAATAAATAACTTTGCTCCTTTTACTAAAATAAAAGAAAGAACAAAAATTAATAAAAATAACCCTTAGAAATGTACTTAACACCATTCTTTAATCTTTTTAATTACACCGTTCATACATTGATTATATAAATCATAGTTCCAATTGTTAGTCATTATATCAAAAGCATTCTTAGAAAATAATTCTAACAGATAAGAATTATTATAAACCTGTAACATCTTACTACCAAAATCATCCATATCTAAGGCAATCATTCCTGTATTTTTACCGCTGATTAAATCATGAACAGCACCTACATTTTTATTTGCAATCACAGGCAATCCTGATGACAAAGCCTCATTCACAACAAGACCCCAGGGTTCAAAATCAGATGGAAACACAAAACAACTAGCATTCTGAAACTCTTGTGTTAACTCATCATTAAATAACTCTCCTAAGAATAATATCTTATCCGAACAATATTTTCTTCTAAGGTATTCTTCCTCATACCCCCCTCCAATGATCTTGAAAACGACATTAGCTTTGTCTACAAACTTCTTATTAAATTGTTTTATTAAACTTTCTACATTCTTATGCTTTACTAGCCTGCCAACATATAAAAAAGAGAATATCTCCGGGAAATCCTTTCTTTTTTGATAAAATTTTAAATTATCCACAACCATTGGCATTAAAAAGATTCTACCCTCCTCCATCCCATAATATCTAAACAATTCCTTATGCGTATTATTACCTCCTGCAAAACCTAGAACATATTTACTACGAAAAACAGTAGTTAAGTAAATCCACTTAATAAAGCGCTTTAATAAATTCTGAGGCAATGACAACTGAGTATCAGAATCAGTTGCAATATATTTCTTTTTAGACGAAAAAAAGTTCAAAATAAAAGTAATAATAAAAGGATAATTATTATACCCATTCACAATTATAAGATCATTACTTTTAAGAATCATATTTAAAAATCTCAACTTTGTAAAAAAAGATAAACGATCAAGAAATATCTTATCCGATTTTTTATCAGATTTAACCAAAGTTTCTGCTTTGATAAAACAATAATCAATCTTATTCTTATCATACACATTAATAGCCAAATCAAGTGTGTATGAAGCTGGCTCTACAAAGTAGCAAAACACTTTCATCTTCTGATTTTTTTATAACAATAGTTCATCATCTTTTTATTAAAACGAAATATCTTAAACAAAAGTCTCTCAAAATAATTTTCAAAAGTATTTAACTCAAAGAGATCAAAAACTTCTGGAGAATAATTCTGGATTTTATAATTATAATCACCCCTGCCAAAATTAAAAGAAGCTTCAGAACTTTCAGTAATATTCTTAAGAAATAATGTATTATGGTATAGATTTATCATTGGTTTCTCATCAAATAAATCTATCCAGAAAGTATAATGATTATCTTTTTTAAAGACCAACGATATTGCTGAAACGACATCTTGCACCTTGATAACACTTACAATTAGTAGGCCCGAATTATATAAACTTTCAACTAATAATAAAAAATTATCCTCCAGAAACTCTTTATTTCTTTTTCCTTGTAAAATCATAACACTCCTTAGATCTGCAATCTCTTTAATTGGAAAATTGTCAGAATGATTTTCACAAAGTAGGTGCTCACATGAGTATTTTGTTAAAATTCTTTTTAATCTTCTTTTCTGCCTATATACAAAATGATTAAAATTAGAAGGAAAAGAATCCGTCTGGAACAATGAAAGAACAGAGAATTTTAGACTAAGATGGAAGTCTGCAAATGACATGTTATTAATTTTATCTATAACATTAGCTCCAGATTTTAAGTTTCTTAATCTCAGCTTTCCTATTTGTCGCATTGCAACAAGACATTCTCTTACGAGAGGACTGTCAGTTTCCGACAGTATATCACAAAAATCAGCATGAGTGTCATTAATAAATCTTAACTTATTATTAATAAACTCTAATGGCCATATTTCTTGTATTCCATCATCATTAAAAAGACAAATCACAAAAGGTCTCGAATCAGAGTTTAAAGAATTAAAGCAATAAACAAAAGACTGGAAAACCGAATACTCTCCGTTATCAAATAATAAGTCCCAATCTTCCTTTAACTCTGCTATTTGATCTTTATACTTATAAATTTCTATCTTCATACTGAAGCTTAAATTGAGAATAGGATAAGACGGCTAAAGAAATCCAGAAAAGAATAGTATGAAATTCATTAATACCTGTCATTAAAGTTTCATAAATTGATGCAAAGAAAGCATAAATAACTATAAAAAAATAAGCTTTCTCGCTCTTAGAAAGGATCCTGTATACAACAACTATTTGAGCAAACTTTCTAAATATCCACCACAAAATAATTGCACCAAAAACAATACCATACTGGATCAAAATTGCCAAATACCCATTATGAGCCCCAACAATAACATTTCTCAAACTATAAGGCACAATTTCATCAGAGATATATGCATATTTATCCAAACCAAATCCTAACAAAGGTCGCATCTTGAGCGTCTCATATGCATATTTAAATTGAATCACCCTATCCCCCAATAGATCTTGGGCAGCAAAACGATTTATACTCGTATCAAGATCAAGATTTATTGTTAACCCAAATGTTAATAGTAATAAAAACCCATAGATTATATTTCTTCTTGAAAAACCATATTTGACTAGAAAAGCCAGAACAACACCAATTAAAGTACCTCTTGAACCAGTAGCCAAAGAGACAGTAAACAGTAGAAATAACATGGCTAGAACAGAATAAGAGTATTTATCTGTCTTTATTAGTAATACTGAAAAAGAAATCACACTAAAAGAAGAAAGCATATTAGGATTCCAAATCAGCCCACTATATCTGCCGACAAACAGATTAGGATCAATAAATAGTCCTAACAGAATAACAGATAAAATTAATAAACTCAAATGATCAAAGAATCTTTCTTTATAATAGTTAAGATGAAAATAGACAGATATTGCAATAATCGAGAACTGAACTCCTCTTGCAAGCAGATACTTCAAAGCCAGGATGTCTTCGAATTTATGAAAAAGGAGAAAGTAGATAATATTTACGATATTTATAAGAAGTAAGAATCCAAATGCTTTATGAAACAGAACATCCCGAATTAATCTTGGATTAATCAGCAAAACGACACCAAAAAAACCCATAAGCACTAAGAAGATAATATTACCTAACTGAATTGTTTCATTAATTGATAAAAGAATAGTATTAAAAACAAAAAATGCAGCACCATATTTAAGAAACCACCTAATCATGTTGCAAAACTCTAATTATAGATTCTGGCAATTCATCATCATAGTCAACTTCCCCCTCAAAGATATATCTATCATTTATTAGCTTCTGCCTCATTTGACCTGGAAACCAAATAGTTGAGTGCTGACCCAGAAATGAGGCCCACATACTAAAAGTGCTTGCTGAAGAGATTAGCAGTTTAAAACGACTTAATGCTAACATATCTGCAACAGCAGAACCAAAATAAACACGACTACAATTCTCCAATTGAAGAATTTCCTCTAGCTCTTGATCACTTCCATCTGAAAAAACATATATAGGAATATTAGCGTGCTTATGAATTTTCTTAATAATACACTTATACCATTCTAGAGGTAGGCGATAATTCCAATGACCATCTCTTAATACAGTCTCATCATTTGGTATTTGAAAATCACCCATTCTGATATGAATCGCTACTGAATTACCATCTAGACTCTCGACTTTTTTAATATAATAAGGATTAATTATTTTTAACAACTCAGACTTTACATAATCATGATCTTGTATAAATGAATCAAATAAGTTCTCCATACCACTAAACATCTTTACTTTATTAGAAAAATGTAATAGCCAAAACTTTCGTATTCCGGCAACTCCATCTCTACCAGTAAATAAATTGAAATACATTCTTTTGTCTCTTTCTCTTCTAAAAATAGTTCCAAACTTCAGAGTTTTCCATGAAGTTTGTATTCTTTGCAGATTATTGTTTTTTGCATATACAATAGCCCTAGCCCAAGGAAATAAAATATTACCAAGACCACTGCCTCCAATTCGTATTCCAAAACTTTCAAAGATTCCTAATGAGACGAATGTATACTTTATCATAATATTTCATTAATTAATTTCTTAATAGGTCTAAACATAAATGAGAAATATAATAAATAAATCCCTATTGGCACTACAACAAAATGAATAACATGGAATTCATATTGTTGATTTATTGCAAAATACATAACCACTAATGTAAGGCCAAAGATCTTCAGTAAATCCAAAGAAAATGGATGAATATTAAGGTCTCTATGAATATAAAACAGATAACTCATATTAGCAAAAAGTAATGAGACAACATACAAAAACACAACACTAATCATACCAAATAGCGGAATCAATATTAAGGATAAAACAAGTATAGAAATCCCTCTAACTATCTGAATATTTAGCTGCTGACTTTCTAATCCTGCCATAGTCATAAATGTGCCAGAACTTCCTGTAGACAGACCTATAGCCCTACCTAAAAGCAAAAAGTATAAATAATCTCTATATTTTAACATGTCATCAGTATAAAGCAACAATATTTCATCCGAGAAAACTGATATAATTACAACTAATGGTATCGCTAATAAATTTAAGAGGAAAGTTGTTTTTTTATACAAACTATCTAATTCCAAAATATTATTTTCATTATATAATTTTGATATTGCTGGCGCAAAAATCTTATTCAAATTGATTAGCAGGAAAGTAGCTAATCCTGTAAGCGTCAAAAGTATATTATATGCCCCTACATCCTCAGCTGGCAACTTTATACTTATTACAAAACTTAACATATGACCTGAAATAAATGCAATTAAACCTAATAGAAACATCTTCTTCCCATAAGAAATCATCTTCTGATTAGATGCAACCTCACTAATGTCTGATTTAACAAACAAGGAAAGCTCATTCTTATTAAATAAATATAACAAAACAGATAGCACCAATATCTGTGTAAATACTTCAATTATAATAAAATGAGAAATATCATTAGTGAAATTAAAAATAATGAACGACAATATTGCTCGTATTGAAACAGATAGAAAAGTTCCATACAATACAATTTCTTTAATCTTTAAGACAGATCGATATAATGATATAACAACTCCAAAAAGCATGCTTACAGGCACATGTATACACATTAGAAATAGTATCCAGCCTAAATCATCAACACTCTTATAAATAAAACAATTTATATAATCTGAGAAGAAAAAGATAAAGATTAGGAAACATCCCCCAGCAACCAATGAATATCTGATAAACACATTAGCAATTCGACTAGCCTTATCTTTATGATTATCAATAAGGGTTGGAATAAATTTTATTATAACAAAAGGAATGCCAATAGATAAGATAGTTTCTGACAAGGAAGAGAAAGTTTGAGCAATAGCATACTTTCCCCAAGCCTCTAGACCAACAATGTCAATTATATATATCTTAACAAAAAATCCAACAGAAAAAGCAAAAACTGTACCAAGGACCCCCCAATTAGCTTGTCGAATAATTAATTTTAACATTTCTTCAAAGATATCAATATGTTTTAGATAAATATGAAGAACACACTTAATCATCCTAGTAATGTATGAGTCATCACAATAGTCTGATTTATAATAGAAAAACAGAAATAAAAACAATACCTCTAAAAAGAGTAGCTATATCAATAAGGAGAATAAGTGTTCTTAATTGTTCGATCTAAAATTTCTCCACCAATCAAATACAAATTCCTGTCTTCCGTCATTTTCAATTCTGGACTATTTCTTTTAACATTACTAGAAATATCATTTATCAGATTTTCATTGTAATCTAATGCTAGAAAATCATAAATCTGCTTAACGCTATCAGCTGGGAATTCAACAAAATCCTTATATGAAAGATGCAAAAAACGATTTTGATCTATTCTTCTAAAAAAACGATCACTACTATCAATAGATAGTTTCCACTCCCACATACCCCTATTATGTTCACTGTTTTCTATATTAAATCTATCTAAAAGATCAGTATTTCTAACCCAATTTCCTCTTTGTATTGATTTCTCAATTGACTTGCTAACCTCCAAGCCATTTCTTGTTAAATATATATAACGAGCATTTGGGAAACTTTTTTCAAGAAAATCTAATCTAAAGCTATTGATAGGTAATTTTTCTAAAAGAATTCTGGCCTCAGCTAGAACCTGTTCTTTAAAGAAAAGAGAATGCAATCTCTTATTCTTGTAAGAATTAAAATCTTGTTCATCCGCATAGATTTTTAAATTACACTTTTTTCTATTCCAGATGTCAAACTCAGGATACGGTTTATGCCACAAATCTCTTCTTTCATTTAAATATTTAATCTTTATGTGTTGAGATAAAGAATTGCCAAGAATAGTAGTTCCAGACCTGCCACAACCAATAATAAAAACGGGGGCAAATACATAATATTTCCTCCTGAAATAAAAGCAAATATTATCTCTGACATCAGAAAAAACTCTAGAAATATACTTGTACATCTTGCGCATAAAATATCAAATTACCCTTTTAGAAATCGTTTGAACTTTGTTAAGAAAGTAAAAATTACAGAACCTATAGTAATCTTAGATTTAAGATGTTTTAAGATATTATCAGTTCTATAATCGATAGTAGTTAAATTAATAAAATTAAAACCATCCTCTTCCTTAGTAATAAGAAACTGATTTTTAATCTCCATATTTTTCATATTATAAAACAATCTTTATTAAACATCACTCCTTATGCTATCTGTAATAAACATCTAGTTACATAAAAAAAATTTAAACTTAAAATTTATATCCAAAGATATCAATATCTTTTTGATAAAGTTGAGAAACCCTCTGAATCATTTCTTTGGTATACACCTCTCTGTAATTTTTCTTTTTATTAAAATTATAATGTGGTAATTTTATCTTTTTCTTTAACTGATCTGAGAGTGCTTTAACGTCATTTTCTAGATTTTCAAACCTACCAACAAAATCAACAAGAACTGACCCTCTACCATCACATATATATTGATACTGAGGTATTAAATGTGTAATCTGAGTAATCAACTTCTGATCCAACCCATTAAGCACAAAATCTTCAAAATCTTTATACCTTGACAAATGATTATCAAACACTAACATATCATAACGATTCATTCCTCCATTACTAAGGAACATATATGTTGAATATAATCGATCATAAGGATTACGCACAAAAGAAAAAGAAAAATAATCGATCTTCTTAGAATCTAATACAAGGCTATTAAAATGATACGTTCTATGGCCTGTTAATGTAACATCGCCATAAATAGCTCTCAACAATGAAACCCCGGCAGTCTTAGGAATATGTATAAAAATTGTTCTGGTTTTATAGAAGGCATTTAATAGGGATCCATCTTTAAAAACTTGCTGCCTTTGAGATCTTATATATTTCCAAGCACGATATTTATTTAACAACTTTCTAATCATGATTTCTAAATAACTCTAGTGAAAGAAATTGAGATATTGTTTTCTTAATATCTAGATCACCTACTGAAGCTAATGTGTAATTATTATCCATAAAATAACAAATTTTACCCTTTAGATCTTCAATATTATTAGCTTCAAACAACATGTTTTCTTGATGAGTAACTAATTCTGAAATTCCTTGCCCCCTCACACCAATAAATGGTGTATTCGCCGCCCAAGCCTCCAAGTAAACACAACCTAATGCCTCATAATATGAAGGTAAAACAAATAAATCTAAACTATTATAAAAATTGTTTAACTCTTCATGAGCGATCTCACTCTCAAATGAAATGTGTGTTGAGAGATTATTAGTCAGAACATACTCTTGACAAGAATCTAGAGTTGGGCCAGACCCAATAAATCTCAATCTAATCATCCTCCCGCTTTCTAAGATTTCCTGAACTGACCTAATTAATGTCTGTTGCCCCTTAGATTTTACAAAATTAGCAACACAACCAATAGTAAATACATTGTTTTTCTTATCCCGACGAGTATCAAAAAACTTGGATGTATCAACACCATTATAAAGGACATACTCATGAACTGGAACATATCCTTTATAATCTCTTAGTTGTTCTAGCACAAGTGCAGATACACCAACGTTTAAATTAGCTGAATTAATATGCTTAATAGAATTTCTAATTAAAAAATTCCGTTGAATTTCTCTAATCAGTCTATTCCTCCCATTTAATAACTGCAATACATCAAGACCATGGTGTTGAGTTATCTTCTTACAATCTAAACCCTCTACTAAATAAGAACAAGGATAGGTGACATGAGAATGTGAAACTTTAATGTCTTCTATTGCCTTCCTTTTTAAAAAATATCTAAACCGAAACTTATTTATCCAATTAAATATACCCGGCAGAATAAAATATGGAAAATCTATTGTTTTAAAGATCCTAACCTTAAATTCTTTAAAATGATAATCCTGCTCTAATGAAAAAATAGATGTGACTTTTACAACCTCAATATTAAAACCAGACTGAATTCTAATGTGATTTATCTGATCGAAAATATAACTACCTACAAAAGAATCATCTGATGGAAAAAACGGAGTAATTACTAAATATGTGTTTTTATTTTTCAATTAGATTTGGATAATTTTTTTTAAAATTAGAAAACTTATTTACAACAAAATTAATTGTTTCTGGCTTTAGCTCAGAATTAAACTGCCCCTCTTCACCAGATCTTGTGAATTCTCCATTAAAACTACCATCATTTGGACCATTGCCATAACTCTGATTCTTCCTTTCCTCCATTACTTTTACCTTACTGAAAGACGAAAAGTCAATAGACTGCTTTAATAGCATATCATCTAAATTCCAATCTAGAAAATTAATCAAACTAGAGAATGTTCTAACAGGATCTCTTCTCATCTCTGTATAATTCATCACAAAATCAGCATGTAGCATTGAGGTATTATAAAAATCTATCCAAGAATTAATCTTATAACAAACATAGAAGTCAATATCATGCAACTTATACCTAATTCTTAATGAATCATCCGAAAAAGGCACCTCTCTATTCTTATAAAAATAGTATGCTGAAATCAAAGTATCTAGAGGGTTTCTATGGATAAATATCTTTTTTGTAAATAAACTATATGGCTTCATGTAAATTTTATGCGTTCTATAAAAAATTGGGAAGCCTTTCCTTATTTCACATGTAGTACCTCTATCCATCACATTATTCTGCAATACATTTAATGTATCATAACTAATAGTCTCTTTTTGTGTCGGATCTAGCAATAAGCTGCGGTAATTATACAAAACAAATCTCAACCACGTATTGCCACTTTTAGGATAACCATACATTAGTATTCTATCTCCTTGTTGCACATCCAAGAAACACTTTAAATTTTGATATATCCTATACCAATAGTATTTGGATTTGAGGTAAGAAATCATTTTAAATTTTCTATTCTTTTTTCCCAATTAACTATTTGATTCTTCCAATCAAATTGCTCTGCAAGTATTAACACCTTCTCTGAGCATTCTAGCAATAGCTTAGGGTTATCCAGCAAATCATTTATAAGTGAATGAATCTGGTCAAAAGATGAAACAATAAATCCATTTTCATTATTTATGACCCAATCAGAAGCACCATAACTATCATACAGTACAGAAGGGATAGAAGCAGATGCAGCTTCTAAGATAACTTTTGGAAACCCTTCCGACTTAGAAGGTAAAAAATGTAAATCCATATCTTGTAATAAAATAGACAACTGCTTATGATCTAATCTATTATAGAATGTAACATTATTTCCACAATCTGATTTCAATCTTTCTTTTAACGGGCCATCACCAACTATATTAAATGTCAATTCAGGGAAATACTTAGCAAGTTCTATAATCTCTCTTGCCTCTTTTCTTTCAATTAAAGAACCTATAAAAATTAAATTCTTTAAGGGTCTAGCTTTCTTCACAAAATAGAAATCTTGCTTCTCAACTCCCAAAAACAATGGCTCTTCCCCTAATTGGATACCGCAATTAGCATTTTCAATAATATGTTTGGTAATTCCAAAGATATTTGGAATTAAACTAAAATATTGCCTCATAACATTAAGTCCTCCGAAATTATCTATCATATTTTTCCGTGTCGTATCACACAGATTACCCTCAATTGTTGTGAAAACTTTTACACCAATATATGACGCAATCTTCAATGCTATCTTTGGGGTATATTGATGCTTAGGCAAATAACAAATATCAGACCAAATCACCGCTCTGACAAAAGAGATGGTATTAGAAATAGAAAATAAAACATTAGAAACCTTATATAACTTTACTCCCTCTATTTTCGGAAAACCCGAATCCCCTAACACAAGCGTTCTAACTTCATACTTATTCTTATTTAGATGTGTTGCAATAGATTTACAATTAATATTTTGTGCACTCAAATGATTAATATAGCCACCCAGAAAGATTCTTTTCTTTTTCATCTTAATAAATTTATAAATTTATCTTCATCATACTTAGAATAATAGCCATCCACCCAATCTCTAAAAAATGCAGATTCCTGATTATAATTACTATAAACAAAAGAAATACTTTTACTCTTTCTCAGATTATAATCTAGAAAAAACATATTAAAATCATCCTCTACTGATTTAAGAAATACTGTTGGTATACCATAGATAGCACACTCAAATGTAGTTGTAGAATAAGATGTTAAATGTATTGAACATTTTTTAAAACAATTCTCAAGTAAGTTTGGAGCAACAAAAACATTATTATGCTTATAGATCTCATCTAGCTTAACTTCATTGTTGAATCTAGGGTGATTTCTTAGGAAAAAACTAAAATCTTTATGAGAATCTATAACACTTATAAGCTCTTTAAGCAATTTGTGATTCTGAATATCAGTGTGATCACCTGTAAACTGTAACGTTACTAGGATATTTCTATTTGCATAATGATGTAGAATACAATCATCCGTCTGAACACCAATAATATGTGCATTATCCTCAACAAATTCTTTATCTCCATGCTCAATAAGGATCTGCTTAAATAGTCTCCCATTTAATAATAAAGAAACATTATTCCTTTTTAAATGCGGAGAAAGAATATTATCTGAAAAGTAATCAGGTTTATTTCTATATATGATACCATGTTGCAGATCAAATATATTAGCTTTTTTATCTATTCTAGAGAAAATTGAAATCATACTTTTAGATAATACAATATAATTGTTATATCTAAAATTATAGAAAAACGTATTAGAGAGAAAGTCACCAATATTATTCTCTGTCTGGATAATATCATTCTCAACCTTCATCAATCTTCTTAGAATAACGATAAAATAGAAGATAAAATCAAAAGGTATTGATTTGTCATTTCTAATGTGTTGGTAGCCAGAGGGTTCTTCAAAAACAATATAACTTAGATTATGTTTTCTACAAGAATCTATTAAATTTTTAAAGTATAAGTTTTCTCCTTTATATCCTCGGTTAAAATATGCAGGAGCATAGAAAACAACATCAAAATGCTGTTTTCTAAGAAACAAAAAGGTGAAATACAGTACAGAATGGAAAAATCTAATCATATAGAAATTCTCTAAGAAAATAATGAAATCCAGAAAGATAAGCATTAATTAGATACTTATCTGTAGAATTTGGTAAAGCCATTCTTTGTATCTGAAAATTATCACAACTAGAATTATTGGCCCCTTTATGACCGCTAAACGACCAATTATTCATAAAACAATAATTAAATTCTGATATTTTCATATTATTAACAACACTAGAGCTCACTTCCAATTTAGATCCAAATGGATAGCTAAAATAGTCACAATTATATAGATTCCCTTTTAATAGCTCGCACATCTTAATCTCCTTATTAATTGATTGCCCATCTAGCCTAGAGAATACATCATGAGATGATGAATGACAAGCTATTAAATGCCCGTACATTTTCATCTCTTCAATCTGATGATAACTTAACGCCTGAAATCTAATATCGTTTAAGTTTGTATCTACCTTAAGTAATGCGCGATACTTATCTAATTGGCTCACAAACTCATCTTTTATTGAATAAGAAGATAATATAAGATGGTAGGCTTTCCTGTATGAATCTAACCTACTCGTGGGATCAATAACAAATTCTTCTTCGCAAATCAGATACCTTCCATTAGGAAGATATGAAAAGTACATTAGTAACTTATCAATCCATAACATCTCATTATTCTCCACTAAATCTGAAGTAATAAAAAAGACCCCTTTATAAGAATACTTCTCTAGAATCTTATGGGAAATCTTATACATATTAGTATATCCATCATCAAATGTTATGACACATGAGGATGGAATGCCAATCTTCGTAGTAATATTGAACCGTTTTGATATTTCTCTAATCTGAAAATCAAAAGTTGAATCTGAACATGAGACACCCAGGTGAATAGTGTTGTCAAATAAATGTTCTGGAATAACATTATGAAATGTGAGAACTCGCTGCCTATTCCTCGTTAAAAAATAAAACAACTGATTAATACCTGTATAATAGGCAAGCACATAGATAATATGTATAAAAATACTCCTCACCTTAGATAATCTTTCTTACATTTACTGAAACCTACCTTCCTAATTGCTTTATTTGATGCTAAATTATTGGATAAAGCATAAATAAAAACATCTGTATTAAGATTACTAATAATAGAACCTAACAATTCTTGATACTTACCCTTCCTTCTATATTTATTTGGAGTATAATAATCATATAAGACCACTCTACCATTTACCGCCAATATCTTATTCACCTCCGAAACATACATATCTTTAGATGTTGACCATCCAGAACAATAAAGATTATTATTATTTAATAAACAATAAAAATAGTCACCCCTCATAAAACGATTATAATGATATCTCTTAACAGGATGCTTAATCCTTCTATATACCATAACAAACTCAGAATAATTCTTAATACAATGAAAATCTGCACTTTCTTCTTTCTCTAGAGGGTCGAGATTAAACTCATAGACATTAATCTTTTTGGCAATGTATCTAATCTTATAAAGAATGTTACGGAAAGACATAATCCTATTCTTAATATCTAAACTCTTGATAAACATAGATATATTAAATATTATTGAGGAAAATACGTCTAAAGGAAGATAATAAGTAAACACCTCTTTATAATCATTCATATATTTTTTCTTATAGATCTCATCCCCAAGACCAAAATCTAAGACCTCAACATTATTCTCATTGCAATATAAAACTGTTTCTAGAATTAATAGCTCAACAAAATTAATATACGGAGATAATTCATAATGTTTGATGTTAAATACTGGTGTGTGGAATAATAAGCAGTTATTAAATAACATACCATAATGAATAGCAAGAATAGAATCATCTTTTCGAACTATTGTAAGTACCTTATTTTCTTTATGATTCAGATAATCAAACTTTCTTTTTAGATTAATAAATGGACTTTGTGTATTATCAAAAGTCCAACGCTCCTGATGCATAAATACAAGATTGTCTATCAATTCTTCTGTTATCTCCGGACCGGTATAATGTCTAATAGAATAATCAGAAGATTCTTCTAGCTTCTTCTTATACCTATTTAACCGCTTTTTATTAATAATATCATCAAACCCATTTACAGATTTTAATGAATTAAATAATTGAATATTTTCTGACACATATTTACATCGCAATCTTTGAATAACATTTTCTAGAATTACTAACTTAGCATGATTGCTTTTAGCATACTTTTTAATAAATTCTAAAAATTGTGATTGATATTCTAATTGAACAGAAAATGGATTATAATCATAAAAATCAAACCCATATAAATACATAGATCTATAACTTAACAACACTAATCTTCTTTCTGAAAATTGGAATAAAGATATAGCAACAACCTGCCCCATATCTTTTAGTGACAAGAGTGTAATAGATTCATTTCTAACTCTTGCAAGCTGTATCAATTCTGAAAAACCTGCCACACCATTTGAAGAACATGTATACTCAGATATAAATGAACTCATCCTCTCTAGATCATCTATCACAACCTCTTCAATCATACTTTATATCTAAAATACGAATTTAAATTCTTCATCTCAATATTACAATAATCAACATCCTCTTTAGATAATTCGGAAACATAACCTCCTATCGTAGCATTTCTTACTTTTAATTGATTCCTGTCTTTACCAAAATTATTAAACCCTTCTAATTTATTATTGATCTCATGCTCTCTCATTTTTTTTGCAGAAGAATCATCATAGACTCTTCTAATTGTATCTTGAGAAACATTGATAGCTAAAAAATCAATTACTCTCTCTAACTCTTGTATTCCATTATTAATTAAATCCTCGTAAGAAACTAGTAAGAAACTTCTAGGGATATGCTTATTCTTATTCCATAAATTATAAAAATGAACTATTCTTTTAAAACCTATGACATCATGCCTAATAAATTCTGAAATAGAATCAAAAACAAAAGGGTTCTTAGCTCTTTCTGTCACCTGATAAAAATGAGAAACAATAACATCCCTAGGATCTCTAACTAAAAAAATAACACGTCCTCTTTGATATCTAAATCTAGAAGTAAACTTATAAACATCTAATGGATCATTTCTAGTCCCATCTTCAATAATTATTTCTGAACTATCATGTTCATTTAGAATAAAATACTTGTCATCTAAAAAACTCTTATTACTTTCTTTAATTATCTGATTAATCATATGCATTAACCACGTACGACCTGTTTTAGGAAAAGAAACTAAAAAATATTGATTCCTTGGATATTTATACGAGAGTATAAGATCTTTTATATCTCTCCACGACACCATCTATTGTAATATCAATTCTACAAACTCTCTTACTACACCGTCCCCACCATTATTACGTAACTTTATAATATTGGGAATAGCTTTTATTTTATAAACAGCATTATTTGGACAAGCAGCAATACCTACACTTGAAAGCAAAGAAAAACAATTTATATCATCACCAATATAAGCAACCTGATCTATAGTAATATTCTCTTTTTTACACAATTCAGTTACAACCTGTAATTTATCCTCTGCCCCATGAAAATCAAAGTCTAGACCAAGTTTTATTGCTCTCCTTCGATTCAATTCCCTATTTTCAGAAGTTAAAATTCCAACCTTAACCCCTGTCTTCTGCAGAATTTGGAAGGCCATCCCATCATAAGTAGAGAATTTCTTAAATTCATCACCTTTCTCCGTATAGTACATGCCAGAATCAGTCAATACACCATCAACATCTGACAAGAACAGTTTAACATTAGAAAAGTCATGTCTCTTGTTCTGGATTACAAACTCCTTCATTAGAGATTCAGCAACTAGCCAATCTACCGGATCATCAATTTCTACACTACTATATTCAGGCATTTTATAAATACCAATATTACCTGAAATCCTATTATTAGAAGATTTTATATTTGCTATATCACTAATATAAAAAGCGCCATTCTCAATTAGATCACCTTTGTAATCCTGTCTTCTCGGCCTGTTATCTATATCATAATTTAGAGGCACACCATCTTCTCTCCAAACAAACCTCTTAGCGACAGTACAACTTAAAACAGAATCATGTGTATCTAAAAGATCTAATGCTGCATTAAAATGTTTCTCCTCAGTAAAAGGGGATGTTAGCTGCACCAACATCAGAATATCAGAATCTAATAAACTAGACTGTTCAATATACTCTAAAATTACTGATTCTGTCGAAGCATCATCAGTAGCATTCTCCTGCTTTCTCTCATAAATCGCAACCTTAGTAAAGTTAAATTCTTCAACAATACTCTTAATTTTTTGAGAATCTGTTGCAACAATAATTTTATCTACATTTGAGCTCTGCAGCTCCTTTAAGCTCCAAAAAATAAGAGGCTTACCACAAAATGATTTAATATTCTTACCAGGAATTGATTTGCTACCGCCTCTAGCAGGAATAAATGCAATTACACTCATTTTTTTCTAAATTTTAATTTTGCTCTTTGTACTTTCTCAATAGCTAAGATATCTGATTGCTTATAAGTAAGAGCCTTATGAGTCGCTTTTAAATCACGCACTAATTTCTTCAACCCTGTTGGTTCTAAAGAAGCAGCATGATCAGTCCCTTTCCAAGTTCTATCAATAGTAAAATGCCGCTCTATCCATTCGGCACCTAAAGCAAATGCCGCAACATCTACAGCAATACCCAAATGATGCCCCGAGAATCCTATCGCTTTAACTCTCTTGTTAAATTTCTCTCTAATTCTTTTAACCTCAAGCATACAAACATCATCAAAAGGAACAGGATAGCCAGAAGTACATGAGTAAAGCACTAATCTATGTGCTTGATTGGACTTTTCAAAAAAGGAGACTATTTCTTCCTCTTCAGCTTGAGTTGTCATACCAAAAGAAACATGCACTTCACCTTTATACTCATCTCTTAATACTTCTAACATCCCAAAATGATTATTACAAGCTGAAGGAACTTTTATTAAATCTGGCTTCAAACTTGTTATTTCTCTTGCAGAAGTTATATCCCAAACTGAGGTAGAATAGATAACTCCTAAACTTTCAGTAAATCTTTTTAATTCTCTATGCTCATTAAGATCAAACTCCAAATACTCCCTATGAGCACCATAGGTGCTACCATAAGAATTTACAGGATTAGGATGAGGAGCATTGTACTGTGAATCAGTTAATAACTCTTTATTATTACGTTTCTGAAATTTCACCACTTCAGCACCACTTTGAGCTGCAATCATAAGAAGATCCTTAGCAATACTCATCTCTCCTTTATGATTACAACCAATCTCAGCTATAACTTTTGGCCTTTTGTAATTCATAAACTTAACTTTTCACCTCCTTTTGATCATCAAAATATGTGTTTTTTACAGAGTATGCATCCCCATAACCATAACCATAACCATAACCATAGCCATAGCCATATCCATAGCCATAGGCTCCACTACCTTCCTTTACATCATTAAATACTAATTGTATATTACCTACCCTATTTTTTGCATATAAATCATTAATGTAAGACAAAAGCCCTTTTTTTGTATAAGCCTGTCTTGTAACATAAATGTTCACATCTGAGAAATCCATCAATGTTAAGGCATCAGCCACTAAGCCAAGAGGTGGTGTATCTAAAACAATCACATCATATATCTCTTTTAAACTATCCATCATACCACCAAATTTATCCTTCAATAATGCATCTGAAGGATTCTCAGGTATTGGACCAGAAACCAAGACATCTAGGTTAGAAATTTCAGATCGCAGTATAACATCATTTAATGATTTATCTGACAATAAATGATTAGTTATACCTTTGCTGTTATCAAAACCAAAATCTGCATACAGTTTAGGTCGTCTTAAATCAGCTCCAATTACTAATGTCTTTCTTCCAGATTTAGCAAATACAATACCTAAATTCTCAGCTATATATGTTTTACCTTCCCCACTTACTGATGAGGTGACAAGGTAAACCTGTTTGTCTGATGAGGAGTTATAAAAGTCTAGATTTGATCTTAAAGCTCTAAAGCCTTCATATACAGAGGATTTAGGCCCTTGTTTAGACAATAAATTATACCCACTATAATTTCTACCAAGGATACCCAATATAGGAATTTGAGAGAGATTTGCCAAATCACCTCTTGTTACAATATGATCATCCATTAATTCCATAAGTAATAAAAAAAGAATTGGAACTAATAAACCAAAAATCAGAGCAAGTAAATAAGTTTTAGAACTATTAGGGAGAATTGGACCTTTATTAAAATAGAAAGCAGGTTCAAGTATCTTAGCATCAGAAAGATTGGATGATGCAGTGATTCTAGCTTCCGCTCTTTTCTGCAATAAGAATATATATATATTTTCACTAATTGACTGTAATCTCTCAATATTTAGAAGTTCCATCTCAACTTTAGGAATTCCACTTAAAGATTGTTCCATCTGTACAATTCTATTCTTATAGTCAGATAAAAGGAAATTATTTGCTGTCTTACTTGTATTAATCAATTCCTGTAAATTAAGTACTAACTGCTTGCTCTGTCTATTATACTGCATAATAGCGGGATTATTTACTTGCCCTCCATCAATTAAAACATTTTTCTTAATCTGTATTTCTATAAGCTGACTAATTAGAGTATTCAAATTTGCATCATTAACCCCAAATGACATAGGAGCCGATATACCTTCCAGATTATCCCCTTTCACTAAATAATCAGAAAGATAGTCATAATAATTATTTATTGTCCGAGTTTTTGCAATCTCTGTATCTAATCCAACAATGTTCGTATAAATATTCTGCGCCTTAATACTTAGATCCGTTATTTGATTAGTATTTTTATATTCTTGGATTTGTTGTTCAATTAAAGCTAGAGAATCACTCATCTCCATTAGTTGTTCATTAATAAAATTAACCGTATTATTTGAAGAAAGATTCTTTTCTTCAACATCATTGTTAATATAATTCTCAACCAATTTATTTAAAAATACCACACCCTTTGCCTCATCTTTCGTTAAAATTGATATATTTATGACTGTAGAAGATCTATCTGGCTGACTAACAACAAGCTGATTCTGATACGACAATGTTAATGATTGTAGATCATAGAATTTTACAACTGTTGTAGGCATCTGAACATCTGCTTCAACAATATATTTAATATTATATGCAACCTTAATTTTAACATCATGAAATAAAAAATACTCATTAAAATTTCTGATTTGCTCCTGTTGATCTGATAAATCAATAAATGAGAAAGTATTATCATCAATTATCTCAATCCTAACCTTCTTACCTTTTATAGATCTAGTATTATCACACTTTATAATAATTGGTGCTTCATAAGTTTCTGTTACCTTTATATTACCCTCAATAAAATAAGCTATATCAAAACGTAAATCTTCTAAAGTATTTCTAACAAGCGAATAAGAATTTATCATCAATTTCTTGTTTTCTAAACTCTTACTCTGTGAATTTACTTGTTCGTAAAACAAATCAGATGCAGTTGGTAGGCTATTTTTTTCTTTAATTAAAATAGAAGTCTGAACTTTAAAAAATTCAGTAGTGTAACGATTATACCCAAATGCAATAAAAAATGCGATTAATAAACTTACAACCAAAAGGTACCAATTCTTAAAAATCTTAAGAAAAAACTGTCGAAAATCTATAATATCATCTAAAGAGGTATTCATGTTATCTAGTTTTGAGCGATTAGCAGAAATAACGTAACTGCAGAAAGTGAGATTGATATAAAATTTGTAATATTATTAAATGCGTAAAACTTCTTTTTTAAAGGAGACACATAAATAATATCATGTGGCTGCAACATGAAGTCAGTATTGTTTAATAATTCTTTTTTTGTTAAATCAACATAATATATTCTATTCACTTCATCCTCATTCCTAATGATCTTTACCTTTCTTCTATTACCAAATTGAGTAATATCATTAGCTAAGCTTAATGCATAAAGTATATTAATCTCAGGATCTACAATCCTAAAAGTACCCGGATTATTTACCTCGCCTAAAATAGTGATCTCATGATTAATAATATTTACCTTAACTACAGGAGATTCAAAATATGAAACAGCAATATTCATAATAATACTCTCAAGCTCTCTAAGAGTAAATCCTACTGCTTTAACAGTACCAAAAGAAGGCAGGATAAGATTCCCGTCATCCTTTATAAGATAACCATATAAATAGGGGTTCTGCATCATTAATTGAGAATTTGCTGTATTCTCCTTGTTAAAAAAATCATGCTGCTGCTCAGTAGTTGTACTTATCTGTATAGATAACAAATCTCCTTTCTGCAATCGATAATCTTGCAAATCAACTTTCAACTCTATTAAATCTTTACTCGAATGAATATAATCAAGGTCACGATTTGTGACACAAGATGAAATAGTAAATACTATTATTAATAATACAGAACTTACACTTATTTTTTTATTCATGAAAATAGTTAAATTACTTGTTTTACACACTACAAATATCGCATTTTTTTATTAGATATGATTCGAACAGAATAAAATGATTGCCATTTAGAAATTTAATAATGTCTTTAATTGGACCTCAAAACGTGATTTTGATAAGAATTCATTTTCCAAATCATACGCAAAAGGAACTGGAGTGTCTAATGAGGCTGAGCGCTTAACAGGCGCATCTAAATACTCAAAACATTTATCAGAAATTATCGAAGCAATCTCAGAGCCGATACCACCAAACATACAATCCTCATGTAAAACAATAGCCCTTCCAGTCTTTTTTACAGATTCTAAAATTGTGTCTTCATCTAGTGGGATTAAGGTTCTTAGATCGATAACGTCTGCAGAAATTTCTGGATTATTTTTAAGAACTTCTAAGGCCCAATGTACTCCCAATCCATAAGTAATAATACTTACATCATTTCCTTCAGCTAATAATTTAGCCTTACCAATTTCAGTTGTAAAATAATCTTCAGCCACATATTCACTTACAGTTCTATACAATGCTTTATGTTCAAAAAACATCACAGGATTTGGATCATTAATTGCTGAATTTAAAAGACCCTTTGCATCCTCAGGAAAAGCAGGATAAATAACCTTTATTCCTGGAGTATGTGTAAACCAAGCTTCATTAGATTGTGAATGAAAAGGACCAGCAGCAACTCCTGCCCCTGTAGGCATTCTTATCACAACATCAACATTCTCACCCCATCTGTAATGTGTTTTTGCTATATTATTCACAATTGCATTAAAACCAGAAGTAACAAAATCAGCAAATTGCATCTCCATAATTGCTTTTTTACCATTAATTGACAAACCTAAAGCTGCACTAACAATAGCTGATTCACAAATTGGGGTATTACGTACTCTATCTGTTCCAAACTCATCTGCAAAACCATCAGTAACCTTAAACACTCCTCCATACTCAGCAATATCTTGACCCATAATAATCAAATTATCATACCTTCTCATTGATTGCCGTAATGCATCAGAAATAGCATCAACCAATCTTTTCTCCATCCTCTTTCCTGAAGGAGGGGTGATCTCAGTATTATATGCTCGATACACATCAGCTAATTCTATTTGTGATGATGATTTAATCTTACATTCACTCTCAGCCTCCCTCCAACTCGCATCTATTTCAACACTAATCTTCTCTCTAATATGCAGAACATCTGATTTGTTTAAAACCTTCTCATTTAATAAAAATGTCTCAAAATTATCAACAGGATCCAAATCTTTCCATTTTTCTATCAACTCTTTTGGAACATACTTTATACCAGAAGCTTCCTCATGCCCCCTCATTCTAAATGTAACACATTCTAATATAACAGGCCTAGGATCTTTTATCATTTGTTTTTTAATGGTTCTAACTGCTTCATAAACTTCTATAATATTATTTCCATCAATAGTATAAGCCTCCATGCCATAACCGATACCCTTGTCAGAAAACTTTTTACATCTAAATTGCTCAGAACTTGGTGTGGAGAGACCGTAACCATTATTCTCAATGACAAATATCACAGGTAAATCCCAAACAGATGCTACATTCAAAGCCTCATGAAAATCACCTTCACTAGTTCCCCCATCACCGGTAAAAGCTACGGTAATCTTTTTGTCATCCTTTAGTTTACTTGCTAACGCTATCCCATCAGCTACAGCAAGCTGGGGGCCTAGATGTGAAATCATACCAATGATATAATGCTCCTTTGTGCCAAAATGAAAGGATCTATCTCTCCCTTTAGTAAAACCATTAGCTTTACCTTGGAATTGTGAGAACAACCTATTTAAAGGAATGCCCCTAGAAGTGAAAACACCGAGATTCCTATGCATTGGCAATATATATTCATCAGGTTCCAATGCAGAGGACACACCAACGGAGATTGCCTCCTGGCCAATTCCAGAGAACCATTTTGATATTTTCCCTTGACGTAAAAGAATAAGCATTTTTTCTTCTACTATTCTGGGCATAATAATAGATTTATATAAATCTATTAAATCAGTATCAGAAAGCCCCTTCCTATTAAAATTCATGTTTGATTTTATTTGTTGCCAAAACTACTTAATATTTTCTTTACTTTGGTAAAAAATTTAAAGATGACTTGGCAAGGTATTTCAATAGGTGTGATTTTAGGATTAGTACTATTATACTTAATTAAAAGATACACACAAAAAAATAAAGATTGTAAGAATGAAAGCTGTTGTGATAATTAATGAAATACTTATTCTCTTACTATAATCGATTACTTGCTCTGCTAGCAATGTATACTGCTAGCAGAATATATTTCTACATAAATAATATAGAAACAATAGATCTGCACTATGCGTTAGAATTTCTAGAAGGGTTACGCTTTGACCTTTCTGCCTTAGTTTACATTAATATCCCTCTATTCGTTTTGTTGTTGTTACCACATAATCTGCGAACTCACAATTACTATCATAGGGTCACAAATTGGCTTTTTTATATAATAAATATTCCATTTCTAATACTAAACAATATAGATATTGAATATTTTAAATTCACTCAAAAACGTTCAACAATTGATTTCTTACAACTTATACAATTGAGTAGTGATGCAAAAAATATCATTCCACAATATATGAAGGATTACTGGCCGATTACTTTGTTTTCTATGCTTCAAATTTATTTGCTCTTAAAAATAAAGCAACTACCTAAACAGAAATTTACATTAAAGATAAACCCCAATGAGTCACCTCCACGTTATATAGGCGAAGAATTTGCGAGAATGCTAATAAAACTTTTTACTAGTAAAGAACTTCTTATTTTAGCTTTTGCTAGTGGTGTTTTTATTGTTTCAGCAAGAGGAGGGTTACAATTAAAACCAATTAAACCTATTAATGCTGGAGAATTAAGTAGTTCACAGAATACAACATTAGTACTCAACACACCCTTCTGTATTATACATTCATTAAATGAACAAAAAGTTAGAAACTATACTTACTTCAGCAGAAAAGAATTAGATAACATCTACTCTCCTCTACACTCACCATCAAAACTTAAAATTACGAAAGAGAATATTATTATACTAATAATGGAAAGTTACTCTAAAGAATTTATAGGATTTTACAACAATGGGGTTGGCTACACACCATTTCTAGACAGCTTAATGCAACATAGTTTAACCTTTCAGAATGGCTATGCTAATGGTTTAAAGTCAATAGAAGCACTACCAGCAATTACAGCATCAATACCCGCATTAATGAAAAATCCATTTATCACATCAAATTATGCTCAAAATAATTTTGAAAGCATAGCAAGTCACTTGAAAAAAGAAGGATATAACACCTCATTCTATCATGGTGGAATTAGAGGGACAATGGGTTTTTACAGCTTTAGTAAAAAAGCAGGATTTACTGATTATTTTGGAATGGAGGAATATAATAACGATAAGGATTTTGATGGTTGCTGGGGTGTCTACGATGGGCCTTTCATGAACTTCTTTGCTAATACACTAAATAAAAAAAAGGAGCCTTTTTTTAGCACCTTTTTTTCGCTTAGTTCACACCCACCATATAATCTGCCAGAAAATTATACAAAACAAATTGACATAAAACATGAGAAAGTTGGAATAAAAGAGACAATACAATATACTGACCATAGTATGAAAGATTTCTTTAAAAAAATAAAGAAACAAAAATGGTTTAAGAATACCATATTTATTATCACTGCTGACCATACTGCTAGTACAAACTATAATGAAGAATATAAGAATAAAATTGGTAGATATGCAATTCCAATTATTATCTTTAAAGGAGATAATTCTTTAAAAGGAATAAATAAAAATATTGTTCAACAAATTGATATTATGCCTACAGTTCTTACAATGATTAATTACCCAAAACCATATTTCGCTTTTGGAAAATCAATGTTTAGTGAAAGTTGGGGAATCAATTTACTTAATAATGAATACCGTTTCATTACTGAAAACGCAATAATTACTAATAACCAAGAGGATTATCTTTGTTTCTCTGATTGGAGCACATCAGAGAAGGTTAAAATGATTAATAGTGATAAGAACCTATTACAAGCAATAAAACAGGACTACAATGATAGGATGATAAATAATAAACTAATCTATGAAAATTAGGTTCATTATCAACCCTATTGCAGGCACCGGCAAGCAGAAAAGCATTAAAAATGATATTTGTAAATATTTTGAAAATGCTGAAATCTTCTATACAAAAAAGAGAGGAGATGCAAGTATTATCACTAAGGATGCAGTCAAAAAAGATATTGACATAGTAATTGTTGTAGGTGGTGACGGGACAGTTAATGAATGTTTAAAATCATTAATCAATACAAATACTGCACTTGGAGTTATCCCTTGTGGTTCAGGCAATGGATTTGCATACCATATAGGTATGCATAGAAATCCTGAACTATGTCTAAAACAGCTCAAAGAAGCTAAATTCAAAATTATAGATACAGGAATAGCAAACGGGCTTCCATTTGTGAATGTCTCTGGGATAGGTTTTGATGCACATATCGCCAAACTATTTTCAAAAGAAAAAAGAAGAGGTCTTATAAGTTATATTAAGCTCATTATAAAAGAATTAAATTACTATCCTCAAGAATACAATATTAAATATAAAACAATTAGAAAGTCAGTAAAAGCATACATGATATCATTCGCAAATGGGAGTCAATATGGGAACAACATAGTAATCTCACCTATGGCAAAACTAGAAGATGGTCTATTAGATTTTGTTGTTGTAAAAGAATTTCCTAAATGGAAAATTCCTTTTTTCCTAATGTATATAGCGACAGGAAATATCCATCTGTCAAAATATGTTGAGATTATAAAATGTAAAAGCATGGAAATTGAATGCAATAATTCCTTATCACATTTAGATGGAGAACCTAATAAACTGAAAAATCCTGTCAACATTAATTTATTACCTAAATCCTTAAAAATACTTAAACCACATGAAACAAAAAAAAAATAAAAAACTAGTTATATACTCTACTAATCCAGATTTTAAGCAAGAAAATGAAGATACTCAGCATAATAATGATATAATTGATAAGAATCAAAAATTAGAGATATACAGGCAAAAATATAAAGGCGGTAAAGTTGCTATAGTTATTGAAAAATTTATTGGTAATAAAAACAATCTCAAAGCTCTAAGTAATATACTAAAATATAAGTGTGGGGTAGGTGGTACAGCTAAGAACGGGAAAATTATTATACAAGGTGATATTAGAGAGAAAATAATAACTATACTAGAAAGTGAAGGTTACAAATACAAAAGAATTGGAGGTTAAAGTGCCCAGAGCGGGAATCGAACCCGCACATCCTTAGGATACATGACCCTCAATCATGCCTGTCTACCAATTTCAGCACCTGGGCAATAAATAACTATCATTATCTTACTTAAAAAGAATCCCGCAACTGCGGGATCCTTAAGTAGTGACCTGGCTGGGGCTCGAACCCAGGACCCACGCCTTAAAAGGGCGTTGCTCTACCAACTGAGCTACCAAGTCATCAAAAATAGGCTGCAAATATATTACTTTTAATTAATCAGTTTTCTTTTTGCTATATAATTTTATGATTAAATTCTTAACCTAAATAAATAGTATTTATATCAGGAAAAATATGTTATTTTGTGAGGAATTAATTCATTAAAATGCTATTCATTATTGGTTTTATGGGTGTAGGAAAAACAACTATTGGTAATCAATTAGCGCTACACCATAATCTAAAATTTATTGATATTGATAATAAAATAGAGGAATCAGCTAATGAAAGTATTACCAACATATTTCAAAAAAAAGGAGAACAATATTATAGGAAACTGGAAGCAGAGGCCTTAAAACTTGTTACAAAAAAGAGTATAATAGCCTGTGGAGGTGGACTCCCATTGTACAATAATAACATGGACTTTATTAAAGAATCTGGCACAAGTATATATCTTAAAGCTTCAGAGAAAGAAATATTTAACAGACTATATAAAAATACAGAAGGCAGACCTCTAATTGAAGGAAAATCTGAAAAAGAACTAAAAGATTATATTAAAGAGACAATTATCAAAAGAGAGGAATTCTATATAAAGGCTGATTATATAATTGATACAAGCAATTTATCCAAAGAAGAAGTACTAAGAAAGATAGACACCCTTAGTATTACCCTGTAGAGATACAGTAATATACTCTTGTAAAGTTGTAGCCAATGACAAGCCAACATAATCAGCTTTTATAGGAAATCTATTATGCATTCTTTCAACTAATACGACAGTAGACAATCTAATCATAGGTGTAGTTAAAAAATACTTGCTAGCATACATTAATGTTTTACCTGAGTTCAAAACATCATCAGCTAAAATAACAACCTTATTAGTATATTCAGAAACATCTAGATTAATCTTAATTTCATTCTTATAAGGATCCTCCTTGTCAATATGTATAGTTCCAATCTTTATTCTTATTGAAGAAATCTCAGCAATTATATTAGATAAATAAGCAGCTAATATTTCTCCTCTACCAGCAATTCCAACAATAACAATCTCCCTCTCTGCTAGATTATCTTCATAAATCTGCCAAGATAATCTTCTAATTTTTTGTTCAATTGCTTGAGAATCTAATATTTTGGACTTCTTAATCATAATTTGCAAATATATCGATTTTACCACTAAATATCATCTAAAATATATTATGTATATCTTTGTTAAGTATAAAAATATAATTTCATGAATAAAATACTAGCTCCTACTACAATAATTATCGCTCTCATAATATTATCTTATCCTAGAATATCTAATTCTAATACTTCAGGTTCTGTAGGATCTAAGACAGGATCTCCGACTGATGGAGGAAGCTGTACACAATGCCATTATTCCGCTACAGGAAATGGAGCGACAATAACATCAAATATCCCAGAAGATGGATATATACCAGGTAATCTATATACAATTAACGTGAATATTACTCAAACAGGAATAAATAAATTTGGCTTTGAAATAACTTCTGAAGAAAATAACTTTGGATCTGCAAAAACAGGAATGTTTATTGTAACAGATAATACTGAAACAAAACTTGTCAATAATGATAAGGCCATAACACATACCTCTGGCGGGACTTCAGGAACAAACAACTCTAAAAGCTGGTCCTTTGATTGGCAGGCACCAGGATTCGCATCATCTACTGGATCAATAACCTTCTACGCAGGTTTAATTGCTGCAAATGAGGATGGGAGCAACTCAGGTGACACATATCATAGTACCACACTAACAGTTAATGAAACTTCAAGCTCCACCACAAATAACATATCAAATAACAACTTTAATTTTAATAGTGTAACCAAAGAAGTAGTATCAAAAAACAATAAAAAATTATTTATATATAATATTGAAGGAAAACTTGTTCTTCAATCACATAAGAAAAGAACTAAATTGAGTGTTTTGTCAAAAGGACTCTATATTATTAGATCAGGAAAAGAGACTAAAACAGTTTCTATATACTAATTCTCAAGTATCTTGAATTCAGTTCTTCTATTAGAGGCTCTTCCTTCAGAACTTTCATTAGAAGCAACAGGCACAGATTGACCGTAACCTTTTGAATTGAGTCTATTAATGGCAATACCTTTCTGCGTTAAATATTTAACAACAGAATCAGCTCTCTTTTGCGACAATAACTCATTAAAAGATTTAGAACCAACATTATCGGTATGACCAGAGATCTCAATCTTTAATGATGGAATATCATTAAGCAACTCAATGAGTCGATCAAGTTCAGCATATGAATCCATTTTCACATCCCACTTTCCAGTATTAAAAAATACATTATTTAATGTAATATTACTACCAACCTTTATGTTCTTTAACTCAATATCCTTACTAATCATATTAAAGCCATCGCCTTTAGGTAAATTAAAATTTTCTGAATGAAACAAATACCCCTCAGCAACCACAGAGATGCCATAATTCTTGCCAGCTGGTAGTGAAAGCAAAAACTTACCTGTTGCACTATTAGACAATGCTGAAGTGTAGATTTCACCCGTCTTATTAATTATGATATCTATTGATGCAGCAATTGGGCTTTTAGTAACTGCATCCAGAATCCTACCTTTAAATACTGTTAGTGATTTTTCCTCAAAAATAATAGGTTCTGATACTAAATTATCAGATACGGGACTTGCAATACTAGCAACTAATTGATCCTCGTAATCTGATGTCATTGGTTTATCTGCCCCCCAATAAGTTACTTTATAAATATCTAATCCTCCCTTACCACCAGCTCTATTTGAGGTAATATAGGCATATCTTCCACTAGCAGTAGCACTATAAAACAAGTCGTCATATGGTGTGTTAATAGGATATCCTAGATTTATAGGCTTACCCCAATGGCCTAATTCATCTACGTAAGAAACAAAAATATCATAGCCACCTAATGAATTATGCCCCTTTGATGAAAAATACATAGTTCTTGCATCAGGATGGATATACACCGATCCTTCTTCATATCTAGTATTCACTACACCTGCACTCTGTCCTTTTCCCCAGATATTTCTTTCTTTATTCATTACACCAGAAAAATAGATGTCTTTATTGCCACTATAACCTCCATCAGTAATATAATACACCTTCACATCTGGTGGGTCAAAAGAAGCGAAGGTTTCATCTTTCTCTGTATTTCCCCCTCGAAGCTTAACACCCATCTTTCTAGTTGCATCACTCCAATTCTGGCCATCTAACTTTGACTCAAACACATCAGTATTTCCATCTTGTTCTTTGTACAATAATAATCTTTGCCCATCATAAGCCAAACCTCCAGAAACATCATCAGTTATTGTATTTAATTCTGATAATGATGACACATTCTTAAAATTTCTCCCAGATAGGTTCGAATAATAAATATCCTGATCATAGAAGCCTATTGCATTCTTTATATTCTCATTTTTTCTATTAGATGTGAATATCAATAGATCGCCATCTGCACTCAAACAAGGACTCCAATCGTCATAGATTGAATTTATCATCATATTATCAACCCACACCCTATTTTTATGAGCCAATACCTCTGGAGCCGTAGTGCATTCAGAAATATATTTTCTAACTAAAATATCATACTGTTCAACTAACTTCTTTTTTCCTTTAGCTATAAAATCTTGATAACTCTCAATAGCTTGAGAATACTCTCCTTGTAATTGTAACACGATACCTTGAAATAAATAGAATTCATCAGGGAGTTCCTTAGAAAGGATAATTGCCTTATCAAGATACTCCTTTGCATACTCTTTCTTATTTGTAAATAACAACATACTAGCAATCTTGTAATTTAATAATGCATTATTAGGATTAAAAGTATACGCTTGTTGATAATGTAACAATGCATCCTCCGCTTCTTGCCATGTATCCTGCATTTCTAATATATTAGCTATAACATCTTGAGTAATCTCATCTCCTATTCTAATACTTTTTTGTGCAGCTTTAAGACCTTTTTTATCTGATTTAAAGTTACTGCTCTTGAACTCTACATTTTGAGCAAAAACCAACTGACAAAGACTAAATATCACTAAAAATAAAAGACACCTTTTAAAACTAATTACAATCATTTACTAAATATTTATTTGCGACATTAACACCTAATTCTTTTGCTTTAGTCCAATCATCACAAGCACCATCCTCATCTCTTAGCATTTGTCTTGTAATACCTCTATTCAATAATGCTTTTGCATAATTACTATTTAATGATAATGCTTTATCAAAATAAGAAAGCGCTTCAAGATACTTCTTTTGTTCATGATATATTACTCCCTTATTATTAAAAGCGGGTGAATAAGTATTATCAATAGATATTGCCTTATTAATGTCATATAAAGCATCTTTGATATTATTCCTTTCCAGATATAAGCTGCCTCTATTATTATAAGCAAGAACATAATTTGAATCTTTACTTATCGCTAAAGTATAATAATTTAAAGCCTCTATAGTATCACCATCTTTCCTATAAGCACTCGCTAGATTATTATATATGAATGGTAGTTCAGAATTTAGAGCAATCGCTGTGATATAATCTTTAATTGCAAGTCTATTATCTCCTAATACACGATAGCAACTTCCTCTATCATTGAACGTCCTAGCATCCTTATTAAGATTTATTGAACTTGTGAAAGATTGAATAGCAGCATCAATATTATCCTGAAGATAAAATAATACACCAACCTCATAATATGCTTTATACTCTCCACTACGTGAATCAATAATAAAATTATATATGCTAATTGCAGAATCTATTCTATTTACAGACTGTAATCTAGCAATCTCATAGAGTGGAGCAAGATTAGTAGAATCTAATCTAAAACTATTAATAAAATTAATCTCAGCTAAAATACTGCTATCTAACTCTATAAGACTCCTTCCTCTATAATACCATGCTTCAGCAAAAGAAGAATCAATTTCCAAAGCTCTAGTAAAATACTCCTTAGAATCAACAAACTTCTTGTTTTTAAATAACACTAAACCTTGATTATAGGCGCTTCTAGATTGTGCAAAAGCCTCATTCTTCGCATTTAATGCTATTATTGAATCCTCAAAGATCACTTCATAATTAATAATATTGGTATCAATCTGTATAGTATTAGTATCAATCTGTATAGTATTAGTATCAATCTGTGTAGTATCTAAATCTTGCGGGTAGGTAGAAATAAAAGCAAAGAAACATATAAAAAAGAGGGAAAATTGTCTATTCATAGAGGTCTTATAATACAAACATAAAAGTATAAAAAATAATAATTATAAGTTATATATTATGTAAATAAATTTCAATATAATATTAAAGAAATTTTTTAATGATTGCATACAGGTATAATATATAATCAAAATATACACAAAACCAAAACAAACAAAACTAAAGATTTATATAAAACTTGTAAATAACTGAATATAAGGATTTAATACAATTAAAATGACATGTTGTCATGCCTGATTTTAGATCATTTTATAAGGTAAAATAATCTGGATTTGATTTCGTACTTTTGTAAGATGAGAATAGATATCATCACAATATTTCCTGAGTTTTTTAATTCTTTTTTCGAATACTCAATATTAAGTAGGGCACAAGAAAAAAATATAGTCAATATTAACATCCACAACCTTAGAGATTATACAAAAAATAAACAAAGAAGCGTCGATGACTATCAATTTGGAGGTGGAGCAGGAATGGTGATGTCCATACAACCAATAGATGATTGCATAAATAAACTCAAAAAAAAAATAGATTACGATGAAATCATCTACATGTCTCCAGACGGAGAACGCCTTAATCAGCACACATGCAACACACTATCTACATATAAAAACTTAATCTTACTATGCGGCCATTATAAAGGAATCGATCAACGTGTAAGAGACTTACATATAACGAAAGAAATTAGCATCGGAGATTTTGTACTTACAGGAGGGGAAGCGGCTGCTGCAATAATAACAGATGCGATTGTAAGACTAATACCCGGATCTATCTCCGACCATACATCAGCACTAACAGATTCTTTCCAAGACAATCTACTTGCCCCACCCGTATACACAAGACCATCCAACTATAACGGAATGGAAGTTCCTGAAGTATTACTATCTGGTAATGATAAGCTCATCAAGAAATGGAGAGAAGAAGAATCCCTAAAAAGAACGCAAGAACGAAGACCAGATTTGTTAGAACAATAAAGTTTTCCCCATATTAATAAAAAATTAAAAAATATGCGTAATATTGCAAACCAATTTCAAACCTTTAGAGACATGAATATCACTGAGACAATAGCAAGAGAACTAACACAAAGTAAAGAAAATCCAACATTTAAAGCGGGAGACAACATTACTGTACACTATACAATTAAGGAAGGAGAGAAACAAAGAACCCAGCTATTCAAAGGAGATGTAATTCAAGTGAAAGGAGGAAAAGCAAATAGAACTTTTACTGTTCGTAAAATCTCTCATTCAATAGGAGTAGAAAGAATCTTTCCGTTAAACTCTCCATTAATTGAAAAAATCGAAGTAAATAAAATTGGAAAAGTTAGAAGATCAAAGATTTACTACTTAAGAAAACTAACTGGTAAAAAAGCTAGAATTAAAGAAGTAAAAAAGTAAAGAAACCAAAGCTAATAGAATCCACAAAGATGTAATTAACAAAAAGATCTATCTGCTAATTATCTTAAATACTGTCCTTCGATTAGCCGCCCTCCCCTCCTCAGTTTCGTTACTAGCAATAGGAAAATACTCTCCAAATCCATTATAAGAAACTCTTTCTGCTGAAACTCCTTGTATTAGAAGCAAATCCATAACAGCTTGCGCTCTACGCTCTGAAAGCAACTGATTATCTATTCTTTCCCCAACATTATCAGTAAAACCATTTATTTCAACAACTATACTACTATTGACCTCTAAATATTTAGCAAACTCTATAATAATATTTCTAGTAACAACACTTAAATCATGTGAATTATTAGCAAAATAAACATTATCAATATTAAATGACTCCCCTTCCTTCAACTGCTCCATCTCAAAATTCAAACCAGAAGGAGAAGTAAACAAACTATCATCAGCAGATATGTATCTAGAATTAAATGCATAACCTTCCTTCTTTACAGTCACCAGAACATCATCATCAGTACCTAGTGTAATAGACGAAGCATATGCACCAGCATTAACTTTAACAGTTGTAATCTCCTGAGTTGTTAAGTTTTTAATTTCCAACTCAATATCATCAAGAAGCTGAGTACTATCATCCAATAGATTTCCCTTTATAAAAAGAACTCTCTCTGGCTTAGCGTTATCATGCAGTTCAAAAGAATAAATATCCCACCCACCTAATCGGTCAATATTATTAGAGGCAAAATACGCCTTATGACCATCAGTACTAACAAAAAGAGAAATCTCATTAGCAACCGTATTAATCGGATACCCAATATTAACAGGATCTTGCCAAACCCCTAAAGAATCCTTACGACTATAAAAAATATCAAACCCCCCTAAAGACGGGAAATTTGTTGAAGCAAAAAACAAAGTCCTACCATCTGTATGTAAATATGGAGACTTCTCAAACTCATTACTGTTAATAACAGGGCCTAAATTCTTAGGTCCTAACCAAACACCATTAATTCTATTAATTTCATAAAGATCCATTTTACCATATCCACCTTCTCTATCACTAGAAAAAATAACTGTATTCCCATCGCTCGAAACAGTAGGCTGTGACTCCCAAGAATCAATCTTTGAGATTCTTTTAGGGAATGATTGTATATCAGACCAAACCCCATGCTCTTTAACCACATAATAGATATCGCAATTATTATAACCCACTCTATTTTTAATACATTTCGTAAAATACAACATGTTATTATCTATTGTAATCGAAGCGCCACCCTCATTACCCCCCTGATTAAATGGATATGGCATAGCCTTTCCAATCTCAAAACAACCATCAACCTTATTACTAGAAACAAACTCTTCAATAGCAGTATTATGTGTAATAGAATGAAGACTTGTTCGATTTGATCTTCTTGTAAAGAAAGCCAAATCCTGATCAGGTGATATGAAAGGAAGATACTCATCATTTTCTGTAGATATACCTTCTACAATCTGAGGACTAAATTTTACTGGATTATTTATAATATCAGCAAAAATATGAGCATCTTTATAAAGTACAACTGCATTAGCATAATAAGGCTCTTCCAATTGTAGATCTATAGCCTTTTGCAAGTAGATATCAGCAGACACGTAATCTTTCCTGCCATATGCTATTTCACCCAAAAAATAATACGCCTTCGGAAAACTCTCTGGACAAATATCAAGTGCACGTATAGCCTCATCTTCTGCATGAAAGTAATCTTTTCTTTTCCATAGAATCTCAGATTTTAAGACATCAAATATAACTGACTCATTTCTTTGTTTCAAAATATCAATTGCAGTGTAATATGACCCCTTATCAATTAGCCTTTCAATCTTTTTAACCAGTCTCTTATATTTCTTCTTTTCTGGATAACAAGATTGAGGAAAAGCATATTGAAAAGCCAGAAAAAAAGAAAACAAAAGAATTAAACGCATATTTAGTTTATTTTCTCTGAGCTATACAACTAAGTTCCCCCTCAGAAGAAGCTACAACTATAGCAACTGTAGCATCACCCGTCACATTAACAACTGTGCGTAACATATCTAATATCCTATCTACTCCAAAGATAAGAGCCAACCCCTCTACAGGAACATTGATTGCCCCCAAAACAATCACTAGCATCACCATACCCGCCCCAGGAACTGCTGCCGCACCAATAGAAGCCAAAGTAGCAGTAAGCACAATAGTTAATTGCTCAGACATATCTAAATCAATATTAAAAACCTGCGCAATAAAAACAGCCGCAATAGCCTGATAGAGAGATGTTCCATCCATATTTATAGTAGCGCCTAAGGGCAAAACAAAAGATGTGATTTCTTTTGAAACCCCCAAATGATCCTCACATCTCTCCATGGTAACTGGCAAAGTAGCTGCACTTGAACTAGTTGAAAAAGCTAACATTTGAGCTGAAGAAATACCTTTAAAAAAATTTAAATAATTAACCTTAGTAAATAGACTAAATATCAAAGGATAGATTAAGAATACCATGATAAACAAACCAAGAACAACAGTAAAAGAATATTTTCCTAATGCAATAAACAAATTTGCACTTGCCCCAAAATCTACTACAAGAGCAGCTAAAAGTGCAAAGACACCATACGGCGACACTAAAATAACTAAATCTACCATCTTTAATACAATCTCATTTATACCGTCAAAAAAACCTTTCACATATAACGTCTTCTCATCTGGCAAAAGAACCATCGAGATACCAAATAAAATAGCAAAGAAAATGATTTGCAACATATTACGATTATTACTAGCCGAATAAAAGATGTTAGTAGGAACGACATCTACCAGAAACTGCAAAGGACCATCTTCTTTAAGATCTTCAGCTAAAGTGATTTTTGTATTTGCCCCATTATTTATTTTCTGATTCTGCACGACAGAATCTTCCTCAAATCCAATACCTGGATCTACCATATTCACTAAAAACAAACCAATAGTCACAGAAATTACTGTAGTAATTAGATAAAAAATAATTGTTTTACCTCCTATCCTACTTAATTTAGAAATATCTGACAAAGAAGAAATTCCTTTCACCAATGACACAAAAACAAGAGGAACTGCTATTAATTTTAAAAGATTCACAAAAATAACACCCCATGGCTTAATCCAGTTATTGGTAAATTCATCCCAACCAACACTTGAAGCAAATAGGCCATACAGCAAGCCTAAAATCATCGCAATTATAATTTTCCAATGTAACTCCAGCTTATTCATAAACTTATATTTTATATAACTTAAATTTTATTAGCTAAACTTCTTAAATAGTAATCCGCCAGAATAAGAGAAAACATTCCCTCTACAATAGGAACTGCTCTTGGCACAACACAAGAATCATGTCTTCCTTTTCCATCTATTTCTACTGCCACACCATCAGTATTAATAGTTTTCTGTCTCTGCATGATAGAAGAAACTGGCTTAAAATCTATCTCACAATATATATCATTACCATTGCTTAACCCTCCTTGTATTCCTCCAGAATAATTTGTTTCTGTTAATCCACTCTCATCTAATATAATATCATTAACCTCACTTCCCCTACTAGAGGATATGTCTGTTTTATCAAATCCATATTTAAATCCATGAACAGCATTTATACTAAGCATAGCCTTACCTATTTCTGCATGTAACTTATCAAAAACAGGCTCTCCCCAACCTAAAGGAACGCCAGTAGCAACTGCCATAATCTTACCTCCAATAGTATCTCCTTGCATTTTAATTTTTTCTATTTCTTTTATCATGTCATTAGCAAGATCTAAATCAGGACATCTTACAACACTACAATCAACCTTAGATAGGTCCAGATCGGCATAAGGGGATGATACTCTTACATTTCCAACAGCAGTTACAAAAGAAACAACCTTCACTCCCAATGTATTAAGCAGTTGCTGTGCAACTGCGCCAGCAACCACCCAATTAGCCGTCTCTCTCGCAGAAGACCTCCCTCCTCCTCGATAATCTCTTATTCCAAATTTCTGCTGATAAGTGAAGTCTGCATGTGATGGACGAAAGACATCCTTCACATACTCATAATCTTCTGATTTATAGTCATTATTTCTAATTATGAATCCAATAGGTGCTCCTGTAGTACTACCTTCAAAGATCCCCGAAAGGAATTCTACAGTATCACTCTCCTTTCTAGCTGTTGTAATTCTACTTTGTCCTGGCTTTCTTCTATCAAGCTGCTCTTGAATTTTATTAAGATCAATACTCAAACCAGCAGGACAGCCATCGATAACAGCTCCAATTGCTAACCCATGCGACTCTCCAAAAGTAGTCACTCTAAACATTTTTCCAAGAGTATTTCCCATCTTGCAAATATAGCATAATAGATTGGAGTGAATTTTGTATTTTTGTCTAATCTAGAATACTTTATGAAAGTAATAATAAAAAATATCGCAGAAATTATACAGACAGAAAAAAAAACCAGAAGATGGGTTGCTGGCAAAGAAATGAAAAAGATAGACACTATAAAAGATGCCTTTATAGTTGTTGAAGATGGATTGATTACAGAATTTGGAAGCATGGAGAAATGGAATGGGATTACTGACTGGAATAATACCGAGATAATTGATGCTGATGGAGGTATGGTATTCCCAACTTATTGTGATAGCCACACCCATCTAGTTTATGCTTCTAGTAGAGAGGAAGAATTTGTAGACAGAATAAATGGAATGTCATATGAGGAGATTGCTAAAAAAGGGGGCGGAATTATTAATTCTGCAAGTAAACTACAAAATACTAGCGAAGAAAAATTGTTTGAAGACGCTAGTCAACGCCTTAAGCAAATAACAAAAACGGGAACAGGAGCTATTGAAATTAAAAGCGGATACGGGCTAACAACAGAATCTGAACTTAAAATTCTTAGAACAATTAGACGTTTAAAAGAATCCTCTAAAATCACAATAAAAGCTACTTTTCTAGCAGCACATGCGATACCTAAAGAATTCAAAAACAATAAAGATAGCTATATGGATCTAATTATCAACCATATGCTTCCTATAGTAGCAGAAGAAAATCTAGCTGACTATATTGATATCTTCTGTGAGAAAGGGTACTTTAATGTTAATGACACTAAAAGATTATTAGAGGCTGCAAATAAATTTAATATCCAAGGTAAAACTCACGTAAATCAGTTTAATTCAATAGGCGGGGTCAAAGCATCTATTGATCTAAGAGCACTATCTGTTGACCACTTGGAACAAATGAGCGAAGATGATTTTAGATCACTAGCAGGGAGTAAATGTATTCCAACGATACTGCCATCATGCTCTTTCTTTCTAGGGATTCCTTATAGTCCAGCACGGAAAATGATTAACGAAGGACTGCCTATTGCATTAGCATCTGATTACAACCCTGGTTCTTCCCCAAGTGGAAATATGAACTTTATAACGTCATTAGGCTGCATAAAATTAAAGATGAGTCCTGAGGAAGTAATTAATGCTACAACCATAAATTCAGCCTACGCGATGGGGGTAGAACATAAATTAGGCAGTATTGCTTTAGGCAAAGAAGCAAATCTCTTTATTACCAAACCAATCCCAAGCTATGCTTATTTAGCATATAGTTTTGGAGACAACCTCATCAAGGAAGTGATGATTAACGGCAAAATACAGTAGATACAAAAAAAGGCTCTACCTTTCAGCAGAGCCCTAAATAATTTAATCAGTATATTACTTTTCTTTCCTCAAATAATAATAGTGAGCTGTCATGCCGCCCTGAACTAAGTGAGCATTACCACTAATAAATTCCCAACCATAATTTGCCGCATCATTTACCGCAGCAGCCATTGTTCTATATCTTCTCTCAGATAACAAATCATTGCTTCTACTTTTAACACCACCAAAATCAAAAGAGATTGCATACTTACCCTCAGTCTTCATCATTGCATCTGCATCTGCTGCTGCAGAATTTAATGAGCCAGACTTAGACTTCGCACGAGGCTTTGTTTCATATCCAGTAATTACCATAAATTCATAAGACGCAGAAGATGTCTTCTGATCAGCCTTCCGCTTTCCTGTTTCTGTGCCTTTTGTACCAACCTGTGCAATAGTCAAAAATGGAGCCATCGCTAACAGTAAAATCAATGTTAAATTTTTCATTATTCTATAATATTTTAAATTAGTTAAATTAGTTAAATAGTAACGCAATAATACAAAAAATTATTGCCCACCCAAAATAATTGGAAGATCACCATCTCCATTTCCTATAACAATGACCTTCGAATTTGGAGATTTTGAGATCTCTTGTGTTGCCTCCACTCCTTTCCATTTTAACAACTGAGGCGTAATAGTTCGATTAACTATTTTTTGAAACTCAGCAATCCCTCTTGCCTCGATTTCCTTTCTCTCTGCCTCTTTCTTAGCCTTAGCTATCTTAAACTCATATTCCAATGCTTCTTGTTCTTGAACTAATTTCTTTTCTATACCCGCTCTTAGTGTCTGAGGGAGAGTAACATCTCTAATAAGAATAGCATCTAAAGACAAATATTTATCTTCAACCTTAGCCCTAGTAAGAGACTCTATTTCATCCTCAATTGCCTCACGCTTAGTAGAATATAATTCTTCAGGCAAATAATTACCAATAACTTCTCTTGTGACAGATCTTATCTCTGGCTTTATAATACGCTCCACATAATCTCTACCTATCTGATCATGAAGATACCCAATCTTTTCTTGAACAGGACTATATCTAAATGACAAATCGATTCTAATTGACAATCCATTTTTTGATAATACTTCCATTTTTTCAAATGTCTCGTGTATCTTAACATCATAAACAAACATATCATTCCATGGCGCTATAATATGAAAGCCTTGGCCATAAATAAAATCCTTTTCTAACCCACCTCCAAATTTCTTAAACAGTACACCTTTCTCCCCAGAATCAATTGTAACAAACATACTTGAACCAAACATTACTATAAAAATTAAACCTACAATTCCAAGTATTAATGGTTTTGGCAAACCCTGATTTTCCATAATTATCTATTTTTTAGTTATTGACTTTTTTTTTAAAAACATATATCTATTAATATTGCGAATATGCAAAATATTTATATACTGATTTACTTTTTTCCATGTTAATTTATTTCTCTTAATTCTTTACATAATAATTATAATGCTCATAGTAATCATTAAATAAAAAAAAATCACCAATGCAGGCAGTCTTACACCTAAAATAATAACAGTATCTGAACAGGAAATATCCTCTAATTATCTAAATTAAACCATTATATTTCCTAACAAACCACTCAATAGAAATAAGCATAAGAAAAATCAGTAAGATTAATGGGAAATCAATAAGCATCTCAAATTTATCTCTATGATGAATAATTGTCTTATTTTTCTTACTATTCTTAATAATCTCTATCACATCCTGCATATTGTTAGGATACAACAACTTGCCAGAACTTAGAGATGATATTTTATACAAAAGCTGATGATTTGCAGAAAGCCCTAATTGCTCCAACTGTATCTCTTTAACATCAAAAACACCATTTTTTATCATATCAGTACCTTGAACACTTGCTGTAAAACTATAACTTCCAGCATCAAGAACTCCTAATCGAGCTATTAGTTCACCACCTTCTTTAGAGAATTGAAAATCATAAACTCTATTTTCTTTATCTCGAACTTCTAAGTTGATTTCTTTGTTATTAACTAGTTCATAACTCTGATTAAATAATGATGCACGTATAACAACCTCCTTGTTTTGCTCATATTGTTTCTGAGAATGAATACGAAATAAGCTTTTATCTTCTATTAAAAGAAGATATTGTGTTAATTTTGAGAACAACTCATCAAAAGCAAGATTATTATTATTCAAGGAATAGTCATATAACTTCCATTTCCACCAACCTTCAGATAGAAAAAA